>OFGP01000750.1_pt1 | contig 29841 bp, 30 predicted proteins | sample 1521781 | NCBI WGS metagenome assembly OFGP01 (sample SAMEA3504113, study PRJEB24116) | mouse gut metagenome | biome: mouse gut; feature: mouse-associated habitat; material: faeces | place: Denmark | collected 2011
ATAAAATAATTTAAAAATCTGCTGAAAAATACTTGATTTTTGTTAGCAGGTTTTTTTGCCATTAAAGAGAATGAAAAAATCACCGCCTATATCGGACAACTGATGCTTTCCTCCGACCTGAAAGAATCCGCCCGCCTGTGCGACCACGAAATGCTCAATGCCATTTTGTGCCGGTACAAACGCAGGTGCGACGGCAGCCGGATTTCTTTCCGCGCGGATATCCGGCATGGAACGATTGACTTTATCACGGATAACGACCTTACTTCCTACGCTGACGTTTCACACGGCCGTTTCATAGTGCCAGCAGAGCCAAAATATAAAGGTGATTGCCTGTTTTTCTTTACTGCTCCATTACTTCCGGCACTTCCAGTTCCTTTTGTTCTACGGAATTAGACAGATACCTGAATGTGCCGTCTTCAAAAGGCTGTACCACAATGGTATTGGTGAAGGCAATATCGGAATTATAATCTGCCCATACGGCATCTACAATCAGCGTAATTGTTCCATCTGCATTTTCCGTATAATCAACAACTTCTCCAAACGGCGGATACTGGCTTGCAAATATCATTTCATACTCATAGCTGTTGCTATCCTCATCATAGCCGCATTTTTCACGTAACTGTTCTATTGATACCGGAAAATATGCAGTCATTATTTTTTCGTATGTGTCCGCAGGTATTCTCCCGTTTTCCGTCCTTAAATTTTCCCCGGTGTATATCCGGTAGATATCTTCAAACATACAGGGCATCAGAATATCTTCTACATTGTTACTGTTCCAGTTTGTCACAAGGACATTGTAATTTACATAGCTCAATCCATATACATATTTTGCGGTTAATTCCCGGCATTTATCAGAAAGCGGCTTTACCCGATAATACCCCCGCAAACTGGAATGAGGTATCACAATTTCATGGGCATAAATGAAATAGCCCTTCTCTGTCAATTTGATTTCGGCTATATCGCTGACTAACGTATTCCTGATTTCCGGTATTCCTCCCTTCTGCCAGCCGATTCCTACATAATATGTCTGCAATTCACTTTCCCGGTATATAAAAGTAATCGCGCCAAGAAGTCCGTCCCTGTTTACATCAAATATCGTAACCATCGCATCACGCTTTTCCCTGTATGCAGCATAAAACTCTTCGATTTCCTCATAGTTCTCCATATTGGTATCTTCCGTAACGCTGACATATCCTGCGTTTCCAAGAAGGGAGACTACTTCTCTGCACTGTTCTTTCGTAAACTCTTTGATATTTGAGCCAAAGGACCATTCATCCGTTATTTCTATATCCTTATACGCTTCTTTTACCTGCCCTGCGGCTGTCAGCGCCATAGATTTAAGTTCTTCTTTTTCTGCATCGGTCAGCAGGCAATGCTCCTCCTGTGGAGGAAACCATAAATCCTCTTCTGATTCCGCTCCGCTTTCTTCCTCTGTCCGGCGATTTGAATGCCACCAGATATCATAATTTCCTTCCGGTAAGATGATTTCATTCGATACATACTGAAAACTGTCCTCGCTTAATGGACGGATTACGGTTGTGTGTGAAAACTCCTTAGACATATTTCCATCGGGATATACTGCATTGACATGAAGCGTAACTGTCCCGTCCCCGTTCTCCGTATAGCTTACTACTTCCGGATACGCAATATCCGGATATTCCGCCTCGTCAAAACCTCGTGGTCTGTATTCATAGGCGGCAAGTTCTGAACTATAGGTTGTTTTGGAACGGAGCGTTTCGATACCCACATGAAAATGTTCCACAATAACATTTTCAAATAGTTCTTCCGGTATCTGGTAAACAGCCCCGGCTCCTGAATTTTCATCCGCCGTATAAGGCACTGGCTGACTATACACTATTGGATAAAACCTGTCAAATAAATCGTAAAAGTCCAAATCCCCAAAATCATCCTCGCTCCAATTACAGAGAAACAGGTTGTTTTGCTCATAACCAACCGGCAGGATATACTTTCGGTTATATTCCCTGCACTTTTCATCCAAAGGCAAAACCCGAAGCATCGTATGTTCCGGCGTGTCGCTTAATGTCAGTATATAACTTTCTTCCGAAAAGCAGCGCCCCTCAAAGATTAAATATCCTTCCTCCGTATACTGCCAGAAGTCCGCCGGGTAGCTTACTGTACTTCTGTTCTGCAAACTGCCACTCCGGTCATATTGATAATATCCTTTGACAACATTTACACTGCCGCCCTCTGTTTTCAAATCAAATTTACGAATCCCCATCTCCATAACCACTATAATTGTCAGCGTTGCGCTTTTCTTTTCCTCTACCGCTTTGCAAAACTCTATTGCCTGTTCCGCTCCTGTCATGTCAACCTGATTTTCACTGTCCACAGCCACATAACCATTTTCACCAAGCCTTGCAACCATGCGCCGCAGCGTTTCCAGACTGCCCAAAGTATTTGTTTTTACCGCTTCATCATAAATATCACTGAGAATCTCAGCTATGCGCTCTGCATCAGCAGAATCATTTTTATCAGAAGGATATACTTCACCAACTTCTTCCTGTGTTGTCCTGTCTTTTCTTTTTTCAATGAAGTCGGCTGCACATATGGTTATTACACCAATCCCCATACATATCATAAATACCCATAAGATTTTATTTTTTCTTCTCCTGCGCTTACGTTTCCTTTTCACATGAACCTCCACTTGTCCTCTTTCCATTGCTCCTAATTCTTACATTGGTAAGATTTATTTAAATATTACAACGGTAAGATTTGAAAGTCAAGCAGATTATGTGCTGATTTTGATAATCTCACCATGAACGACAGATTTTTTCTTTGCCACATAGTGGCAATGCCGTCGTCCGGAAGATTAAAACAGGCGGAAAGTGATAACCGCTAATACTACCTGACCGGAAGTTTGCCGTGACAGCCCTGCCAAAATGCGAAACAACGTCGTCTTTCCGGCGCCATTTTCACCGATAAGCCCGTAAATACTTCCTGTAGGCACTGATAAAGACACTTGTTGTAAAGCTACGGTGTTCCCATATTTTTTGCAAAGGTTATTCACTTTTAAGATATACTTTTCCATGTTCTTGCCTCACACTTCTTTGTTTTCCAATATCTTAATGGATACCTGTATGGAAACAACATACATTATGACGACAAACGTAACAGCCAATAACATCAGCCGGACAGGGGAATTGATAACTGTAAAAAGCAGCTTACTCTCGCCAACAGGAATTTTTGTAATGAGCAGCAAGGTTATCAAAAATCCGGCAACCGGGATATACATAAACACCCTGCCTTTGATAGAGCCAAGCTTATAATATCCGGGCAGTTGAAAAACCGTATAAAGGGCAAAAAGGAATATCCCTGTGACAGCAGCGCCTATAAAATCGGATATGCTGATGTTTTTTCCCAAAATGGTTAATATGACAGGCTGGGCTGCTAAAGAAAATATCAGCGCAGATAAGCCCATGATAATGATAAAAATATACCGTCCAATAACCATATCGCTTTTTCGGATTGGTAAAATACCGTAAAGCCGTTCCATAGCGTTCTTTTCCGTAATAGAAAAGGTATATCCCGTTGTCATGGCCATAAAGCACATGGCAAATGAAATCCCTGTCAGTAAAGAGCGGTTGATGGCGGCAAATACGACAGGCAGTACCATTGTGAAGCATATTGTTTTCACATAGGGCTTTACTAAAGAAAAATCCAGTTTTACTGATTTCCAGATATTACTCATACTGTTCACCTCTCTTGCTGGTAAATACCACAATATCGTCAATGGTTGCCGGTTCCACATTTAAGTGTGCAAACTGTTTCAAATCCTCGGTTTTAACAAGAGCTTCAAATCCAGTTAAGAAGTTCCTGATGCCAAACATTTTTTTGTTCAAATCCGCAGATAGTTCTTCACACCCACCTTTGACTATCCTAAAACTGTCTACAAATTCATCCTTTCCGCCGCTGAAAAACAATTCCCCATAACTGATATAGGTAATGTAGTCGGCGGCTCGTTCCAAATCCCCCGTAATATGGGTAGAGAACAAAACGCTGTGTTCCCCGTCTTCAATATATTCCGACAAAATATGAAGAAGTTCATCTCTTGATACAGGGTCAAGCCCGCTGGTAGGTTCATCTAATATCAATAATTTTGCGTCATACGAAAAAGCGCAGGCAAGCATAAGTTTCATCTGCATACCTTTGGAAAGCTCTTTTACCTTTTTAGAGGGCTGGATATGAAATCTTTTCAATGTTTCCGAAAATTTTTGCGTATTCCAGTTTTCATAAAAAGCTGATACAGACTTTTCAACCTGTGAGATTTTCCATTCATCACTAAAATAATTGGAATCAAAAACAACGCCTAAATTTCTTTTTGCTTCCTGTTCGCTGGCAATATTGTCAAATCCTAAAATTTTCACTTCTCCGCTTGTGCGTTTTAACATATTCAATATGAGTTTGATCGTGGTGGTTTTTCCAGAGCCATTGGGACCGATCAGCCCCATAATATACCCTTTTGGCAAAGTAAAAGTAATGTCGTGTAACTGGAAATCCTCAAAAGACTTTGACAGATTTCTTACTTCTAAATAATCATTCACCTGTTTTTTCCTCCATTAAAATGTGCAAAAGATGATGCAATTCTTCTTCGGAAAGCTCAGCAACCCGTGCAGCATTGATTGCTTCCAATAAGTTGTTTTCTATTTTGCAGATCAGTTGTTCCCTCAAAAGTTCAGACCCCTGTCCCAAAACAAAACAACCCCGTCCTTGAATATTTTTTACAAATCCTTCCTGTTCTAACTCTGTATACGCCCTCGTTACAGTCAAAACACTGATTTTCAGTTCTTTAGCAAGTATCCGTAATGAGGGAAGTGTTTCGTCAGCCTGTAACTCACCGGACATGATAGCCGATTTTATTTGCTGCTTGATTTGCTCATATATCGGCACACCCGATATATTTGAGATAATGAGTTTCACAATCTGCCTCCCAACTGTTCATACTATTATACTGTTATGCAAAACAGTATAACACACTAAACACAGGGAAGCAAGAGAGTGTAGAAAAATTTACGAAAATGATCATTCGTATCCCGGTTGTTTACTTTGGCCTGCCGGTATTTGGATTTGCAGCGACCATATACGCAGAGGGTATGGCGTGGACCGGCGCACTCATGCTCAATGTGATTGCATATATGTTCTTTTCAAAAAAGGAGAACCAATGAACGTTATTCTGTATTTGAAGAGAATGATCAAAGGGGAATCCTGAGGTTGCAACAGGAGCAGCCGATGAGATATAATCAAGGTCACAGGAAAAGCGGTGCTCATAGTGTCACGAAATTACACGTTCAAATTGAGAAAGCTGCAGGAAAGAGAGGATGGCTGCCTATGAAAAGTGGAAGAGTGAGGATTGTCGATATTGCCGACGAACTGGGAGTGAGTACGGCTACCGTATCGAATGTCATTCATGGGAAGACAAAGAAAATATCAGATGAAACGGTGAAACGCGTACAGCAGCTTTTGGAAGAGAGACAGTACATTCCGAGTATGGCGGGGATCCTTCTGGCACAGAATGATTCCAGGATTATCGGGGTGGTCATCAATGACCATGAGAAGTACGAGGGACATACACTGGAGGATCAGTTTATTTGCGCATCGGTGAACGCACTGGCAAAAGAGATAGAGCGGGCAGGAAAATTCCTTATGCTTAAAGTTACCGATCAATGGAATGAAATTCCCAGATTTGCTTCCATGTGGAATATGGAGGGCATGGTGCTGATTGGCTATTGTGAGAAAGATTATAAGAAATTGAGGGAAAAGATGCATATCCCGTTTGTGGTCTATGAGGGATATATGGAAAGCGCCGGAAATCTTGTCAATATCAAGAGCGACCACTTCGACGGCGGGGTACAGGCGGGACGGTATCTGAAAAGCAGAGGGCACAGGGAGGTGCTTTGCATAGCAGATAATAATACCTGCATGGACCGGGAAAGGTATACGGGACTGAAAAGTGAGATTCCGGATGCAGAGCTTATGGTCATTCCGATGGAGCAGGAAACGCGCCGCGTCTTTTACATGGAGCATTTAGAGGAAATCAAAAAGTATACAGCAGTCTTCGCAGTGTCTGATCATTACGCGATGGATTTGATTCAATTCCTGAAAAGTGCGGGATTATCCGTGCCGGAGGATATGTCGGTAGTCGGGTTTGACAATGTAAGGGAATGTGAAAAGTTTATCCCCGCGCTTACCACAATAAAGCAGGAAAATGAACAGAGGGCAGCTCTGGCAGTTAAGACGCTTCATCAGTTAAGAAACGGAGAATGCAGGGATACAGATTTGCTTCTGCCGGTAACCCTTGTAGAGCGTGACAGTGTGCGGGAGGTAAAACTGCACAAAGATTAACTGTGGATTTTTGTTGTGGGTTATGCGATTAACCTTTGCTTTCTGTCAGAGTTCCTTTTATGATAATTACAGCCGCAGTGATAAAATTCTCTGTGGGCAATTCAGTGCAACAAACGGAATAAGTTCCGTTAGTGTTTGTGACGATTCGGAATGGAGGATAAGATGGAAACAAGGAAGCTGGTAACGCCGGATGATATTAAAAGCGCCCTGAAAAAAGCCGGTGTCAGGAAAGGGCAGGCAATTATGGTGCATACATCGCTGAGCAGTCTCGGTTATGTGTGCGGCGGGGCACAGTCCGTTATTGAAGCATTGCTGGAGAGTGTTGGTGGGGAAGGTACGATCATGATGCCGACACAGTCGTGGAAGAATTTAGATCCGGCGACGGGTGTCTACTGGCAGGAACCGGAGGCATGGTGGCCTGTCATACGTGAGTACATACCTGCCTATGACAAAAGGATCACGCCGACCAATACCATGGGAGCCGTAGCGGAAATGTTCCGGCAGTGGCCGGGGACACTTAGAAGCGATCACCCGGCCAGGTCGGTTGCGGCATGGGGACGTTATGCAAAGTATCTGACAGAAAATCACGATCTGTCGGATATTTTTGGAGACAGCTCACCCATTGGCAGGCTGTATGCACTTGACGGATCGGTTTTGCTGATCGGCGTTGGTTACGACAAGAACACGTCCCTTCATCTGGCGGATGCAAGGGCTGCATATCCAGGAAAGCATACGGTCATGGAGAGCAGCGCCGTACAGATTGACGGACAGCGGATTTGGAAATCCTATGAGACATTGGCTGTAGACGGGGAGGACTTTACGGCGATCGGCGAGGCATTTGAACAGACGGAGGCAGTGCGCCATGTACCGTTGGGAAATGGCATGCTTTCCATGATGCGCCAGCGGGCACTGGTAGATTTCGCCGTGAAATGGATAGAAGAGAACAGAAAATGACAGGGAATCAAAGTGCCAAAGGATTACTCTTGTTTGAAGTGCTGTATGCCTTGATTTATGGTATTGCAACACAGATTATTTGGGTCAAATAGTGTGGAGGCGGACATGATCAAAGTAGAAAATCTTTCCTTTAGCTATACGGAAAGCCCTTTTATTTCCGATATGAATTTTTCCGTGTCAGAGGGTGAAATCTTTGGATTTTTAGGACCGTCCGGAGCAGGTAAAAGCACATTGCAGAAAATCCTGATCGGTATGGTGCGGACATATCAGGGATCCTGCTCAGTAAATGGTATTGAGTGCAAAAATCGCACAAAGCGTTTCTATGAAAATATAGGAGTTGACTTTGAGTTTTCAACCATGTATGAAAAGCTGACGGCAAAAGAGAATTTGCAGTTTTTTTCATCCTTATACGAAAAAAAGCCGCGTTCGATAGACAGACTTTTGAAAACAGCAGGTTTGGAACGGGATGCAGATAAGCGTGTGTCCGATTATTCAAAAGGAATGAAATCCCGATTAAACTTTATAAAAGCATTGCTGCATGATCCCCTTTTGCTCTGCCTCGACGAACCGACGAGCGGGCTTGATCCCATAAACAGCCGGATGATGAAAAATATGATCTTAGAGGAAAAGGCAAAAGGGAAGACCATTCTTTTGACGACACATAATATGCAGGATGCAGCCGAGCTTTGCGACAGGGTAGCGTTTATTGTAAATGGTAAAATATGTGCCCTGGACAGCCCGCACAATCTGATTATGTCAAAAGGTGCGGCAACCGTGACTTATACATGGTTAGAGAATGGGGAACACAGTGCGTGCTGTCCTTTAGAGCAGATATCTTCTGATGAGCGGCTGAAAAGACTGATAGCTGAAAACCGTCTGCAGTCCATCCACAGCAGTGAGCCGACTTTAAATGACATTTTTATGGAGGTTACGGGGAGGACGCTGTCATGAGATTCAAAAAACTGTTTTTATGGGATCTGCGTTTTCAGGCAAAATATGGTTTCTATTTTTTATATACGGTGTTGACTGTAATTTATGTTACGGTTTTATTTGCGCTTCCCGAGAGCTGGCAGGAAAAAGCTGCCGCAATCTTAATCTTTTCTGATCCGGCAGCAATGGGACTGTTCTTCATGGGTGCGATCGTGCTTTTGGAAAAGAGTCAGAATACGCCGTGTGCGCTGGCAGTTTCACCTGTCAGGGCATCGGAATATATCATTGCCAAAATCGGTTCCCTGTCTGTTGTATCACTTGTTGTCGCGGCTGTCTTAGCGTTCGCTGCAGGTGTGGAAAATTTGTACATGGTACTGTCTGGCACACTGATAGCCAGTGTGATCTTTACATTATCCGGCATCATTGTTGCAACCAGAATAACAAGCCTTAATCAGTTTATATTATGGACCGTACCGGTGGAAGCGGTTTGCTTTGTCCCTGCAGTTTTACATTTATTTCAAATTACACCCGCATGGTGCGGATATTATCCGGTCAATGTCTGTATGGATATGATTTCAGGGCGTTCTTCGACTGTAAAGGGATTTTTTGGAGTGGCAGCGCTGACGGTAATTCTATTGGTGCTTGCCGTGGGTTCTATCTGCCGGATGTGGGACAGCATGGGAGGGGGAAAGCTATGAGAGCGATCAGGTTAAGTTTTTTCCATATGGCAGTGATTATGCGCAGGGACATGATGTTATCCGTATCCTGTCTTGCGCCGGTTTTTGCCGGGGTTTTCTTTAAGTTTGCCATACCTTACATAGAAGCTGTTTTGACAGATGGTTCGCATAGGACGGCGATTATTGCTCCCTACTACGGGCTGGTTGATATACTGTTAGCAATGCTGCCGCCTGCTATGTTCTGCTTTGTCTCAGCAATGGTATCCCTGGAGGAAGCAGATGAAAAGACAGCGGCCTATTTATTCATTACGCCTTTGACGAAAACGGGCTATCTGTCTGCAAGGCTGGGGCTTCCTGCCGTTGCCGCGTTTTTTGTGACGCTTATCCTGCTGCCTGTCTTTAAGCTGACGACGCTTCCTTCGCTTACCATTTTATTACTGACAGCAGGAGCAACATTACAGGGCGTGATCGTTGCGCTGCTTATTTTAACGATTTCATCAAACAAGCTGGAGGGTGTGGCAGTGGCAAAGTTAGCTACACTGACTGTATTTGGTGCTGCTGTTCCGTTTTTCATTCAATCAAACGTACAGTATGCGATATCACCGTTGCCCGCTTTTTGGATTGGAAAAGCGATTTTGGAAAGCAGGCCGGTTTATATGCTTCCGGCATTTGGTTTATCTATTGTGTGGATCTTCTTTTTTCTAAAGTCGATTGAAGCCGACGTAAACTGCAGGAGGAATTGATGATTCCTCTCTTTTTTGTGCAGGGATAGCGAGGAAAAATTTTAGAATAAGCCTTATAATGATAGTGATAAAGACAGATTCATGTCCACAAAGCACAATATGGGATATGGATACCTGCAGCAAAGAAAAGAGCAAAACGGAGGGACTTATGGACGAGAAATTTAATATGTTTATGGAAACAGTTGATGAGCGTTTCCGCAGCTTCGTAAGCCAGATCAACGAGTATCTGACAGGGAATGGCTGTACGTGCGACATAAAACTGCAAAAAAGCGGCTATGTCGTGTCCTATGTGTCAAGCAGCAGCAAAAGGACTCTGGCAACATTCGTATCCCGAAAAACGGGGATGAAACTCCGTATTTATCCAGAACATATACAAGAATACCAGAGCTTTCTCGATACACTGCCCGAAAAGATGAAAAAGGAGATCAGGAAAGCGTCTGTCTGCAAACGGCTTATCAATCCTGATGACTGTAATCCGAAATGTATCACGGGATATACCTTTGTCCTGGATGGTGAGCGGCATCAGAAATGCCGTTACATGGCGTTTCAGCTTACATTGAGTGAGGAAAACAATCCGTACATTATGCAGTTTTTGGAGAAAGAATTACGGGTATGAAGTGTGTTGCCGCAGAAAGAAAGGGCGCAAAAACGGCGTAAAAATCCTTTGACAGAGATAGCTGACAGGTATTGAAAAACTGCTGTATCTTCAGCAGTTATGATTGTTTTTTTTCATGATTAGCGGCTTATCCTGCGAAGAAAGCCAGGCGCCTGAAATCATTAACATAAGTGCAACAAAGTAAGTAATATCAGGTATTTCTCTAAAGATGATCAATGAAAGAATTGCTGCTATAAATGGAGCAATGGCATAATAAGCACTTGTCCGTGCTGCACCAAGTAACCTCTGTGCATATACATAAAAATAAATGCTCAATCCGTATGCCACAAATCCTACGCAAAGAACTGCAACGATGCTCCAAAGTGTCGCCATCCGTTCTCCGATACACAAGCCGATAACAAGAGAGCCGATACCGGAAAATATTCCTTTTAGCAGAACAATCTGCAAGGGATCTTTTGAAGATATTTTTCGAGTGCAGTTATTCTCAAATCCCCAACAAATGGCAGCAAGTAAAACAAATAACGAACCGTATGAGAAACGAAGACTTGATACATCTTCAAAAGACAGTATTCCACAGGACAGCGTTACAAACAATATCCCAAACCACAATCTTATGCTGATTTTTTCTTTGAATACCATAAGGGAAATTATCGCTGTTGCTACAATTTCAAAGTTATTAAGTAACGACGCATTTGCAGCAGTTGTAGCGTTTAGACCAAACAGCAGACAAATAGGAGCAACAATATCTAAAATAATCATCGCTGTCGTGTAGGGGAATTCCGATTTTGTCAATGTTAATTCTTTTACATCTTTTTTTTGTATTTTCCTGATAGAGGCAATAAAGACCATTCCTAAGCCTGCACCGACATAGAGAAAACCTGCCATTAAAGTGGGAGGCATAAAATTCAACAGTATTTTTGAAAAAGGAGCATTTACAGCATATAGTGCTGCCGCAAGGATCGCAAACGCTATCCCTTTCTTAATGTTCAGTTCTGTTTCCATTTTCTTGACACTCCTAGAACAATACAATATAATTTGTATGTTATCTAACAACTTGTTCGATTATATCATGAGATTGTTTTTTGAAACAATAACTAAATTGAAAGAAATGTAAGTTACTGAACATTTTTGTAAATTTGTACGGAGGTAGATAATGGATAGACGACAGCAAAAGACACGAGAAGCAATTTTTCAAGCATTCAACACATTACTTGAAAAGAAAAGCTACAATCATATTACAGTACAGGAAATACTTGATACCGCAAACATCGGCAGAAGCACCTTTTATGCCCATTTTGAAACTAAAGATGAATTGTTAAACGCTGTCTGCAGGGAACTGTTCGGACATATTATCGACAGTGCTATGGATCAAACTCATACACATGGGCTTTACTCAAATGAAGAAGCACCACAATCGGTTTTTTGCCATCTTTTACAGCATTTGCAGAAAAATGACAAAAATATTCTGGGATTACTGTCTTGTGAAAGCAGCGAGATTTTTCTTCGTTATTTTAAGGACAGCTTAAATGAATTGATACAAACACAATTCGTAAATCACAACCGCAGGCAAAATCAAGATTTACCCGAGGAATTTCTTGTTAATCATATTTCGGGCAGCTTTGTAGAAATGGTTTTATGGTGGTTGAAAGACAGGAAAGCACATACGCCAGAAGAATTAGATTGCTATTTTCGTGCTGTTATTGAACCGATTTTATAAAGGATTAAGCGGGTAATAAATATCATTATGATATCGTTGCCCGCTGTTCTTAATTACTCAAGTTGCAAGAGATAAGGCAGGGAAACTTTATGGAAAATTCCGTTTCCAAAAGGCATTGTCTGAGGTATAAGGAAAACAGCGAAAGAAGGTGACATTATTCCCAATAGCTATGTTATTTTTATTACAGAAAATGATGTAATGAAAGGAAATCAGCCGATATATCCAGTGGAGAGATATGTCATTGTCGGAGAAAACAAAGTATTGTTTGATGACGGTTCGCATATTATATATGTTAATGGGGAGTACAGGGGCAATGATGAAATCGGAAAGCTGATGCACGATTTTTCATGTACTAATCCCGATGATATGAACTATGAAGCACTTGCTAAAAAAGCAAGGTATTATAAGCAGGACAAGAAGGGAGCGGCGACCATGTGCAAAATTATGGAAGATATGAGAAATGAAGCGGCGTTAGATAATGCAAGAGAAACGGCGAGAAGAATGATAAAAAAGGGGAAAATGTCACTTGAAGAAATTGCGGACTATGTTCCTGTATTATCACTTGATGAAATAAAGCAACTTGAAACCGAGGTTATGCAAATGGCATAGGTAAGTAAAAAAATTTAATATCAAAATAACAGCGTAAAGGCGCATGGAACAGTAAAGTGTAAACCATGCGTCTTTTTTACGCCCACAAGGAACATGAGCGACAAGATTCAGACCAATTCCGCAGCTTCGTAAGCCAGATCAACGAGTATATCGGACAGCTTTCTGCGTAATGTGATAGGGCACTTTTTGTTCGGACCGTGCCAGGGTGGTATAGGATCGAGGAAATCTGGAACTTGCCTGCAACGTGGTTGCAGTAGTAAAATAAAATATGAAGAAATCCCCATGTCAAAAGGATTTGACACAGGAATTCCGGTTAAAGTCAAATCTTTTTGGTAGAAGAATAGTCTGTTGAATGATAAGATGCTGAGGGTTCAAGGATACAGATCGGTCGACAGACGAAGGGAGGAGGAAGAAAGTTGGAAGTTGGCGCGCACATAAAAAAATATCGCATTAATATGGGGATTTCTCAAGAAGAACTGGCTGAAAAGGTCTATGTGAGCAGACAGACAGTTTCTAATTGGGAAACGGAGAAAAACTATCCGGATATTCACAGCATATTACTGTTAAGTTCTGTATTCAACGTATCTCTTGACCAACTGATAAAAGGAGATGTTGAAATTATGAAAAAAGAAATCAAGGATACAGAAATCAAAAAACTCAATAAATATGGCGGCATATACGCTGTATTTTTGATACTAACAGTCGTTTCATTGGTTCCCTTTATCGCCTTCATGGACTGGTATGGACTGATTCCGTGGGGGATAGTTTGTACGGTTGCAGTGTATTTTGCATTTAAAGCAGAAAAAGTTAAAAAAGAGAATCATCTATCGACTTATAAAGAAATCGTTGCTTTTATGGAAGGAAAAAGATTAGATGAGATGGAAGAACAACAGGAAATTGGAAAACGTCCATATCAAACGGCAATGTACATGCTGGGAAGTGCAGCGATTGCTTTTGTTGTTGTTTATCTGATGGCAAAGTTTTTTTCTTTGTGAGCAACATAGTCCTGGTTTGATTTTTGACAGGTATGAGATAAAGATTAATTATGGAAGGAAGTGCAGCGTGGATACAAATATCATAGGTGAGAAAGAAGGCTTTCTGATCATAGCTCCTGACGGGAAGGGGAAAAGGGATTGGAACCTGGGCAACGGAAGTCACCCGTGATTTTGCTTTTGAAAAATTGCATCTGCATCGTTTGGAATTAGATGTATATTCCTTTAATCCGAGAGCCGAAAAGGTGTATTTGAAAGCCGGTTTTAAAAGAGAAGGTGTCTTAAGGGACGCTGTTATGGACGGCGACAAATATGCAGATGATATATTGATGTCAATTTTAGAGGACGAATGGAAAATGATAAAGGGAAGGGAACCTGAAAAAACAAGTACGTGGAGGCTCAATGATGAAAGGCTTTATCCGAAATAACCGGTATTTCTCTCTTTGTGGGTTAAACTGTCACCTGTGTCCAATGAATTTAGCGGGGCACTGTTCCGGCTGTGGCGTTGACAACCAGTCCTGCAAAATTGCAAAATGCAGTATGGAACATGGCAATGTAGAATACTGCTTCCAGTGTGACAGCTTCCCCTGCTCCAAATATGAGCATATGAGCGATTTTGACAGCTTCATAACACATAAAAATCAAATGTCCGATATAGAAAAGTGCAGGCGCACAGGGATTGCGGCCTATAACGCTGAACAGGAAGAAAAACGCCGGATTTTGGAGTATCTTTTGTCAAACTTTAATGACGGACGCAGGAAGACACTGTTCTCTGTAGCGGTCAATCTTTTAAATATCGAGGAACTTCAAAGCATACTGCAGCTGCTTGCAGCAGATAAAGCTATTAACGATATGGAGCTGAAAGAAAAAGCTGCGCTTGTAACAAAGTATCTGCAGGACACAGCGGAAAAGAGGAAGATCGTTTTGAAACTCCGTAAAAAATGAATCTGACATGGAAAAGTCGAGTAAACCCATACATAAAACACACAAAAAAGTAACCGCCTCAAACCAGAATGCGGTTACTTTTTTTGTAACATAATTTTGCGGATGTCAAACGTATTTTGTTGAGTAAATTGCTCTATAAATTTTTCAATGACTGTGCTACTGTTAAGTTGTATTTATCCATTGGAGGAGATGCTGTATGACAAGGAAAGAACAAAAGGAAGCCAGAAAAATACAAATTATTCAGGCTACATTGGATCTGTTCGTGGAACGGGGATACTACGGAACCAAAACAAGCCAGATATCCAGGCGGGCGGGAATCAGCGAAGGGCTGCTGTTCCATTATTTTCCGACGAAGGAAATTCTGTTAGAAGAACTGGTCAAGATCGGTCTGGAAGGCATGCGTACGCCAATGCAGATCAACGCAGAGAATGGTTTGGACTTTTTTTATCAATTTACAAAAATGTTGTTTTCGCAGGTGGAAAAAATATTTTTATTGCAAAAATGTTTGTATTTATGGGGAATGTGGTGCAGGCTGAGGACATACCGGAGAAACTTCGTAAGCTGGCAGCTTCGGTAGACACGATTGCATTTTGTCAAAACTGGGTGGAAGCCGGGCAGAAAGACGGAAGCATTCGCAAGGGAGATGTCATGGCACTGTCAAATATGTACTGGTGTGCAATACATGGAATTATGGGACAGTATGCTCTGCGTCCGGAAATTCCGCTGCCGGAACCGATATGGCTGGCAGGTATGCTGCAAAATGACAAAGAACCAATTCATTAGAAAGCGTTTATTTGCGGAGGAAAACATGTATGGAGGAAAATAGAAAGAAAATCGTAATCGTAGGCGGCGGCATCGCCGGACTGTCAGCCGGAATCTATGGAAAGCTGGCAGGATATGACGTGGATATCTATGAAAAAAATCCCGTTGCCGGCGGGCAGTGTATGGGATGGAACCGTAAAGGCTGCCATATTGACAACTGTATTCATTGGCTGACCGGAACGAAGAAAGGGACAGCGCTGCGCAAAGTATGGGAAACAGTCGGGGCATTAGATGAACATACGGAATTTGCAGAGGGTGACAGCTTTTATACAAGCATCAAGGGGGATTTGCAGGTAACACTGTGGAAGGATTTGGAGAGGACGGAGGCGGAACTTCTCGCATTGTCCCCTGAAGATGAATCGGAAATAAAAAAATTCGTAGAGCATGTGAAATATGCAACGAAATGTGAAATACCGGCTGAAAAACCTGTGGATGCTATGGGAATCATTGACTATATCCATATGGGGGCTTCCATGGCCGATATGCCAAAGGTGATGAAAGAATACGGCTCCATTGATTTGGCGGATCTGTCCGCCAGGTTTAAACATCCTGCACTGCAGGCACTGTTTACCGATTATCTGCCCAAAGAATATGTTGCAAGTTCCTTTCTCGTTTCTTATGCCAGTATTGTATCCGGTAATGGTGAAATTCCAACAGGCGGTTCACTGGCAATGGTAAACCGTATGGCGAAGCGATTTCAGCAGCTGGGCGGCAATTTATACTGCAATGCTCCGGTTTCCCGGATTTTGATAGAAAACAGGAAAGCAACAGGAATTGAAACAGCAGATAAGAAAACAGTGTTGGCGGATTATGTAATTTCATCAGTGGATACGATGGAGATGTTTGGTAAATTAATCGGTAAAAAGTATATGGACGCTAAATGGCAGTCCTGTTACGCGGATAATAAAAAATATCCTCTTTTCAGCGCCGTTCAGGCAGCATTTGTGGCAGATCAGGCAGCATATGATGGGAAAGGAACTGTTTTCTTCGATTGTCTTCCCTTTGAAACAGGGGGAAAGAGCGTGGAGAGAATTTCCGTGAAAAGTTATGAATATGAACCTGGATTTGCGCCGGCAGGGAAAATGGTGCTTCAAGTAAATGTCCCACAATTCGATAAGGAATACTTATATTGGAAAGGGCTGACAAGGGAAGAATATGAGAGTCGGAAAAAGGCGGCGGTAAAGGCGATAGAGGAACGCCTGCTGACGCAGTTCCCCGGTCTTTGGGGACATATGGAATTTCTTGACTGCTGGACACCGCTTACTTACGAACGGTACTGTAACGCATACCATGGAGCATATATGGGCTTCATTACGAGAAAAGGAATAAAGTCTTTCCGGGTAAAAGGAGTATTAAAGGGGGTAAAAAACCTGTATATTGCCAGTCAGTGGATTATGGCTCCGGGAGGACTTCCGGTAGCGGTAACGGCAGGAAAGTTTGCCGTGTGGCGGATTGCCCGAAAAGATAAAAGAATGTTACCAGGTTCTATGCTGGCATGAATCACCGGAATATGAGAAAATGGATAAGCCACTGTCGTCTTTGCGGACGGGTGGCTTATTATCGTTATCGTGCGGCAGCATGATGCGGCGAAGAAAAACCGGAACAGGCAGCAGGAATGGGCCGGTATGATTTTACTTATGGAACGAGTCTGCACGTTATATTAAAAAGAGAAAAAGACTATGTACAGACAGGCTGGTATAAAGATGATAAGGCGGCACTGAAGAAGGCGATCATAAGAATGTTGGAATGACCATGTGTAGAGGCGTGTTATTATTGTGGTGGAGACAGAAAAGTGGCTGATAAGTTGACAGTAGTCAATATATTCGGAATTCAGATATGCCTATGCAGTATTTTGCTGTATGCCGTTTTTTCTGACGGCACCGTTTTATCATGGAAATTTGCTGTCTGGTAAATCTGGTAAAATAGAATAGAAAAGAGTCACAGAAGATTTCTCTACGGCTGTATAAGAGCCGGCCTTTCCATAAAATCCAAAAAAATTTAGAAAAAAGCCGCACATCTGCCGGGCTGTTCCGTTATACATTATGAGAGGAGTGATACGGGACATGCCCATGGATCCGGGGGAACAGTACGACAGGATTTACCGTTACTGTTATTTCAAACTGCATAACAGAGAACTGGCTGAGGATATCACGCAGGAGACATTCCTGCGTTATCTGGAAAGATACCGCTGCGATTCGGCACAGGAGGCCCTGCGGTGTCTGTACACGATCGCGGGGCATCTTTGTGTGGATGCGTATCGAAGGCGCAGGGACGTGCCGCTGTCGGAGCTTTCGGAAAAGAGGGCGGACGAGAGTTTGTTTTGCAGCGAAGAAGCAGGAGCCTGTGAAGCGGAGCAGACCATCAGCCGCCTTGCGGTCCGTGCGGCGCTTAACGGGCTGCAGGAAGAAGAAAAGGAACTCCTGTTGCTGCGCTATGTGAATGAAGTTCCGCTGCAGACGATCGCGAAGATTCTGGGGATTTCCAGATTCGCGGCATACCGCAGAATTATGAACGCATCCGGAAAACTGAAGGAAAATCTGCGAAGGGAGGGATTTTAGATGGAAGGAAAGAGCTGGGAAAAGAAGCGGCAGAGGAACCTGACAGGGAAACGGATAAAGAATCGGATAAAGAGCCGGAAAAAAAATGTGCTGCAGGAAGAACTGCAGCGCGCATTTGCGGCTCCAAAACCACAGCACAGGGAAGCATTTCTGCGACAGCTTTCCGAACGGTCTTTGGAGATTGAACAGTCCGTAGGAACAGAACAGTTTTTGAAAACAGAACGGTCCGCGTCCGACACGGAAAGCGCAGCCTGGCCTGGCCAATGGGTAGACGCAGGACTGCCGGCCTTTGTGCTCTCGCAGATCACATATATCAGCAAAGGGATCTGGTGGCTGTCGGCTGCGGTTTTTGCGGCGGCCTGTCTGTTGGCGGCCGGTCCGGGGATGGCGGGAGACAGAAACCAGAGTCAGGTAATATGGGGGATTTCGGCTCTGGCACCGCTGTTGGCCATGACCGTGATCGCGGAAAGCGGACGGTCGCAGAGCTGTCAGATGGCGGAGCTGGAGATGGCGACAAGGTTTTCCTTAAGGAGTGTGGCGCTGGCAAGACTGGGGATTCTTGGGCTGGAAAATCTGGGGATGCTTATCCTGTTTGTCTTTATGGGAAGGGGAGGAGACGGCGGCGGTCAGGGCGGCAGTATGGTACAGGCCGGACTTGGTATTTTGCTGCCTTATCTGCTGACCAGCTTTCTGGGTCTGCGGATCGTCCGCAGCTTCCGGGGACGGGAAGCGGTTTACTACTGTTTTGGCATGGCGGCCTGTATCAGTATCCTGGTCTTCATGATGCCTGATCATATGCGGTATCCGGAGCAGGAGAGAAACCTGCTCTGGTGGGCGGCGGGAACGTTTGCGCTTGGTGTGGGGACGGTAAAGCAGTATGTCCGGTTAGTGGGAGATACGGTGGAGCTGGTGTGCGGTTTATACAATTCGTAAAGTTCGTATGATGCTGGATGAATTCGTATGATGCTGGATGAACTGACATTGCACTGGGAATTTAAGAACGGAATTTAGGAACGGAATCCAGGAACGGAATTTAAGAACGGAAAAGGAGACGGAAATGGAACTGGTGATCGATCGATTGACGAAACAATATAGAAACCGTATCGCAGTGGACCGGGTGAGCGTGAAGATGCAGCAGGGCGTGTACGGTCTTCTGGGAGCCAACGGAGCCGGCAAGACAACGCTTATGAGAATGCTGTGCGGGATTTTGCGGCCCACCGGCGGTACGGTGGCTTTTGACGGCATGGATGTGGGTGAGGAGGCCTACCGTGCCGTGCTGGGGTATCTGCCGCAGGATTTCGGCTATTATCCGGAGTTTAACGCCACGGATTTTCTGCTGTATCTGGCGGCGTTAAAAGGAATCCCGCGGGCGCAGGCAAAGAAGAAGGCGGCAGAGCTTTTGGAGCTCGTGTCGCTGCAGGAGAGCCGGCGTAAGAAGATCAAAACCTTTTCCGGGGGGATGAAACAGCGGCTGGGCATCGCACAGGCCCTGCTCAACGATCCTCAGCTGTTGATTCTGGATGAACCGACGGCGGGGCTGGATCCGAAGGAGCGGGTGCGTTTCCGGAATCTGATCGGGCGTCTGGGGAAGGACAGAGTGGTGCTTTTGTCTACCCATATCGTCTCTGATATTGAGCATATTGCAGACCAGATCCTGATGATGAAAGCGGGGCGGCTGATCTATCAGGGCGGCTGGGATGAGGAGATGGGAGATCTGGAAGCATTTTATCTCAGCCAGTTTGCGGAGGAAGAGGGGGAAATGAAAGATGCGGAATCATAATTTGGGGACACTCTATTGCTATGAAATGAAAAAGATCATGAAACGAAAGCTCGTCTGGGCGACAATGTTTGTCTGTCTTGTGGGAGTGATCGTGGCTGTCTGCAGCGGTCTGATGGGTAATTATTATGTGGATGGAGAATTTCGGGATACCCATTATCACATGTATCAGGTGGACCGGCAATATATGGAAGCGTTGTCCGGCAGAGTGGTGGATCAGCAGCTGCTTACACAGATGGAGGAAGCCTATGCCATGATTCCGCCCGGGGCAGAGCGGTATACGTTGACGGAAGAGTATCAGACTTATGCGCGGCCTTACAGCGAGATCTTCAACCTGGTACGCACATGGACGGGAATGAAGATGGAGGAGGTGAAGGCGTGGGAAGCGGATGAGCAGGCGCTTTACAGGATGCGGCAGGAGAATCTGGAAAAGGAATGGCAGGATGCAATGCTCACGGAGAAGGAGAAGGCGTTCTGGCGGGAAAAGGAAGCACAGATCGACAAGCCGGTCACCTATCTGTATTATGACGGGCTGGGGAGATGCGCGGTTCATTTTGTGCCGACGATCGGTGTTTTGACGCTTTTGTTTGTGGCGGTCAGTCTTTCGGGGATCTTTGCGGAGGAGCATACCCGCAGGACGGATCAGCTGATCCTGACCGGGGCCAAAGGGAAAAGCACCGCATACTATGCAAAAATTCTGGCGGGTATCAGTTTTGCGGCTTTGGGAACGCTGGTGATGGAGACGCTTACGGTCATTCTGGCATTGAGCCTGTATGGTGCAGGAGGATCTGAAGCTGCTTTTCAGCTTGCCTATGCAGGATATTCTTATCCGCTGACGGTGGGGCAGGCATGTCTGATCGAATATGGGATCATACTTGTCACTGCCGTAACAGGGGGCGTGTTTGTGATGGTCCTGTCGGAGGTGATGCACAACAGTCTTGCCACGCTGGCGGTCTGCAGCGGCTGGATCATTGCCGGTATGATGATCCATATACCGGAGCAGAGCCGGATGCTCTGTCAGATCTGGAACTGGCAGCCTTCTAATTTTCCGGCAGTCCAGAATATTTTCGATGAGAGGATGATTCCGCTGTTTGGGCGGTGTCTTGTCTCCTGGCAGATCGTGCCGGTACTGTACCTGTTCTTTGCCCTTTTGGCTGTGGCTTGGGGAATACGGGTCTACAGGCGGTATCAGGTTTCGGGGAGATAAGCTGTCAAACGGCAGTTGCTCGATTGCAGATCGCAAAGAAAAGTTTGATTAATAATGTACTACGTCTTCTGAACGTGAAATCCGCTCGATGACAGGTAATGCTTCATCGCTTTGAAAATAGTCCAGGGTGGATTTTGGTACAAGCCCGGTGACTGCACTGAAATTTTGTTCTTTCAGATACTGACGGACTCTGGAGGCACTGATGGGACATCCGTCTGATTCTTTCCGGGGAACTATAACACAGTTGATGCCGACAGCCGGGAGTTTGTCTGCCATAATCTGATTGTATATCCGGGTTACCTGACTATAGGGTTCATCTCCTACATAACGGCTGGTGATGGATAAAGCTTTGGCGATTTTAGTAAAGACGGCCAGGTCTAATTTTGCATGGCTTTGGATAACTGCTTCTTCCTCTTTCAGAAAGTAACCGGGAAAGGTGGCCTTGCTTATGATGTATGGGCCGCTGTCATGACAGATTACATTAGGAAGATGGGCAATCCCTTTCAATGCCAGATTTTTCCGGACAGAAAAGGGAATCAGGCTGGTGTCTTCGCTTAGAAGGAACAAATGAAGTACGTCACAACGGGCGGCAGCCGTTTCTACAAGGTATTGATGGCCGAGAGTAAAGGGATTGGCATTCATAACAAGCGCGGCTGAGTTCGGGACTTTCTTTTGCGGACACAAAGGCATTCCTGGGAGGGCGGTATCTGTTGCCAGAGCCAGGGCCTTAAGGTAATCGGCAAAGCCGTTTCTTCGATTTTCCATAAATACGAGAACGTCATCCACGCGGGCGATTTCATAAAAACCCAGGTCTTCAAAGAAAACCGCAGATTTCATTTTAGCATAGAGAAACAGTCTGACATTGCCGCGCGCATACTGTACTTCGATGAGATGTGTGAGGATTTCATTTAACAGGCCTTCCCCCTGATGGGCTTTGCTGACTGCAAGACAACGGAGCGTGCTGCCGAAACAGCTTCCCGTGGCGATGATATGTCCATCGCTGTCGTACATGGCACAGGTATAATCAAGATGAGCCTCTCGTTGGAGGTCTTCCTGCGAAAGCAGGGCATCAATCTTCGCCAGACCGATGCGGTCGGTGGGTTGGATTTGAGAGATGAAATAGTCTGACATTTTTACCTCCATATGTCGAAGCGTTTACACATACTGACTGTTTCAGGTTGCCGTTTCTAAAAAATACAAGAGATAACAGGCGGCCAGCAGGTCGGCGCTGCCTCCGGGGGAAAGATTTTTCTGGATAAATTCCTCGTTAAGCTGTTTCAGGATCTGTACATCAGGGTAAGGATTTTCGGCGAGCAGAGTCCTTACCTGTAGAGTGGTTTCCCGCCAGGTTTTTAAGTCGCTTCTGGCAATCAGGTTGGTATCGGTGGCTGTGGACATTAAGGCAAGCAGTGCTGCGCAGCCTGCATCATTTAAGCTTAAGCCATGGGCGAGAGCGGCTTTCAGGGCAGGCAGTCCTGCGGATCGGACGGCAGGAAGACCGGCCTCCATCTGTCCGCGTACACCGGTAATGTGATATTTCAGGTATAATTTCTGTCCGGTGGTGTGAGCATTTTCTTCGTTGAGTCCGGCAAAGTCGAAAGCGGTTAAGCCTTTTGTCATGGCGGCACATTCGTCAAGAATTTTTTCGGGTGTTTGCCAGTGTTCCCGGTCAAGTCGCCCTAAGGCGGCGCACATGATTCCCATAGTAAAAATTGCCCCTTTATGAGTATTGACGCCGCCGGTTGCCACTGCCATATCTGTCTCGGCGCTTTTTCCCATGTTTCTAAGCCTGGAAAAGGTGTCTGTGGCAGGAGCCGAAGCGGTTTGTCTGCCGATTCGCACGCAGGTTTCAAAATAAGGCCACAAAACACTGGCACTGTCCATAAAGGTGAAAATATTCATATCCGTGTGGCTTCCGCTGTCCATCCTGTCTACCAGACCAGGCTTTGGCGTGGTGCAGGCTTCATGGAGCAGGGCCCTTAAAGCAAGAGAAGCGGCGTCCTTCGCGTCAGATTGTTCCATAGCCTGTGACAGAATTTGGATAGTTCGGTCCTGGAGTTCATTAAGCGCGTGGGTGCGGCTTCGGGCACATTCCTTTGCCGGCCTGTCACAGAGCAGGCAGCGGCGTGCCGACAGTCCCAATTCTGTGCGTTCGATTTTCAGGCCATCTGGATTCAGGACATCCAGGTCAAACAGCCGGCCAGGTGGAGTGGCATCTTCTATTTCTACCGTCAGGTATTTTAAGGCGACGGCATCCAGATCAATTACGTAATATGCCTCGCACCCGGTTACTTCCTCTATGGTTTCCTCATACAGGCATTTGATCTTCTTATAAAACAGTTTTTGCTTTAGATATCGTTGCCCAAGGGCAAAGCCCCGTCTGACTAATAGAGTATCCTTGAAAGGTCCTGCGATATTCATGGTAAAGCTGATAAGGGATGCGCGGTATTTTTCAAGCAGTTCCCGCTGCCGCTGTGCACGGCGTTCCCGGGCAATGAGCATTTGTGATAAAGTCACCTGCTGCTCCATGTTGTTCCTCCATGTCTTTGCTCTTTCGAATGATTTTCGGTGTTGGCCAAACAGACTATATATTTCGAATAGCCTGCGTTGAGGTATTTCCCTATCATAATACATTAATTTGGAATTTCAGGCAAATTGATATGCTTGAAAAATTTTTAATTCATGTTATTTTATTATATTAAGAGTGAAATTTTTTCACAGTTATGGAAGAGTGCACATGATGGGGGTTTAGAAACCAGAAGACTGATTTAAGACGGTGCAGAAATGAGGCAGCGAATGAACGCGCAAAAGGGAACCATAAAATTAAACAGATTTTTGATTGGAGCCTTGCTGATGCTCCTTGCCATACTGGTACTGCTGGTAGCGTTTTTCGGAAACTATGGCGTATCTGTCAGCCGAAGACGGGAACAGGAGTCAATGGATTACATTTTAAATATGTACAATAGAAATTTAAGCGGAGCGCTGGAAGAGATAGAAGGGGATCTTCAGGATATCTTAGCCAGTCAGTCTACCCTTCAGCTGCTGCTGGACAGGTCAAGTCTCCGGAGATGGCAGGGAAGCTACAGCCTGTCTTCTCTGCTTACGGAAAAGCGGACCTCCACGGAGGATGTGGACGGGTATGCGGTAATGGACAGTGTCTATGAAGGATTTATTCTGGCGAGAAGTACGAATATTGCGTACGGGGAACTGGACGAAATCAAAAAATGTCTGAGCGGAATGGCAAAGCAGGGGATTAGAAGTTCCGGATGGATTTCCACACAGATTGGGAAGCGGGGATGTTTGCTGAAATATTATAACTACGGGGGTGTTATTATTGCCGCATTTTTGACAGAGCCTAAAATTCAGGAAATTTTGTCCCACGGACAAAGCGAAGACAATGTGGTGGATTTTTATGTGGTGGATTCCGGGAAAAAGATCATCTGTTCTTCCAATCCTGAATGGGAATACGGGGAAGAACTGCTTTTTGAAGAAAAACCCTTTGCTCCCAAAGTTCTTCTGCGTGCACAGGAAGTCATGGGAGGAGCCTGCTATGTTGGGGGAAGCATGGAAAGAGGGAATTTTGTCGGAGAAAACCTGTATTTCTTTATGATATTGGGTTTGCTTTTGGTTTCCCTTCTGTTTTTGCTTATTATTCTGCAGTTTGTCAATCGCGAGGTCCTGCGGCCGGTAAAAATCCTGTCAGATATTTCAGCGACAATCTGTCGGGGGAATATGATGCTCCGCCCTCAATATGTGTGCAGGAATAAAGAGATGTCCGAACTGAGGGATGCCTATGTCATGATGTTAGATACGATTACGGAATTGAAAATACAGGAGTATGAAAGAATTATTCAGGTAAAAGACTCCGAGTTAAAGTATCTGCACATGCAATTGAAACCGCATTTCTTTTTAAATGCCCTCTCAACCATTAACAGTATGGCATACCAGAGTGAAAAGGAGGATATCCATCAGTTTATTCGGGCTTTTTCCCGGACAATCCGATATATGTTCAGGGTGGGGCTTCATACGGTGAGCCTGGAAGAGGAGGTAAAGAGCCTGGAGGAATATCTTGAGATGCAGAGATTTTTGTACAAGGAAAACTTTTATTATTATTTTAATATTCCTGAGGAAACAAAAAATTACAGGATTCCACAGATGATTCTCCACACTTTTATCGAAAATATTTTTAAGCATGTGATGGATATTAATTCATTTGTCACGATATTTATGCGCTGCTCCTTCGAAAGTCATAATTCTCAGGAAATGCTGAAAATTGAAATTCATAATTCGGGGAAATGTTTTGAGGAGGAAATCTTAAGAAAGATCAATGAAGACAGGGAGGAAAGTGAAGGGGGAGGAATTGGTTTGTCCCATATCAAAAAGATCCTGGCGATTTTGTACGGACAGGAACATCTTTTGCTGCTGGAAAATGAGGAGCCTGAAGGTTCGAAGGTAACCGTTTGGATTCCCAGGGAGGTGCAGAATGAAGTTATTGATAGTTGATGATGAGGTTGTTACAACGCAGGTACTGGAAGAAAAAATTGACAGAAAATACCTGGGTCTGGAGGAGATTTATACGGCTTACGATGTTGACATGGCAAAGGAGATACTGAAAGAAGAACAAGTTGATATTATACTGTGTGATATAGAGATGCCGAGGGCCAACGGACTCGAACTGTTGGAGTGGGTAAGGGAAAGTCAGGAGGAAACGGAATTTCTGTTCCTGACCTGTCATGAGAAGTTTGAGTATGCCTTCGGCGCCGTGAAATACGGGGCGGCAAGCTATCTCTTAAAGCCCATAGATATTGCGGAGATTAACCGGGCAATTTTCACGGTTGCGGAGAAAATACGGAGAAAAAAAGAGATAAGTGACATCGAGGGATATTGGAACAAGGGGAAAAAGAAAATTATCCGGGATTTCTGGCGCAACGCGCTCCAGAACGGTCTGAGCAGTAAAAAGGAGGAGATTCAAAAAGAGATTTACCAGATGGGCCTTGATTTTAATATGCGGGAGAGATATATCCTGGTCTTGTTCCACGTAAGAAAGGAAGCGCTTTTTAACCGGGAAACGCCGGAAACTTTAGGCTGGTTTATTTTGAGTAATATATTTGCCGAACTTTTGACTTCATCTTTGCAGGTGGAAAATGTTGTAAGCTGGGAAGACGGAGGAGAACTTTATGTGACGGTGGTGTCGGACAAAGATTGTGAAAGCCTTCAGGGAAGCATAGCAGAGTTGAAGAGTGTGCTGGAACGGTATTACAACAATCCCATCTATGTAGGCTATATCTCCGAACAAAGTGAAATTTCCGATCTGGGAGCAGTTAGAAATGAGATTTTAAACTACGATAGAACTCATGTCTACGATAATGGGGAGATTTTTCTTTTTTCGGAATTGGGAAGAGGGGACGGCAAGCTGGAAAAGCCGCTGGATCAGAAGCTGATACTGCAGTGTCTTGAAAAAGGGGAGCGGGTTAAGCTTCTGGAATATTTACAGAAAACAATGTCATCGGCCAGAAAGAAGAATTATAGTCTGACTAATATGCAGTATCTGCAAATGGAATTGCTGCGGATCGTTGGTGTATTCCTGAACAGGTACGGGACGGATCTGGAACTTTTCTATGCGGATCCAGTCTATATTACGATTCAAAAGAAAGCGCTGGCGTCGGAGTTTGATATGATGCGCTGGAATACTTATGTGATCAATAAAGTGTTTGACAGTGTGGAGGAACGGAAAAGGGGCGTCGGCATTACGGATGTGATGATAGACTATATCCGCAATCACTATGAGGAAAATATTACCAGGAATTCACTGGCGAAGCTGGTACATTTTTCACCGGAGTATGTGGGAAAAATTTTTAAAAAAGAAATGGGTGTCAGCATTAACGACTATATCAATACCCTGCGTATCAGCAGGGCGAAAAGCATGATAACTTCTACCAATTATAAAATTATTGATATAGCATTGATGGTGGGATATGATAATATGTCTTACTTCTCCAGTGTCTTTAAAAAATATGAAGGAGTTTCTCCGGCAGAGTATAAAAGGATCTCGGAACATAGAAAATAGAAATAGAGGATTGCTTGAAAATGAAAGTTTTTGTACTGCTTTGTAAAAGAACTTTCATTTTTTTGTTGTTAAAATGACACTACCAACAAAAAGAATGGAGGATAAAGTATGAAAAAGAGAAGAATTTCAGTGATTTTTACGGCAGCCATAATGGCTGGAATGATCCTCGGAGGATGTGGGTCCGAAGGGAGCGGGCAGTCGGATGCAGGCAGTGGAAACACTGACAGTGCAGGGCAGATTAATGAAGACAGCGCTTTGTCACAAGCTGATACGCCGACGGAATCAGCTGAGTCGGCAGATTCCGGAGAGACAGCCGAGATTGTATTTGCTTATATGACACAGAACAACATCCCGGAAGCGGCGGACCTGCAGAGAATTGAAGATTTGATCAATGCGTATACGGTGGAGAAGATTAATACCAAGGTGGACCTTGTATTGTTTTCCAATGCGGATTATATGAATCAGGTAAATCTGATGCTGGCATCCGGAGAACAGGTTGATCTGTTCCAGGCTTATGCAACTTCTCATCTTCCCTATATTCAGGATGGGACAGCGCTGGATATCACAGGTTATCTGGATAATGAATTAAAAGAGACGAAGGAAACCATTTATGACGGCTTCTTAAAACCAACTACGGTGGACGGCAAAGTATATGGTATTTTGAATATGGGTTCCAACTATGTGCCGGGAGGATTTACTTATCGTTCGGATATCGCCGAGGAGTTGGGAATCGATATGTCAAAGGTAAGTTCTCCACAGGATTTGGAAGAGGTTTTTGCAGCAGTCAAGGAAGCTTATCCGGATATGATCATCATTGACCCGAACCGGTCAAACGCTTTGTTTGAGACTTATCTTGGAAAAATTGCCGATATTGATCCTTTGGGAGGAGATATTACAAGTTCGTTTTCAGGCGTGGCTTATCAGGATGATCCTACCGTAGTGAACATGTTTGAGACACAGGATTTTATTGATTTATGTAACCTGACGCACAGTTGGTATGAAAAAGGCTATTTTGCAAGTGATGCGGCGACCACTACGGCGACTACGGCGGAACTTTTGATGTCGGGTAACTGCTTCGGTACTTTCTGCGGTCTGGGGAATCCGAAGATTGCGGCACAGTATACCACGAATTACGGCCACAGTTTTGACAACGTCCAGATCAGTGATTCATTGGTATGGGCAGGCAGTAATAATGCATGGATGGTAAATTCATCCTGTGAGAATCCTTCAGCGGCGTGTAAATTTATGAACCTGCTCTATACGGATGCATATCTGGATAATCTTCTGGTTTACGGGGAAGAAGGCGTGGATTATGTTCTGAATGAAGAAGGGTTTGCGGTGGCTCCGGAAGGATATACAGATTTGAACAGTGTAGGATATACAGATAATATGAACTACTATTTCTGGGGAAATAAGTGGCTTACCTATCCGGTACCCGGAGGTTTAAATGCAGAGGAAGCGGAAGCACAGATGGCGCTGAACTATGCGGGAAAACTTTCCAGTTATTATGGTTTCTTATTCGACTTCAGCGACCTGCAGGCAGAGTATACGGCATGCCAGAATATTGCCAATGAATATAAGAAAGCGCTTTGGGTAGGTGCAGTGGATGTACAGCAGACACTGGATGAGATGAACGAAAGATTGAATGCCGCGGGTATGGATAAACTCATGGAATCCAAACAGGCACAATTAGACGAATGGCTGAGTCAACAATAAGCAGTGGAGCCATATTTTATGAGTTACCTTATACTACGGGAGGGCGCTTGAAAAGCGCCCTCTTGTTGGAAAAACTGGTGTGAGTGGTAGCATGGAGGAAATATATGACGAAAAAGAAGAAAAAAACATTTCATAAAAACTCAATATCCCTGTTTCTGATTGCGTTACCGGGATGTCTATATTTGTTTATCAACAACTATATTCCGATTATGGGCATTTTTATTGCTTTTAAAAACTACAGCTATGCAAAAGGGATATGGGACAGTCCATGGTGCGGTTTCAGCAATTTTAGATTTCTGTTTATTACCAATGATGCATGGATTATCACCAGAAATACGCTGCTGTACAATTTGGTGTTTATTATTCTGGGAACTGCCATGTCAGTATTTCTGGCTATTTTGCTGCATGAGATGGGAGAGCGGTTAAGGGGGAGATTTTTTCAATCCACGCTGTTATTTCCGCACCTGTTGTCCTGGGTTGTAACCGCGTATCTGGTTTATGCGCTGCTTGGAAGCAGCAACGGTTTTATTAATAATACTCTTCTGGGGAAAGAAAATGCGATTGACTGGTATTCGGCAAAAGGATATTGGCCTGTCATATTGGTGCTCGTATACCTTTGGAAAAATGCGGGATATACGGCTATTGTATATATGGCCGGCATCGCAGGGATAGACAGGGGAATTTTTGAGGCGGCCCAGATTGACGGTGCGGGGAAAGTAAAGCAGATTTTTTCGATTACATTGCCTATGCTGCGGCCAACAGTTATCATTATGATCCTCATGTCTATCGGCAGGATTTTCTATTCGGATTTTGGATTGTTCTATCAGGTTCCGATGAACTCGGGAGCGCTGTTCCAGATAACACAGACTATTGATACATATGTGTACAGAGGCCTGATGGAGCAGGGGAATATCGCCATGTCCTCGGCGGCAGGTGTATATCAGTCCATGGTAGGTTTTATGCTTGTGGTTTTAGCCAACTATATTGTGAAGAAAAAAGATCCGGAAAATGCCTTGTTCTGAGAACGGGAATCTGGCAGTCCCAAACTGCCGGATCTGGTTTGAAAAAGAACCAGAGGTAGAAAACAACAGAGTTTGAAAGACCAACTATTAAAAGTCAAGTAGATAAATGAAAAAATCAAAAGAAAATTT
>OFGP01000771.1_pt1 | contig 28988 bp, 30 predicted proteins | sample 1521781 | NCBI WGS metagenome assembly OFGP01 (sample SAMEA3504113, study PRJEB24116) | mouse gut metagenome | biome: mouse gut; feature: mouse-associated habitat; material: faeces | place: Denmark | collected 2011
TATATTTGACACAATTTTATAATATATTTATAAATTATATCTTTTGCAAAAGGAGGATTTTAAATGGATTTAAATGGTGGTGATAAGGAAGGTGTACCTACGTCCTATAGCTGGGAAATTGTATCGTCATCCGAGGATAACTGCTCACTGCAAGCTGATTCATATCCACCGACTATAGGAGCAATCATTAGGCAGGCTCGAATGGATAAAAATTTAAGTCAAAAAGAATTAGCTGATCGCAGTGGTATTTCGAAGGTGCAGCTATGCCGTATAGAGAATGATGAAAGTGCTCCATCTAAGAATTCTCTCTGGAAGATATCTGCCAATATTGGTATAGGTTACAGTTCCCTCTTAGTTCAGGCTGGCTACAACAATGTCTCTGGAACTAATATTTTTTTAAAGAGAGATGGGAATGAACTGGAACTAGAACGATTGATATGTTCTATTTATAAGGCAGACAGCGATTTACTGGACTATTTTACTGATTTTGATACTATAGGTACTGACGAAAATGTTAAAGTACTGAAATTAGTATTACAAGCAATGAGAAAGGAGGCTGCCAATGAAAATGATGAATCATTAACAGACACTTCGATGAATTTTTACTTTAGGACGCTGTTTAGCTCCTTAAAAAATTTCATCCTTTCATCACTGACCCCGATAATGGAGTCATACTAATTACAAAATTCAATTGTCCATTAATTTCTAAAAACAGTGACGGCAACGGCTGTCCATCTGTATTAAGGAGGATTTGAGCTATGGAGATGCATAACCGGGCGCGGGATGCCTCAATTAATGTGCTACGAATCGAAGAGATAATTAACGCAATAGGCAATTGGAAACCTTTGACTATAAATGAACTGCCAGAACAGCTGCGGAAAGAACTTGAAAGAGTCTTGCCTCTCAATATTTCTGTCCGGTCAGAAAGGAACAAAACTCGAAAATTTCCTCAATTAGAGGTTCATGAAAATGCATATCGGATACATTATTTTCATGAAAATAATATTTCATCAAAAGAAGAAAAAAATGTTGTGCTTCAATTAAGTATTGCAACTGTTCTTATATTCTGTCCGCGTACGTTTATTGATGATGAATTAAGGCTTGACGAAACGATATGTTCATTTTGCGAACGGTATCCTGAATATGCTAATCATGCGACGAAGGTTCATAATGCGATTATGGAAAAGATAAGGGTGCATAAATGATTATAGGGAAAGAGTGTTTACTCCGTAGATAGTTTATTGTCTGCGGAGTAATAACTCTTTTTACACTTTCTGAGTTTGCAGTACATACTGGGGCTGGACATGAATCAGCATAATAGCGCTTAAGGGACATTTGGTGAGAACTATAGTTCCGGACAGAACAATACGAATTATAACGGTTATTCAACTTTCGCGTTAAAATTAATAAGCCCAATACCGGCTAAAAAATAGCTCTCATAAACATCTATAATTGTTTCTTTATAAATAAATAATTAACCGTAACAAAAATTTCTAAAATTTCTTCATATTTTTGTATCTCCCAAAGACCATTTTGAAGAATGCGATACGCTGTAAAATCCTCATGCAGCAGATTCCAAAAATCCCTGAAGTATGTTCTGGAATCTATATTTGTTCCTCCCATTTCAATCTGGATAGCCCCTATTTTCTTTCCCATCAAGAGACGTTCAGCCCCCAATAACGCTTTATATTCATTTCCCTCAATATCTATTTTCAAAAAATCAATTGTATCAATATTATTCGTTTCGCAATAATAATCTAATGTTGTTAATTCAACCTCTTCTTTTTTCCCCAGTTCCATTCCCAAATAATCTAATTGCCTGTTATATAAGCTTGCCAGCCCTGAATTTTCTTTATCCGAATACAAAGTTCCACGAACAATTTCATCACTTATACCGATATTATTTAAAACCACATTTTTTGCGGACACATTCTTTGATAATGTACAAAATGTCTCTTTTGAAGGTTCAAAACTATATATTATTGCATCGGAGAACATTGAAGCCAAACATTTTGTATATTCGCCTATATTGGCTCCAACATCAAATAAAACCATATTGCTTTTTTCGATAGCCTTTAACTGCGTCAGGACATTCAGTTCTCCGCTTTGCTTAAAATCTGCGCCCCTCCCCACATTCATGCCTTTTAGTGCTGTTCTATACAATTTATTCCATATACTATAATATTGTTTTTTGCCCCAAAATTTTCCACCTGAATTTTTAAATCCCTGCCTTAATTTCCTGATTCCACAAGTAATCGCATTCACTACGTTTATCTTCCTTTCTGACCGCTATAAACTTTATAAAATGATTATAGCAAAATATTATATAAAAAGGAACATATTTTTCTGTTTCATAAGTTTGACAGAAATAAAAACTAATCATAAAATATTTATAATAAAATTTTATCAGATTGGCAGGAGAGAGATTAAGGGAGATGGCTAGCATAATAGAAAAAGATAAAATAACAGTGGTAGTTGCAATATATAATATTGAAAAGTATATTTCCAGATGCATTAAGAGCATTGTAGTGCAGACCTATGATAATCTTCAAATAGTTCTGGTTGATGACGGCTCTTCAGATTCAAGCGGGCGGATTTGTGATGAATATGAAAAGAAGGATTCCAGAGTTGAAGTAATCCATCAGAAAAATCAAGGATTATCGGAAGCCAGAAATACAGGCATTAGGACGGCGCAGGGGAAATGGATTGCTTTTATTGATGGGGATGATTATATCCATCCACAATTTATTGAAAGGCTGTATGGTGCAGCAAAGATAAGCGGCAGCGAGATTGCCATATGTGATTACAAGATGGTCAAAGGGGACGAAGAGTTTAAGATGCCATTCAAAAGAAGGGATAGAAGCATTAGGCTATCATCTTCCCAGATGTTAAAAAACTGGCATGGGAAAATGACCAGAGTGGAAACGGTTGCATGGAATAAACTGTATGATTTGGAGCTGTTTCGGGGAATACAATACCCAGGAGGGAGATTACACGAAGACGTATATACAACACACTTATTGATTGCGAGGGCAAAAAAAATAATCTTTATCCGGGAAGAATTGTATATGTACTTTCAGAGAGAAGATAGTATCGTAGGAAACAGGCTTTCTGAAGACAGAATCCGCCAGAGCTTAGAGGCACAGGAAAAAAGGATACAATTTTTCGATAAAAAACTGTATCCAAAAGCGCATCGCAATTTGAAAAAGGGACTGCTTAAACATACAGTGTATTACTATTGGAAAGTCCTGACAGAAAAACAATTTGCAGGAGCGGTTAGAAAACAATTGATGCAGTATATTATAGGTCAATCGGTACGATACATTCAATATTAAAAGCGTTTTATCTATTCTGTATGCTGTATTGTAATTGAACTCTTTCCATAATATTTAGCAACTCCTGTATTTACTCAATATGCGTTGTCTTCTGAAAGGTCAATTTGTTCAATTATAGAGGCAGTTTTGTAATGTCCTTTAGCCAGATGCCAGGTCATTTTATAAGGGATTAATTCTTTTAATGAAGAGACATCGCAATATGCGGACAGGGGAATAATGCATATTATGGCAAGTTTAAGATATATTTCTTTGGTAAACTTAAATATTTCATTATATTGTCACTATTCCTAGATATTTGAATATAAACACGTCTTTTTTCAACTTTTCAAACGTGCGGCAACGTTTATTATCGCGCCCGATAATGCGGCCAACCCAATTAAAAGGCCGCTATTAACTTCACTTATAGGGTTTGTCAATAACTTCAAAAAATCATTTCATGTAAATTAAGTCTGTCAGGGGTTGATTTTCCACAGGGTTTTATATACACTCTTTATATAACGATACAAGAAGGGATATTGGCTAATTTGGAGATTGATGATACAATAACCAATGAGATAGTAGGTAACAGGGATAGATTCATGAAATATAAAATTTTATTTCTTGGACTGGGGGAGTCATATGGAGGTGTAGAACAATTTATTTTCAGTATTTGCAACTCATTCCTAAAGGATTATTTTGAATTTGGTTTTCTGAATTATTACGAGATTGATGATAAAACTCAAAATGAAATAAATAAAATTGGGGCTATGGAGTATAGAGTCAGTCGATATTCAAAAAACCCAATACGATTTTTAAAGGAAATTTATCAGTTTTACCACACAAATGATGAGTATAAAGTAATATACTGTAACGCAAGTCATGCATCTGTCATTTTATATGCCTTTCCCATATGGATGAATAAGGGGAAAAAAATAGTTTTTCATAGTCATTCGAGTGATGGTAATCATAAAAGATTACATTTAAAATTGCAAAGGCTGGTTAATAAATTTTGTACGGTGAAACTAGCCTGTTCTGAAGAAGCGGGTTTATGGATGTATGGGAATTTGAAAAACGTACAAATTATTCATAATGGTATAGATACAGAAAGATTTAAATTCAGAAGCATAACTCGTGACAGACTAAGGAAAAAGTATAATTTGCAAGGCCGACTGGTAATTGGTCATGTGGGGCGTTTGTCAAAGGTAAAAAATCATGATTTGCTATTATCTGTTTTTAAAGAGATTTTAAAAAGAAAGTCGAATGCTTTTTTAGTGCTGATTGGAGAGGGAGAATTATACAAAGAGATAAAAAGTAAAATTCTGGAGATGGATTTGGAAAAGTATGTATTAATGATTCCGTTTCAGGAAAATATAGAGGATTATTATCAATTAATGGATATTTTTGTGCTCCCTTCCATAAGGGAAGCATTGCCGTTTACCGGGATAGAGGCACAGGCCAGTGGGTTACCGGTTTTTTATTCAGATGGTGTACCCAAAGAAGCTGATATAACAGATTTGGTTCATTATATAAAGCTGAAAGAGGAAGCAACAATTTGGGCAGAGAAAATATTACAAACAGAAAGACCTGACAGAAGCGGGTATTGGGAAGAAGTTGCCAAAGCAGGATTTGACAGAAAATTAATGGTGAACAAAGTGTTTGATATATTAACAGAAAACAGGGGTAATTGAATGGAATACCAGGATGCTATAAGTATAATTGTCCCTATCTATAATAGTGCGGAAACATTAGAGATATGCATAGACAGTATATTATGCCAGACATACAATAATTTAGAAATTATACTCATCAATGATGGTTCGACGGATAATAGTATTGATATATGTAAAAAATATAAGGATAAGGATGCCAGAATCAAGATTATAAATCAAACGAATTCAGGAGTTTCTGCCGCCAGAAATAGTGGTTTAAATCATGCTACAGGAAAATATATTCAATTTGTAGATAGCGATGATAAAATTGCAGCTGATATGTGTGAAAAGCTGGTAAGACGCCAAAAGGATACAAGCGCTGACGTAGTTATATGCGGATATGTTCTTTTAAAGAATAATGTTGAAAAAAAAGTTTGCGCATCAGATGCAGTATTTACGGATGCGGAAAGCTTTGCAAAGGAGTTCTCTGACTACCTCGAAAAATTTTTAATTCATAATCCATGGAATAAATTATATTTAAGAAGTAAAATTATAAACAAATTTGATGAAGAGTATTCCTTAGGGGAAGATTTGGTATTCAATTTGCAATTTCTTGAGAACTGCCAGAGAATAGCCGGAATATCTGAGGCATTGTATTACTATATCGTAACTGAAACAGATGCAAAGAAAAGGAGGGAAGATTCGGCAGAATCGCTATATTATATCCTGAAAGACTTTATTGAAAGTAATCTTAGTAAAGATAAAGCCTCATTAAAAGTGGCAAATTTAATATATATTAACAACAGGCTGTATAATATTCACTTATTGTCACAAGAGCAAGATGGTTTGCAGAAGATAAAAAGATTTTGCGGAGGCGAACTGTTTAAGGATATTGTCTCGATAAGCAAAAAATATTCAGCAAAATGTTATGTAGTGTATTTATGCATGAAGTGTCATTTGTATATAATATTATATTTATATTTTAGATTAAAGGGTATATCTTGGCAGGTGAAAAAGTAATGAAAGGGAATGGGAATGTTAATAGTATCTTTTGAGGGCGGTTTGGGAAACCAAATGTTTCAATATGCCTTTTTTAAAGCATTACAATTTCATTATCCGGATATATATGTGCTGGCCGATTTGAGCTATATTGATTCGGGAGTTCATAATGGGTTCGAACTGAGTAGGGTTTTTGGGATTCATATGGATTTATGTCAGCTTGAGGATGTGGCAAAATATTCTGAGAGATGTCCAAAGGGAATAACAGGGTATCGTTTATTAAACTGCTTATATAGTTTGCGGAGGTGTATAATAGGGCAGAAGACTTCATATATCAGGCAGGAGAACGCTGTTATTTATTATCCTGAAGTATTTCAGTTGAATCCGCTGTACAGCTATTACTTTAAGGGAGTATGGGCAAATGAGAATTATTTTTCAGATATAAAGACTTCTTTACTGAAGGATTTTTTATTTACCGGGGAGTTGTCAGAGATAAATAAAGAGTTAGCGGATATGATAAAAAATACTGATTCTGTAAGCATTCATTTAAGAGCAGGGGATTATATCCAATATAGTTATGATATATGTGATGGACAATATTACAAAAAGGCAATAGAATATATAAAGACTAAGATTAAAGACCCGACATTTTTTGTTTTCTCGGATGACATTATATTAGCTAAAAACATTTTGAATTTCGATATAAGCATGTGCTTTATCGATAATAATGTGGAAGAAAACAGCTTTAGAGATATGCAGCTTATGAGCTTGTGTAAACATAATATTATTGCTAACAGCACGTTTAGCTTTTGGGGAGCTTATTTAAATGGAAATGAAAATAAAATAGTGATTGCGCCGCAAAAATTAGCAGGGGATTGTATATACCCATATAAGTGTGAAAATTGGATTCTATTCTAATATTAGTGAGGAATGCAAATGAATCAACAATTTCTTGAAAAGCATATGACATTGCATTATGTTGGAAAGTGCATCAAACATATTGGCGATAAAAAATTCATGAATTTTGTCTTAGAAGATGAAAAAAACCCCAGCAGAGTCATATTTTCCTGCCTGGGGAATAAAAATCCTGATAAAAATATTATGATTATACATAATGGCTTTCCGCTTAACGGTTTTTTTGCAGAATTTAAATGCACCCTGAAACTGTTGGCGTATGCGGACAGATATGCGTTTGTTCCGTATATTATATATGATGATAGTTATATATATTTGGAGCAAAAAGAAATAAATTCAACCTGTAACCCCTTTGAGTATTTTTTTAAACAGCCATCGGGACTATCATATCAGGAGGTCAAAAGCAGCTTTAATGTTTTTGACTCAAAGACGGTGCATTCCTATATGGTTGATATGAAACATGGGATAAAACTGAGCTCATATGATTCAGGAGAAGCATACATTGACGAACTGGCCTTGATGATGCGAAAATATATTCATTTAAATGAGCGAACACAGGAATATATAGGCAGCAGTATAACTGAATTATTTGAGGGTAAAGGAAGGGTATTGGGGGTCCATCACAGGGGAACGGATTATAGAAAGGAATATAAAAGACATCCCAAATTTGTGACATTAGATGAAAAGATTAACCATATTAAGAAAGTTGAAAAGGATTTTGATAAAATATTTGTCGCGACAGATGAGTTACAGGCTATAGATAAATTGCAAAAGGTGTTTGGAGATAAAATATGTTATTATAAAGATGTGTTCAGAGGAGATAGCGATATATCAGTTGCATTTAGTGCAAGTAAAAGAGAAAACCATAAATATTTGTTAGGTCTTGAGGTTTTGCGTGATATGTATACACTGGCACAGTGTGACGGATTAATAGCTGGAATTTCCCAGGTGAGCTTGTGTGCGCAAATTGCCAAAAGAAGTGTGGGAAATAAATATAATTTTTTAGAAATCATTGATAATGGTATTGTGGAAGAGGGAGAATACTTTTTGGCCAGGTAGCTTGTGAAAAATATATTTGGAGACCGTTTATGAAAAAAATCATTGAATTTGCAAATAAGTTGATAGATGGTTTAGAACAGTTTGTCAAAATGATTTTATATGGAAAGACATATAGAGAAAACAAAAAAATATATATACAGATGAATAAAAGAGAAAGTTTTGATTATAAGAAAGGATTCGCCAGACCGTGTTATACAGACCGTTATAAATCAGCCGGAAGATTAGGCGCTTATTTCTGGCAGGATTTGTGGGCAGCACAGCATATTTATAAGGACAGGCCGGAAAAGCATTTTGACATTGGTTCAAGAATTGATGGATTTGTTGGACATGTCAGCTGTTTTATTAATGAAGTAATCCTGATTGATGTGCGCCCGCTGGACAGGCAAATACCGAATGTGACTTATTGGTGTATGGATGCAACAAAGCTTGAAAATATAGCAGATGAAAGCATTTCCAGTATCAGTTCGCTATGCGCGTTAGAGCATTTCGGACTGGGAAGATATGGAGATGCGCTCAATCCGGAAGGGTGTTTTGAGGCGTTCCGCTCCATACAAAGGGTTTTAAAAAAAGGCGGGAAAGCATATATAGCGGTTCCTATTGGTAAGGAGCACGTAGAATTTGACGCCCACCGTATTTTCTTTGCAAGCACAATCGTGGATAGTTTTTCGGAAATGAATTTAGTGGAATTTGCGGCGGTCCATGAGTTGGAGGACTATATTGAGTATGGTATTGATATTCATAAATACGATGAGGAAGAAGATAATGAAGGCTTAAGATTTGGGTTGTTTGAGTTTGTAAAAAGGTAAACGAGTTGTTTGAGTGATTTGGTAAACGGAATAAAAGGAATGTGCTATAGGTTATACCTGGTGGGTATCAGTACATTGGGTAGGGAGGGGCTTAATAAATATGAAAGTGTTATGGATAACGAATACCCAGGTTAAAAATGATGTAAATGATTGCAAAAAGTTTAGAGAGGGATGGCTGACAGGAGCGCTTGGATTTGTATTGACTAATCAAAATATTCAATTTTCGAATGCATTCCCCAATGGGAAAAAAATGGATATGGAAGACAATGGTAATATTCATTATTTTTCATTTTATTATGATATGGTAGGTATGGAATATAGTGAAAATTTGTGTGAACAGATAAGAATGATATATCAAAAATTTGAGCCGGATATTATTCATATATGGGGAACGGAGTTTTTTCATACATATGCGGCAATGGAAGCAGCCAAAAGGTTAAATCTTCAAAAGAGGGTAATTATAAATATACAGGGTCTTATATCAATATATAGCAAACATTATATGCTAGGTATTGAAGAGCTAAAATGGCGGAGAACACTTTTTGAAATAATAAAGAAACGTGGATTGAAACGTGATGCAGAGTTATTTAAATGGAGAGGAGAATTTGAACGAAAAGCATTGAAAAATGCGTCCCATGTTGTAGGGAGAACAACATGGGACAAGGCATGTGTTACGCAGATAAATCCGTCCCTTGAATATCATTATGGTGGAGAAATTATGAGGTCTCCTTTTTATGATGGGGCGAAATGGAATGTGAGAAAGTGTGAGAAGCATACAATTTTTATCAGCCAGGCGACATATCCGATAAAAGGCTTGCATTTTTTGTTAGATGCACTTATTCTCATAAAGGAATGTTTTCCCCATGTTATGCTAAATATTGCTGCCGAAAAGATTTTTGAAAAAACCAGCCGTTTTTCTTTTGTTAATGCGTATATGCTGATGAGCACATATGAGCGGTACTTATATAAGAAAATTTGTGATAATGACTTGTGGGATAATATAAATTTTTTGGGTGGATTATCCGCGGTACAAATGAAAGAGCAGTATTTAAAAGCAAATGTTGCCGTAAGTGCTTCAACAATAGAGAATTCTTCCAATAGTATTACAGAAGCTATGTTGCTAGGGGTTCCAATGGTCAGTTCTTATGTTGGAGGGAGTCCCGATTTAATTGAACACAAAGTAAGTGGCTTTTTGTATCCGTGCGATGAACCATATATGTTAGCATATTATGTTATGGAGATATTTAACAACCCTGGTGTGGCAGAGGAGATATCTCAGAATGCGCAAAAACATGCAAAAGAAAGAGCTGATATTAATAAAAATGGAATGCTTTTACTGGAACTGTATGAGCAGTTGAATAGCTGAGAGTACATTCCCCACTCGTGCAGGGACTTGAGAGCTCTGCCTCGGGAGATTTTATTAATTAGGATAAAGGCTTATCAAAGTAAAAAGTAAAATCTGTATTAGCGGAATTGCCAACAAAAGGGAGGTCGGTTGGATAGTGAATGAAAAGAAGTATGCACCTGTAATACTATTTGTTTATAGAAGACCAGAGCATACAATAAAAACGTTAGAGGCTCTCAATAATAATTATTTGGCAAATGAAAGTGAACTTTATATATTTTCGGATGGATATAAAAATGATACTGATAGGCAAGAGGTAGAGCAGGTAAGAAATATTATAAATAAATATAAGGATGAGAGTAATTTTAAGTCGGTTAAAATTTTTCAGTCAGAGGAAAACAGGGGATTGGCAGAATCCGTAATTGGTGGTGTGACAAAAGTAATTGATGAGCATAGCAGGGTTATTGTTCTTGAAGATGATTTGGTTACATCACCTGATTTCATAAAATATATGAATGAAGCTTTAGATTATTACGTCAATGATAATAGAGTTTGGTCTATTGCGGGTTATACACCTAATATTAAGGGATTAGATAAATATGAAAAAGATGTATATGTGTCTTTAAGGGCGGCAAGTTGGGGATGGGCTACATGGAAGAATCGTTGGGAACTTGTAGATTGGGAAGTTAGTGATTATCAAGCTTTTGTAAGTGATAAAAAAGCAAGAAGATCATTTGGAAGGCGGGGAAAAAATATGCCAGGGATGTTAGATGCTCAAATGCGAGGAGAGCTAGATTCCTGGGCTATTCGATTTTGTTACGCACAGTTTAGAAAGGGTACTGTTACAATTATGCCAACGATATCAAGGGTAAATAATATTGGATTTGATGGTACTGGCACTCATTGTGGTGTCCAGGAGAAATGGGAAGTGGCAATTAAACAGACGGTTGATGAAATAAAATTTATTCCGATAGAATATAATAAAAAATTAATTAAAGCTTATTATGTGTTTTATGCGGGAACAAAATGGGAAAGATTAATTAATTGGGGGAAAAAATGGGGTGGGAGTTTAAAACGATTATTTAGTTATATTGGGTTATATAAAGGAACAAAACAGCTTTAGAGATATAATCACGAACTTGGTAATTACTTAAGTGATTTTAAATTAAGGAGTTTCAAATGAACGAATTATATTATGATGAAAAATATTTTGAGTGGCAAAGGCAGGTGGGGGAATTTGGTGGCAAGGCTAATTTGTTTAAATTTGAGAAATATATTGGTGCAAATAGTGATGTTTTAGATTTTGGCTGTGGCGGGGGGTATTTGTTAAAGAATGTTGAAACTACTGGGAGAAAAATAGGAGTAGAAATAAATCCGGTAGCGAGAGAGAGGGCAAAGCAAAATGGTATCGATAATGTTGTGGATAGTATAAAAAAGATAGATAACAACAGTATTGATGTTTTAATATCGAATCATGCTTTAGAGCATGTTGATAATCCAGTAGGATATATTAATGAGTTTAAACGTGTAGTGCGTAACGGCGGGAAAATTGTTATTGTAGTTCCTCATGAAGTTTCGGAGACGGTTAATAAAGATGATATTAATATGCACTTATATACATGGTCTCCACAATGTTTGTATAATTTATTGTTTACGTGTGGAATAGAGGAAATCAGATGTGAAAGACTTTGCCATGCGTGGATGCCCGATTATATAAAGGTTCAAAAAAGAGTCGGTTGGAAAAATTTTCATAGGCTATGCGCACTATATTCAAAAAAGAAAAAAATATATCAAACAGTGGCGATTGGAACAGTGAAATAAGTACTGAAAACTTTAAAGTGGGGAGGGCAAGGTGAATCGTAAGGAGTTATATAGAATTACAAAAGATAAAATTAGGGGATATGTTAATCTTTCTTTTTCGCAAGAAGGGGAAGATATCATAATAGATAACCTGATTAACTATAAAGAAAAGGGGTTTTATGTAGATATAGGAGCATTGCATCCGGCACGTTTTTCGAATACGATGCGTTTTTATTATAGGGGCTGGAGCGGATTAAATGTTGATGCTATGCCGGGTAGTATGCAGTTATTTAATAAATTGCGACCTAGAGATATTAATGTAGAAGCTGGAGTATCTTCAAATGGCGAAAATATGATTTATTATAAGTTTAATGAGCCGGCTTTAAATACCTTTGACAATAAAAAAGCTGAGAAGTTAATAAAGCAAGGGCAATATCAATTAACGGAAGAAATTGAGGTCCAAACCTATACCGTAATGGAAATTTTGGATAGGTATATTGCTAAGAATCAAAAAATTGATATAATGGATATAGATATAGAGGGATTTGATGAGCCAGTTATAAATCAAATAGATTGGGAAAAATACCATCCGGAAATTGTCTTGGCAGAGAAGTTGGATAATCATTTCGTTATGCCATTAGAAATTTTGGATAAAAACGGATATCAAATAGCCGCTTGGACAGGACGAACTGTGATATATAAATTAAGAAATAATTATATGTAAGTAGCAGGAGGCTGGGGTATGAATATTTATATTTTATATCATATAAAAGAACGCGAATTGGCAATATGCGAAATGATAAAGGAGGAAATATTAAAACAGAATAAAAATGTAAACGTCGAAATTAGAAATTTTCATAGTATTTGGCAGGAAATTTGGGATTTTCTGCCAAATATAATTTTAACCATTCCGCCTAGAGATCAACAGGCTTCAAATCGTCTTATGATTGCCAAAGCCGCTTTAAAATGTAGTATAGTATCATTACTGACAGAAGGTTTCTTTTTCCATAAAACAGCGGAAGCATGGAGAGAATATATTGGGACGAATAGTTACGATGCTAAATTAGTCGACTATTATTTGTTTTGGGGGAGAGCAACCCAAAATGGACAATTGAGTGTATTGCTTGAGGATAAAAAAATAACAGATGTTGAAAGGGCCAAAATTGTAGGATATGCTTTTTATGATAAAGATAGTTTTGAGCACTATGCAAAAAAAATAGCAATGCCTAGAACTGCTCAAAAGTGGATAGATGGATATAAAAGGCATATTTTATGTTTAACAGGTTTTTCTGTCGCGGATTATTCAATAGAAGATTTTATGTTAGAATCTGCATTTGTGTATAAAAATGATAAAGCTAAAAAAAAGGAATACCAATCAGAGATAGAAGCGGCCCAAAAAAAAGTGCAGGCTTTTTCTGATTATAGAGAAAGATATACGGCAAACATAATCCAATGCGCAATTCGGAATCCAGATATCGGGTTTTTGATTAAGTTACATCCGGCAGAATATGCAAGATTTTATAATGGGACTAATTATCAATTCTATCATGTATTTGATAAATATTCCAATATCCATTTGTTGGATGAATCAGTTCCGATGGGAGTAATATTACCATATACAGATTTAATGATACATTATGGTTCTACAGCAGGACTGGAAGCTTTTTTGTATAAAGTGCCTACGTTGCATTTGTTTATGGAGGAATTTGCGAAGGAATCTAATATGCCGGGGTATTGTATTTATGAGTCAAGCCAAGAGATAAGTATGGACGATTTTGAAGAATTTAATAAATGTATTGTACAGGGAGTCTGTTTTAGGAAAACGGAAACTGCTAAGAAAATATTGGAGGAGCAGTTTGATTTAGAAAACGATGATACGGATTACCATCCAGCCGAAAAAATCGCTGGCTATGTTTTAGATTCATGGAATGTACGGCAGCTTCTTGATGATGACGCAGAGCTAAGAAAAGCGGTAAAATCAATGGAAGGATACAGAAGCAGGAAAGATATCTGGAAAACGAAAGTAAAGGTATTGTGGCGAGAAAGAAATTATCTGGAAAGAGATAAGTACTTGGAGATGCTAAAAGCGATAACCCCGAAATGGAGTTTGGTTTTATATGATATTTTAATTGCAGCAAAATTAACATTTCGTATTTCTTAAAGTGAAGAGAGAATTTTTTGGAAATTGCCAGGCGATATGAAAATAAGATTAGATATACTAAAAGAAATAGAAGAAAATATTATATTGGAGGCATATACATTAAAGCAGGCTTTGGAAAAACTGGACAAGGTATCTGTTAAGGTATTGTTTATTGTAAAAAATAAAATGTTAAAAGCTACATTGACAGATGGGGACGTCAGGCGCTCTATTTTAAATGGAGCATCACTGGAGACTTCCGTAGCTGATATCGCAAACCTTTGTCCAATATATGTAGAAAGCGATGATAGGGATAATATAAGAAGAATTTTTGAAGAAAAGAAAATAAGTGCTATTCCATTATTGGGCAAGAATCGGGAAATAAAAGCGATATATATTAACGACTTGAGATATCAGAAAAAAGAGGGCGGTGAAATAGATGTTCCTGTTGCAATAATGGCAGGAGGCTTAGGAACCAGGCTATACCCATACACAAAAATTTTGCCAAAACCTTTAATTCCAATTGATGACACACCCATATCTGAGAGGATTATTCAATCTTTCCAAAAAGCGGGATGTAAAGAATTTTACATGATTATAAACTACAAAAGAAATATGATAAAAGCATATTTTACAGATTTGGATAAGAGTTATAATATTCAGTTTATAGAAGAAACAATCCCATTGGGAACTGGAGGCGGGGTACGATTATTAAAAGACCAGATTCACAGCACATTTATATTAACGAATTGCGATATTTTGATTTTAGATGATGTAAAAAGGATGATAGACCACCATAAAGAACAAAAAAACCAAGTCACAATGGTATGTTCTTTAAAAACTTTTGAAATCCCGTATGGTATTGTTAACTTTACGGAAGGCGGAGAAATAAGTTCTTTTGAAGAAAAACCTAAAATGTCGTTTTTTACCAATACAGGTTACTATATTTTGGAACCCGGTATTTTTGAGTATATAGGTGAAAATGAAAATATTGGAATGCCGGATATTATTACGAGAATGAAGGAAGATGGACAAAAGGTTGGAATATATCCAATCAGTGAAAACGCTTGGTTGGATATGGGACAAATGGATTCTATGGAAAGTATGGAACGAAAAATGAAAGAATTAAATATTGTTTGATGTATTAACAGGTATTGGATATGGAGAATATTATATTGCTCGGAATAGGCGGACATGCTCATAGCGTGGTTGATAGTATAGAATCGGATGGAAAATATTCTGTATATGGGTTTCTTGATATAAAAGACCGAGAAGGAGACCGATATCGAGAATATAAAGTGGTAGGAACAGATGATTTACTTGAAAGTTACTTTAAGAAGGGAATTAAGAATGCCTTTGTGACAGTCGGATATCTTGGGAAAGGTGACATTCGGAATAGGTTATATCTGCAGTTGAAAAAGATAGGATTTAATATACCAACGATAGTGGACAGAACGGCGGTTATTGCGAAAGATGTGATTTTGGGAGAAGGTACTTTTGTTGGAAAAAGGGCAGTAGTTAATTCAGCTGCAGAAATAGGAAAAATGTGTATTATTAATACAGGTGCTATTATTGAACATGATTGTAAAGTAGGTGGTTTTTCCCATATATCAGTAGGAAGTGTTTTATGCGGCGGTGTCCAAGTGGGAGGAGAATCTTTTGTCGGAGCTAATGCAATCGTGATTCAAGGAAAAACGATAGGAAACAAGTGTATTATAGGTGCAGGAATAACAATAAGAAAAGATGTGGAGGATAATTACGTGGTTGGGAGTGGAGAAACGTTAAGACGCCTGGGGGGGGTAATTTAATACACCAAAAGAGGTGTGCCGCATGAAAATAGGGTATTTTGGAGACGGCCCTTGGGCGCACAAAGCATTTGATAAAATAGTAGATGATAGTTCTATAGAAATTAAGTTTATAACGGTCAGATATGATAAGCGGGACAAGGAATTAATTAAACGGTCAGAGAAATATAATATACCTGTAGAATTGAGCAAAAATATTAATTCTGAAGAGTTTGTAGAAAGAATGAGACAGTATAACGTGGATTTGTTTGTATCCATGTCGTTTAATCAGATTTTCAGAGCAGAAATGATAAACTTTCCTCAATATAAAACTATTAATTGTCATGCAGGAAAACTTCCCTTTTACAGAGGGAGAAATATTTTAAATTGGGCATTGATTAATGATGAAAAGGAATTTGGGATAACGGTGCATTATCTTGACGAAGGAATAGATACCGGAGATATTATTTTACAGGAAATATATCCCATAACAGATGAGGACAATTATGGCTCATTGTTGGCGAGGGCGTACGATGGGTGCGCAGATATACTCTATAAAGCTATTAAAATGATTCAAAATGGAAAAGTAGTTCGCATCAAGCAGAATGATATTGACCCTGTAGGAATGTACTGCGGTATGCGACAGCCGGGAGATGAAATTATAGACTGGAATCAAACCAGTAGAGAAATATTTAATTTTATACGCGCACTGAGCGAGCCGGGACCTCAGGCGACATCTTGGATTAATGGGAAAATTATCAGAATTAATAAATCCAGGATGGTTGCCGGGGCGCATGTATATAAAAATACTATCGGACAGGTTGTTGGAAAGACAGAAAATGGTTTTTTGTGCAAGACAGGAGATACTGTTTTAGAAATTGTAGAATATAGTTATGATGACAGAATTAAAATTGGGGACAGGCTGAAAAATCATGAATAAAATATTTATCATTGCAGAAGCGGGTGTTAATCATAATGGTAATATAGAGATAGCTAAAAAGCTGGTAGATGTTGCTGTTTTAGCCGGAGCAGACGCCATAAAATTTCAAACATTCAAAGCAGAAAACCTTGTGTGTAAAAATGCTGCAAAGGCAGAATATCAATTAGACACCACCAACGAAGAAGAATCCCAGTTTGACATGTTGAAGAAGCTGGAGCTTACATCAGAGATGCACGAACAGTTGATGACGTATTGTGGGCAAAAAGAAATCATGTTTTTATCTACTCCGTTTGATATAGAGAGTCTGCATTATCTTAATGAAAAAAATATTGAAATTATTAAGATACCATCTGGCGAGATTACAAACTATCCTTTTTTAAGAGAGATAGGAAAAACAGGAAAGAAAGTAATTCTTTCGTCAGGTATGAGCACTCTGGAAGAAGTAAGAGCCGCTGTAAAACTATTGAAAGAAAGTGGAAGTAAAGAAATTACAGTGCTTCATTGTAATACAGAATATCCGACGCCATATACAGATGTGAATTTAAAAGCAATGCTTACTCTGAAAAAAGAGCTTGGGGTTGAAGTTGGGTACTCCGACCATACACAGGGAACTGAAGTCCCAATTGCAGCAGCGGCATTAGGGGCAACAGTGATAGAAAAGCATTTCACTCTGGACAGAAATATGGATGGTCCAGACCATAAGGCCAGCCTCGAACCGAAGGAATTGCAAAATATGGTTCGAGCGATAAGAAATATTGAAGTAGCTTTGGGCGATGGAATAAAACAGCCGTCAGAATCAGAGAAAAGAAATATCGGTGTAGTAAGAAAAAGTATTGTTGCCAAATGCGAAATTGCAAAGGGAGAAATATTTATAGAGGATAATCTGACAACCAAAAGACCGGGAACAGGAATTTCCCCGATGCTTTGGACACAGATAATAGGACAGAAAGCACAAAGAAATTTTAATGCAGATGAGTTGATTGAGATATGAAAAAGGTATGTGTAGTAACAGGAACCCGGGCAGAGTATGGGTTATTGAAGCCGGTGATAGACAGGATATATAAATCTGATGAACTGGAATTGCAATTGGTGGTAACAGGGATGCATCTCTCAACGGAATTCGGGTTGACGTATAAGGAGATTGAAAACGATGGGTATCCCATAACAAATAAGGTAGAAATGCTTCTGAGCTCTGATACTCCTGTAGGAATAACCAAGTCGATGGGAGTAGCTTTAATTGGCTTTGCGGATTGTTTTGATGTAAATAATCCGGATATGGTAATAATTCTCGGAGACCGTTATGAAATGCTTGTGGCAGCAGCAGCGGCAATGGTTGCCGGGATACCTATTGCGCATATTCATGGCGGGGAATTAACCGAGGGGATTATTGACGAGCCTATCAGGCATTCTATAACGAAGATGAGTCAGGTGCACTTTACAACAACGGAGGAATATAGAAAACGGGTAATACAGTTGGGGGAAATGCCTCAGAGGGTTTATAATGTCGGGGCTCTGGGAATTGAGAATGCGAAAACAGTACCGTTGCTCCATAGAGAAGAATTGGAAAGGGAACTTGATTTTCGATTCACAACTCCGACGATTATGGTTACATACCATCCAGTTACATTAGAAAAAATGGCGTCGGAAAAGCAATTTAGAATGTTGTTGGATGTGATTGACCGCTATAAAGAAATATCTGTTATTTTTACAAAGGCCAATGCGGATACGGACGGAAGAATTATCAATAGGATGATAGATGATTATGTGAACAGTAATAAGGAACGATGTAAAGGATATACTTCCCTGGGGCAACTAAGATATTTGAGTGCATTACAGTTCTGTGATGCAGTAGTAGGAAATTCATCAAGCGGGATTATAGAAGCGCCTTCATTTAAGATACCGACGGTCAATATTGGGGACAGGCAAAAAGGAAGGACGCATGCAGAGTCGGTAATAGACTGTGGGTATAGTAAAGAAGATATAGAAGCGGCTTTGCAGAAAGCTTTATCTTCTGAATTCAGAAATAAAATAGCAAATATAAGAAATCCATATGAGGGGCAGAATACTTCATATGAGATAGTCAGAATTATCAGCGAAGCGTTGAAGAATGGAATTGATGCAAGAAAGAAATTTTATGATTTAGAGGTCAACTGATGAGGATATTATTTATAGGCTGTGTAAAGTCTTCTGAGATTTTTCTGAAAAAACTGATAGAAATACATGCAGATATAGTCGGGGTGATTACAAAATCTGAATCAAAGTTTAATGCAGATTTTGCAGATTTAGGGGAAGCGTGCAGGCAAAATGGTATTGATTATTTGTATGTAAATAATGCAAATGATGCTATATCGAAGGAATATATGAGGAGCAAAGACAGCGACCTGATTTTATGCCTGGGATGGTCGCAGCTGTTGGATGAAGAAGTTTTGAATATTCCAAGACGAGGCTGTATAGGATTCCATCCGGCCGCTTTGCCCCAAAATAAAGGCCGTCATCCACTGATATGGGCTTTGGCGCTGGGGCTGGAAAAGACAGCATCTACTTTATTTTTAATGGATACAGGTGCGGACACGGGTAAAGTTGTTTCTCAAAAGACCGTAGAAATTACATATGAAGATGATGCTGGAAGCTTATATGATAAGGTAATGAAAACAGCGGTTGTCCAATTAGAGGAAGTAATACAGGATTTTAAGAATGGCAAAATAAATCTGATTAATCATTTACCGGATGAAGGAAATTCATGGAGGAAAAGAGGCAAAGAGGACGGAAGGATTGATTGGCGTATGTCCAGCAGAAATATTTATAATTTGGTGAGGGCATTGTCAAGACCATATGTGGGCGCTCATTTTATACATAATAATGATGAGTATAAGGTATGGAAAGTAAAGGAAGTTTTTGAGGACGGATACGAAAATATTGAGCCTGGTAAAATTATCAGAGTAATATCGAATAATACTTTTGTAGTAAAAGCAGGGGAGAATTTGATAGAGGTTTTAGAGTGTGATACTGTAGAAATAAAAGAGGGAGAGTATCTCTAGAAAAGAGGAAAGTTATGAAGGTATTGGTGGCAGCTCCGCATCCCGATGATGAAACATTGGGCGCGGGCGGAACTATATTAAGATTGATTGCGGAAGGACATGAGGTGTACTGGCTTAATTTTACTGCAATGCTAAATACAGAAAGATTTTCTGAAGAGGCAATGGACAGGCGCAAGGAGCAGCTGAAAGAAGTAGAACAGTTTTATAACTTTGCGGGAGTATATCATTTAAATCTGCCAACAACAGAGCTGGAAAGCATTGATTCCGGAGAAGCAATTGGAATGGTAGCAAAAATATTCAGGGAAATCGAACCTGAGATTTTAATTTTGCCGGATTATAACGATGCACATTCAGACCATAAAAGGGTTTTTGACTGGTGCTACGCCTGTTCCAAGGTATTCAGATTTCCTTCGGTGAGACAGATTATGACAATGGAAATTATATCAGAAACAGACTTTGGCGGGCCGTCAAATCCGTTTTATCCCAATTATTATGTAGACATAACAGACTACATGGATGCTAAGATAAAAGCCCTGGAAATATACGATACAGAACTGGCACCTTCTCCATTTCCGCGAAGCCTGGAAAATGTAAAAGCACTGGCAATGCTGAATGGTGCTCGGGGGGGGGTAAAATTTGCAGAAGCGTTTCGGCTGATTAAGTGTATTGTCAAGTAGGAAAGGATTTTTATGAAAAAAGTACTGGTAACAGGAGCAGACGGATTTATTGGAAGCCATCTCACAGAAAGCCTGTTGGAAAAAGGATATGAAGTAAAAGCATTCACCATGTATAATTCTTTCAATACATGGGGATGGCTTGATACGTTGCCCAAAGAGAAGCTAAACCAGATTGAGATATTCAGCGGAGATGTGCGGGACCCTAACGGGGTGAAAGAAGCACTCAAAGGAATGGATGGGGTGTTTCATCTGGCAGCATTAATTGCCATTCCATTCAGTTATTATTCCCCGGATTCCTATGTGGATACCAATATTAAGGGAACGTTAAATGTGCTTCAGGCGGCAAGAGCTTTGGAGACGGAGAGAGTATTGATTACATCCACTTCTGAGGTTTACGGTACGGCGCAGTATGTGCCGATTGATGAGAAGCATCCTTTTCAGGGGCAGTCGCCCTATTCTGCAACAAAAATCGGTGCGGACAGGCTGGCGGAGAGCTTTTACAGAAGCTTTAATCTGCCGGTTTCCATTGTGCGCCCATTTAACACATATGGTCCCAGACAGTCGGCGAGAGCGGTTATCCCCACGATTATTTCACAGTTATTATCAGGGAAAGAAGAAATAAAGCTGGGCTCATTAACTCCGACACGCGACTTTAATTATGTGAAAGATACGGCGGCAGGATTTATCGCGATTGCGGAGTCTGATAAAACGATTGGAGAAGAGATTAATATAGCGACACAGCAGGAAATTTCCATCGGCGAATTGGCAAATGAAATCATTAATCAAATAAATCCTAAAGCAAGAATCATCTGCGATGAGAAAAGATTACGGCCGGAAAAGAGCGAAGTAAACAGATTGCTTGGGGCGAACGAAAAGATAAAAAGGCTTACGGACTGGAAGATGCAGTATACATTTGAGCAGGGAATCCGGGAAACAATAGAGTGGATGAAATTGCATTTGAATGTATATAAGAGTGATATATATAATTTGTGATTTTGCATTAGTCGAAATGAAGTGAAATGTGAAGGAGAATTATTAAATGACAGTAATGGTGGTCGGTCTTGGTTCAATGGGAAGAAGGAGAATAAGGCTTTTACAAAAATTTAGTTTAGAACTACTCATTTTAGGTGTCGATAATTCAGAAGAACGATGCAGGAAAGTACAGCAGGAATATGGTATACCCATATTTAACGATGTGGAAGATGCTTGTAGGGAAAATGATATAGAATGTGCATTTATTTGTACTTCTCCGTTGGCACATGCGAATTTAATTAATATTTGTCTGAAAAAAGATATGCATGTATTTACAGAATTAAATCTTGTTAGTACAATGTATGATGAAAATATCAAACTGGCAAGGGAAAAAAGAAAGGTATTATTTTTATCATCAACATTTCTTTATCGTAAAGAAATTATGTACATGCAGGAACAAATGCACATGTGTAAACAGAATATTAATTATATGTATCATGCAGGTCAGTACTTGCCGGATTGGCATCCTTGGGAAAGCTATCAGAATTTTTTTGTGGGGCAAAAGAAAACGAATGGCTGCAGGGAGTTTATGGCAATAGAATTGCCATGGATAGTAAAAGTTTTTGGTGAAATAGAAGAAGTAAAAGTATCATATGATAAAATGAGCAGTTTACAGATAGATTATCCTGATAATTATATGATTTATTTCAAACATAAAAATGGGAATAAGGGAGCTATTATTATAGATATTGTATCAAGGAAAGCGGTAAGGAATTTAGAGGTTTTTGGGGAGAATATATATTTTACATGGGATGGAACGCCTTATGGATTGTATTGGTATGATTTTGATTCTAAAAAGGATATTAAGATACAGCTTTATGAAGAAGTCGATAAATGTAATGACTATGCGGCATCTATAATAGAGGATGCGTATTATGAGGAAATATATAATTTTTTTCAAGTAATTGCCGGAAATGCTTTCCCTAGGCATTCTTTTGAAGAAGATAAGGAAGTGTTAAAAATGATTGATAATATAGAAAATGGTGTAGGAGGAATTAGAGATGCGGCGGTATGAAGAAGAGTATCATGTAAAGCAAATGGAGAAGCCTTATAGAAGTACGGAAGTATTTAAAAAATGGTTGGTGGATAGGCATATTTTAAATTATACTGACAAATTATGTATATGCGATATGGCTTGTGGGGGGGGGTGCAAACACTATTTACTTAGCTAATGAATTTGAAAACATACAATTCATAGGTATGGATATAAATAAAGAGTTTATTGATTATGGTAATGCAGAACTAAAGAGACACTCTAAGTTTATGAATTGTCGATTATATGAGGAGGATTGGCTTCATATTAACTCTGAGTGGCGAGGTAAATTTGATGGAATTATTAGTTTTCAGACGTTATTTATGTTTCCCGAATATAAAGAACCATTAAAGCAACTTGCAAGTCTACAACCTGACTGGATTGCTCTTTCTTCTCTTTTTTATGAAGGGGATATAGAATATACTAATAAATTTCGAGATTATTACCGGCCCTCAAACAATAAAGAATACACAGATTACTATTATAATATTCATTCTATGCCACGTTTTAAAGAGTATATGAAAGAATTGGGTTATGAAAAATTTGAATATATTCCTTTTAATATTGATATTGATTTGCCAAAACCAAATCATATGGATTTAGCAACATATACTGTTAGAACAGAAGATGGAAAACGATTGCAAATATCAGCAGGAATGATGATGCCATGGTATTTTATTATAGCATCTAAATAAAATTGATATGGAGGAATTATCTATGAATAAAAACGAAGAATATAGAAAAAAAGCACATTTATATATTCCAGCTGGCGCACATACATACAGTAGGACAGATGAAGTTTTTCCGGGGAATGCACCCAAAGTATTTGAAAGAAGTAAAGGTGTATATACTTGGGATGTAGACGGAAATAGGTACATTGATTATGCTATGGCATGCCGCTCTGTCACTGTTGGGTACGATTATGATAGGATTTCTAATGCGGCAATAGCGCAGATTCATAATGGAAACACGGCATCAAAGGCATCAAAAATTGAAGTTGAGGCTGCAGAAACCTTATGTAATTTGATTCCATGGGTAGATATGGTTAAATTCGCCAAAAATGGTTCTACGGTGACATCAGCAGCGACTAAACTGGCACGGGCGTATACAGGGAAAAAATATATTGCAAGATGCAGAGAACATTCATTTTTTTCATATGATGACTGGTTTATCGGAGATACTGTCATGAATGCCGGTATTCCAGAAGAAATTCAATCGCTTACGCTACAGTTCAGCTTTAATGATATTGACTCTGTGAAAGAAATATTTGAGAAATATAAGGGAGAAATAGCAGCGCTGATTATGGAACCGTGTGATTCGGAGGAGCCGGTCGGGAATTTCTTACAGGAAGTAAGGAGACTGTGCTCGGAGTATGGTGTAGTTTATATTCTTGATGAAATGATAACTGGATTCAGATGGGATATACAGGGGGCATGTAAGTATTATGGTGTTGAACCGGATTTAGTAACTTATGGAAAAGGCATGGCAAATGGTTTTTCGGTAGCAGCATTAGGTGGCAAACGTGAGATTATGAATATGGGAGGATTAACGCCAGGAAAAGAAAGAGTTTTTTTGATTTCGACGACACACGGTGCAGAAATGAGCAGTCTTGGTGCGTTTGTCGAGACTATAAAAGTATACGAAGAACTTCATGTAACGGAGCATATTTGGGAGATGGGGCGGAAACTTGTTAAGGGATTAAAAGAGATAGCGGCAGACTTTTCTTTGGAGGAGTATTTTTATATTGAAGGCGCTGCCTGCTCTCCCAACTTTGTAATTTGTGATAGAAATAGAAAAGCATCTTTGAAATTCAGGACAGTATTTTGCCAAGAGATGATTAAAGAAGGTATTCTTATGCCCTATATTGCAATAGCATATGAACACACAAATAAAGAGATTGATATGACATTGGATGCGGCCAGAAAAGCAATGAGGATATACTGTGATGCATTGAATGGAGATGTTAGTCAATTTATTGAAGGAAATATAATTAAACCGGTATTTAGGAAGTATAACTAAAGTAAACGTTAGAGGATAATTTTATGAGAGTACTATTTGTTATTACTGCAAGGGGGGGCTCAAAAGGAGTGCCTAGAAAAAATATAAGAATGCTGGGAGGAATTCCATTAGTAGCATATAAAATTATAGCAGCTCAAAAATGTAAGTATGAGAAGAGGATTATTGTATCTACAGATGATGAAGAAATAGCAAGTATAAGTAGAGTATATGGCGCAGAAGTTCCTTTTATGAGACCCAAGGAATTAGCTACGGATACTGCAAGCAGCGTAGATGTTGTTTTACATACTATGAATTGGATAAGTAAGTATGATAAAGAAGAGTACGATTATGTATGCTTGCTAGAACCATCATCACCATTTGCCAGTTATCAGGATTTAAATAAAGCTTTAGAATTAATGGAAGAAAGAGATGCAGACACCCTATTGGGGATGAAGGAAGTGGAAGTCAGTAAAACTTTTATTCATTCATTAGATAAGAATGGCGGATTGTCTGAATTTTATTATGCTATTAAAGATTTAGCAAGTGTTCGGAGGCAGGAACAGAAAGAAGAATATACAATGAATGGGTGTATGTATATTGCCAAGTGGAATTATTTTGAGGAGTATAAGCTATTTTATGCAGAGAATTCGATACCTTATATTATGCCGGAAGAAACTTCTATAGAAATAGACTCTATGTACAACTATAAAATAGCATGTATGATGGTAGAAAATTCAATAATAGATTTAAATTTGTGGAAAATATAGAAGAACTGCATTAGAATTATTTAAAAATCGTCGAAGACAATAGGTGAATGAATGAAAGTAGCTTTATATCAAATGAATATTGTGTGGGAAAATAAAGAGCAAAATTATATTAATGTAGAAAAAATGTTAAGAGCAACTAATGGTCAGAAAATAGATTTGCTACTTTTGCCAGAAATGAGCTTAACAGGTTTTTCCATGAACACGGATAGGACTAAAGAGAGTGACAATGATACCATAAAAAGGATGATTGTACTTGCAAAAAAATATAGTGTAGCAATAGCTTTTGGGTGGGTAAAGGATTGTGGTATTAAGTCGGAAAATAGATATACAGTGGTAAGTAAAGAAGGAATTATAATTTCAGATTACGTCAAGATACACCCTTTTTCTTATTCAAAAGAGGATGAAATGTTTCAAGGAGGAAAAAGAGTACCCTGTTTCTATTTGAATGATATTTGTTTTTCCAGTTTTATATGTTATGATTTGCGTTTTCCGGAAATTTTTCAAATAGCATCTAAAAACTCAAATGTTATTTTACTTGCAGCAAATTGGCCAGAAGAAAGAAGTGAACATTGGAAATGCTTGTTGCGTGCAAGAGCTATTGAGAATCAAGTGTATATCATAGCAGTTAATTGTGTGGGAAAGATTAATGGGATAAATTATTCGGGTGATAGTTGTATTATAAATCCAAATGGGCAAGTTCAAAAGAAATTGTCTGGGGAGGAGGGGATTTTATATTACGATTTGGAAGATGATGTTCAATTGTTTAGAAATTGTTTTTCACTTAAAAAAGATCGAAAAGAAAGTTTATATTGTAAGATGTATGATGAATTTTATCAAAAATAAATGTTAAATTTTTATTAAAGTTATATAGTGTGGATTTGGGAAAGAGTAAATATCATGGAATTAATAATATATTTATTATAGTACTTTTTGGGGTAATAATAATGTTGCTTTGGAAAATTGAACATGGGTTGGATTGATATTTAATGATGTAAGGAGAATGTACATGTATAAAGAAATATGTAAATGCAGAGTATGTGGTAATGAAAATTTGCAGACTATTGTAAATTTGGGAATGCAAAAATTAACAGGTATATTTCCTAAAAAGGGTGAGGATATACCAGAAGGTCCATTGGAACTTGTTAAATGTGTGGCCAGAGGCGAAGAAAAAGTATGTGGATTGGTACAGCTAAGGCATTCCTGCGAAGGTAATGAAATGTACGGAGAAAATTACGGATATCGTTCTGGTCTTAATTCATCTATGGTGCATCACCTAAAAGAAATTACTGATGAAATTAAAGAAAAAATCACACTAAAACAGGGAGATATGGTAATTGATATAGGAAGTAATGATAGTACTTTGCTAAGAGGTTATAACCTTGAGGGAATTGATTATGTAGGGATGGATCCGACTGGAAATAAATTTAGAAAATATTATCCTGCATATGTGGAACTGGTGCCAGACTTTTTTAGTGCTGAAAATGTATTTAGGATTAGAGAGAAGAAAAAAGCAAAAGTTATTACTTCTATTGCAATGTTTTATGATTTGGAAGAACCAATAAAGTTTGCGAGAGATATTTGTTCTGTACTTGATGATGAGGGGCTCTGGATATTGGAACAGAGTTACTTGCCAGCAATGTTGGAGGCAAATTCTTACGATACTATTTGTCAGGAACATTTAGAGTTTTATTGCTTAGCTCAAATTGAATGGATAGTAAATTTGGCTGGCTTAAAGGTAATTGACGTTGTGGAAAATGACATTAATGGAGGAAGTTTCAGAATTACTGTAGCAAAGAAGGAGTCGGATTATAGAGAAAATGAGAATGTACTAAAAATGAGGTCTTATGAATTAGAAATGGGTTATGACAAATTGGATGTCTTTATAAGTTTTAAGGAGAATATAGAAAAACAAAAGAAAGATGTACTGGAGTTTCTTGAAAGGGCAAAACGAGAAGGTAAAAAGGTATATGGTTATGGAGCATCAACTAAGGGCAATGTACTTTTACAATATTGTGGGATAACTTCAAAAGATATTATTGCGATTGCGGAAGTAAATGAAGATAAATTTGGATGCGTAACGCCAGGAACTGGTATACCAATTATTTCAGAAGATGAAGCGAAAAAAGATAAACCAGATTATTTTATGGTTTTGCCTTGGCATTTTAGAGAAAATATATTGGAAAAGGAGAAAGAATATTTGAAAGAAAGTAAATGTGCATTTGTGTTCCCGTTGCCGACATTTGAAGTTGTCCAATAACTGATATTACTATGAAGGTGGAATTAAATTGTGGGGAAACAAAAATATGATCGATATGGTATAGTACGTTTTGTTATGGTTTTGTTAGTATGGATTTGCCATTATAATATACTGATGGAATATCCTAAGGTAGAGTTTGAATGGGGTAATCATATATTTAGAAGAATAATATCCATAATAATAACGGTTGGAACTCAAATAGGCGGTCGCATGCCGATATGTTTTTTTGAATTATCTGGATTTGTGATGTATCGTAGTTATTTTTTGAAAATCTGTAATTTAAGAATTGATTTTAAAGGTTATATGCGGAAAAGAATAATCAGATTATATCCATTAATGCTATTCAGTATTTTAATGGCGTCTTGTGGACAGTGGTTATACTTTTTTTTATATGGACATTGGTGGGAAGGAAGAATTAATAACGTATGGCATATATTAGTATCGTTAACAGGGGTAAGTGTTGGGACTTTTGCAAATACAATTGATACCGTTAATGGACCAATTTGGTATATTAGTGTGTTAATGATATGTTATATACTATTTTATATCATTATCAGGTATTCAGAAAGTTCTCAAACTAAATATATTAATTGTATATTATTTATACTGGTAGGAATTGGGATAGATTCATATGGAATTAATTTACCTTTTTTGACATCACATTGCGCTTTGGGATATGTTGGATTTTTTAGTGGTGTGATTTTGGGAAAAGTACTTGATAATAAGATGATTGAGAAAAAGGTAAAAGGTTATGCAGTGGGAGTGTTGACACTGTTTTTATTTATGTTAATAGTATTTCGGGAAAATGCATTTCTATTTATTGGGCAAGATGTATATTGGTTGGCATTCCTACTATTTCCTAGTATAATTATATTTGTTGAAAAGTTAAAAATCTCTAGTTGGTTAGAAAATGCTTTTTTTGCATGGTTGGGAAAAATCTCGTTTTCTATTTATCTTTTACATGTTCCTGTTTTTATATGGTGCAGTATAGCTAAAAAATCTGGGGGGGGGTATTTGCAGGGCTGGCTAGAAATATCCTTTATATTGACGATTTTGTGTGCTATAGGTGGTAGCTTTATTGAGCCGTTTTTGAGTCAGCAATTTGACAAAATTATGAAAAAGCTAATGAGAGTGGTAAGCAAGGAGGATGTATGATAATAATTATTGACTTAGAAAGTTTTACTTTTTCACATGAAGAATTTAATGCGGGTACAATTTATCAGATAGCGGTTGCTCATCCTGATAAAGATATAGTTTATTATGCAGAAAGAGAGCAGATAAAATATGTTACGAAATTGATTAAGGTAAAAAATGTAAAAAATATTTGTTTTCAAAAATTATCTCTGTTATCTAAAATAAGGGAAGAGAAGGGGATAGGAGAAGGAAGGAGATGGAAGGAAAGACAAGAGCACAGAGAAGGCTTGCTAGAGTGACAGAG
>OFGP01000798.1_pt1 | contig 28332 bp, 30 predicted proteins | sample 1521781 | NCBI WGS metagenome assembly OFGP01 (sample SAMEA3504113, study PRJEB24116) | mouse gut metagenome | biome: mouse gut; feature: mouse-associated habitat; material: faeces | place: Denmark | collected 2011
TCTGGATTGTGCTTTTCCTTTCCTCTTTTGATTACCTCTAATTAGCCATGACCTGTTTAATCCCCTGGCTTTTTGCACCTGGGTTATCATTCCCATACCCTTCAAGCAGGTTAATGACACCCCACACCGCAAGACCCGCCCCAAGGGCGACTACCAGCGTCTGTAAGATTGTGATTGCTGAAGTAAAAAATGCCATATTTTCCTCCGAAACCCAAACCCCCGGAACGCCCCATTTTGTAGTTCCGCCAAAAGCCGTGTATCCAAGGGTTCAGGTCCTTTTCCTTTCTTTTTTTATTTTTTGAGATAAAAATAAGGCCCTCTGTACCCGGGACCGCTCTGGAAGCGGCCATATACGGAAAGCCCTCTGGTTTTAAGTTCCATATTCAGTTGTTTTCCCAAATGTACCGTCAAGCACCTGGCGCATCCCCTGCATGATATAAGCCGCACAGGGGACCGCAATGCTGTTCCCCAGCATCTCGTAGCGTCTTGTATCCCCTATCTGCCTCCCGTCATGCCGGTATCTGGTCCAGCCGTCCGGGAAACCCTGCAGGCGTTCGCATTCCAGCGGCGTAAGGCGGCGGGCCACGTACCCGGGGGCAGCCTGCAGGCAGCCTGCATCCCGGCTGTCCTGTGCCCTCCCCACCGGGTCGAACAGATACTGGTCATTGCCTGTTGCCAGCGTCCCGCTTTTCTCAATCTGGAGCAGCGGCCCTTTTCCCCCTCCCTCACAGCCGGAACGCATACGCATGGCTATGGCAGGCGCAACCACCGCGTGGCGGTCCACTGTCGTCAGGGTGTAGGAAAGCTCCCTCTGGCAGCCCATGCCATGCCCCCCGTTCCCGGGCTGGCGGCCTATGGTATTCCCGGCAAAGCAGTACACCCCGCCATCCGGTATGCCGCTTCCCCTCAGCCCTCCGTCATCCCCGCCTGCCTTTTCAGGGTTTCCCCCACCAAAGGCGGAAGCTCCCTGCCGAGGAGTGCCGCCCGCCTCAAAATACCCGCGCAGGCTTTTGGGGACAAATAATACTTCCCCGGCGCTCCTTCCTCTAAAATCCCTGACAAGAAACACACGCCTGCGCCGCTGTGCTGTTCCGAAATATTGGGCGTCGTACACGCACCAAGCGAGGTCAGCCCCTCCGCCTCGCACCATCCCGGCATCTGCCCACTTCCCGGAGCAAGGCATTGGAACTTCGCCCGCTGTGAGCGCTTCGAGCACCGCCCTAAAGTCACGCCCTCCGGCGGATGAAAATGCGCCGGGGACGTTCTCCCATAATGCAAATTTCGGGTATCTCCCATCTGTCGCCTCCCTCATTTCATTGATTACCCTTACCGCCTCCTGGAACAGCCCGCTCCGCGCATCGGCAAGCCCCAGCCGCTGCCCCGCAATGGACAGCCCCTGGCAGGGCGAGCCGAACGTGATGATGTCCACGGGCGGGAGCCTGCCGCCATGGAGCCGGGTAATGTCCCCCACATGGTTCATTTCCGGGAAATGCCGCCTTGTTACGGAAACACAGTCCGGCATGATTTCGCTGGCCCACAGCGTGCGGATGCCATAAAAAGACGCGGCGTAAGGGAATCCCCCTATGCCGTCAAAAAGGGAGCCTAATGTAATTTCTCCCATAACCACCTCCCATAAAAATAGCAGCAGGTTTAAGGCCTGCTGCAGTCCGCTATGCCGCAATTTTTACGGCACACAACCCCCGCTTATGCACTGCACCCACGTTTCCCGTCAGGCGCCCGGGCCTGGTAAGCTGCCGTCACCTCTGTCATTCCCCCTTCCCAAAAATATCCGCCATGTATACAGCCCCTAAAAATCAGTGACTTCATTCTCAGGGAACAGCCTCTGCAGCTCCCTGACCGCCTCCCAGACTGCCGGGCAGCTTTCCGCTTCCGGCATACAGTGGATAAGGCCGGTATGTATCTCCCTTCCCGAAAGGATGTCAATCTGCATCCCCTCCGGCTCTTCCTCCGTGTAAAGGCGTATTCCGATTGCCGGAATCCCATTCATGCGCACGGGCGGGATAGCCCGGTAGGTTTCTGCCGCCTCCTCCGGCGTGGCAATATCCTCATGGTATTCCCCAAGGCTGTGGAATTCCCCACATTCCGCTACCGTGAAAGTTACCGTTCCCGGTTTTCTGTTTTTTGTATTGTTCCCTGACATAACTGCCCCTTCCTATAAAACCAGATATTTTTCTGTTTCCGCATCCATATACTGCCCCAGGTACCTCTCCCTGTGCGGCATAACAATCCGCAGGTTCCCATGGGCATTAATCCATTCAATGACAAACCAGAAGCCAAGCCCCCGGCTGTCCGGCTTCCAGAGGCCGTCTTCGGCAAAGCTGCCGCCCCGGAGCATATAGTCAATGATTGCCGGGTTGGAATATTTTTCCGCAGCCTCCCACCGGTTGGGGGATTTTTCCCTGTGGCACCCAAAGCCGCACCAGACGCACCCTGTCCTGCTGCACCCTGTGGTCGTATAAACAGGCCTGTCCCTGTCAAAAATCCCCGCGTCCGGCCTGCCCCCCTGCCCTTCCCATTCCCTCCCATCCGGGTCTTCCGCCCGCACTTCCCCATATACAGGGGCTATCGGGAGATGGTTATGGTAGATATACTCCAGCACGTCCTGCTCCACCCAGAAGGACATCGGGTTGCTGACAGGGCTCTTCATCCCAAATCCGTTGCACCCGTTTTTCAGCCAGTTGGCCGTCCTTAGGCGGCTTTCGCTTGCCATCTGCGCCGTCATCGGCACCCTGCCTGTCCTTTTCGCATAGCTGTGCATGGGCGCCTTTTTCATCACATCGCAGCACCTGTCTGAAATCTCAAAAGGCGCTTCAAGGAAAAACCTATACCTTTCCTTGTTGTACAGCCTTGAATACTCTGCCGTTTCCTTCCCTTTTTCCTTATGGGGGTATTTCCCCTGCAGGATCAGGTAGCGCACCGGCACTTTCCCACCTGTGCCGGGCACTTCGCCACATGCCAGCCTCTCCATGTACCTGCGCGCACCGTAAACACATCCTGCCACTTCCTTGCCGATGAACGGGTACCCGTATTTTTCAATGACCTGCCGGAAGTTAATCTTCGGGCGGAGCACCTCCACATTTCCATGGAGCTTTACGAACTCCCGTATCTCCGGGTACTCCAGCCCGGTGTCCACATATATGGCTTTTACCCCCCCCCGGTAAATTTTCCTTACCATGTCAAGGAGCACGGTACTGTCCTTCCCGCCGCTGAAGCTGACATACACGCCGTCTTCCCCGTAGTTCTCCACCCACTGCCGTATCCGGTATTCCGTCATCCGTATCTTTGCCGCCAAAGGCAGCGACTGCATCTGGTGCAGGTCCCCTATTGTATGCCTGTCCATATCCCCCCTGTCTGCCTGCACCACTTCCCTGCAGGCTTATTTTTTACCCTTTTTCCTTCCAAAAAAATCCCTCTCCGATGCCTTTCCTGTACGCCTTATTCCCCCGTACTTCTTTCATTTCCCACATCTTCCGTGATTCCATCCACCACAATCACTTCAAACTCCTCATCCGCCCGCAGCTTAAGCCTGTGTCCCAGATACCCTTCCACATCGAAAGTATTCTTTTTGTCATAGTCTGACAGCTCCTTGTAGCGCTTATGGCTGGTGATGTCGAACTTATTGCTTAAAAACGGGCGCACCCCGCGGAGCTGTAAGATACACTTGTCACCGTCCATGACCGCAAGCTCATCCCGGCTCATCAGTTCTTTGCCACATTGTCAAGTGATGAATTGAATTTTTATCGAATAATATTGTCGAATTAAGGCTTTTGTGATAATCTCTATCTCAGACAGAACAATAACCATTGGGGAATTTTATATTATGAAGAAGCCAAAGCTAACGATAGAAGAACAAATTGAGGACATGAAAAGTAAGAACATAACCTTCCAATATGTTTCAGAAAAAGAAGCCGCTGATTTTTTAAGGCACAATAATTATTATTTTAAACTCAAGTCATATGGGAAAAATTATGAGAAATATCGAATCCCTGCAAAAGCCGGTCAATATGTGAACCTCGACTTTTCTTATTTGCAGGAACTGTCTACTCTGGATATGCATTTGCGTAAACTGATACTTTCTATGGCACTTGATATTGAACACGCTTTAAAAACAAAGATTTTGTTTGATTTAAGCAATAATGCTGATGAGGACGGATATTCGATTGTCCAGAAATATCTGGATACAGATTATACAAGACGGAAAGATTTGTATGATAAAATTGGCAATTCTGCCGCCAGCGACCTTATCAGGAAACGAAAGGAAGCGGATGACAGCTATGCCATGTGGGAAATTGTCGAAGTATTGTCTTTTGGAAAATTTATTGATTTATACCAGCTATATTATTCCATTTACAAATCTCCAGAAGATTACAGCAGTTTCCTCTGGTCTGTCAAATTTTTGCGGAATGCGGCTGCACATAACAACTGCCTGCTGAACAGCCTGAAAGCGCCTTATCATATCACAATCCACAAAACCAAAGAAATACAGACCGAGCTTGCTAAAATAAAAACCATATCACAAAACCAAAAAGAAAAATGGATGAGCAATCCCGTTATCCATGATTTTATCTGTTTAGTATATGTGTATGTCCGGCTCATTAAAAGCAAAGGTATGAAACAAAAGGGCATCAGCGAACTGAATGAACTGTTCACAAATCGGATGTCAAGACATAAAATATATTTTGAAAAGAACGATACTATCATGGAAAGCTACCGCTTTGTTTCAAAAACCATATCTTACCTTTGCAACAAATATCGAAAATAGATTGATTTTTGACAGAATGGTGGTATAATAGTCATTGACGAACAAAAAACAATGGTTTTTTAGCGGAAACGGTGCCCGCATTGTTTCCGTATTTTTTATTTTAATGAAATAGTTTCTGACAATGCATAACCTCCCACCATCAGGTGAGAGGTTATGAACTCATTTATTCCATTATTCCTGAATTTCTCCAACAAAGTTATAGATGATTTTGACTTCCTGATACTTCTGCCTGCCCTCTTTTCTGACTTCGCCTATCAGAATACGGTCAACAAGACGGTTCAGCACCGCTTCGTCCAGCTCCTTGATTGTGGCGTACTGCCGGATTTCCTTGATAAAAGATTTTACATCGTTTTCCTGTCCGTCAGACTGCCGCATCATCAGCGTAAGTTCCTGTCCCCGGCATTGATTCTGTTCCTGTTCTGTTTCCAAAGCCGCTGTCAGCTTCATAAAACGCTGCTCCGTCAATATGCCTTTTGACTTGTCGGTATAAAGGCTGAAAAACATATCATCAATCTCTTTATTTCTTGCCTCTATCTGTGCCAGTTCCTTTTTGATTTCTGAAATATCAGCAAGATAGCGGTGTTCCATGCGTCTGCTCAACCGCTGGTAGAACATATCAGCGTCTTTCAGTGCCATAGCGGACAGCTCCTGAATATCATTCAAAACAAGGTTATACAAATCCCTTGCTTCTATTTTGTGGCTGGTGCAGGCATTTTTCCCTAACCGATTGTAGGTCTGGCAGATATAATAGGCTTTGTCAATGGGTTCCCGTTCTTCCCCCGTAAACCGGTTTTTTCCGGTTCTTCCCACTTTTTCATAACGCACCTGCATGGATTTCCCACAGGTGGCACAGTAGACAATGCCATGAAAAAGATTGTAAAACGGACAATTATTGCCCTGCATGACCGGCGGTCTGCGGTCAATGATTTCCTGTACCCGTTCCCACTCCTGCGGTGAGATGATTGCTTCATGGCAGTTATCAATCACTTCCCAATCCTCTCTGGCAATAATGTCATAAGTGTTGGAACGGATACCTTTCTGGTGTGTTCGGCAGACTAAATGGGAGCCTTTGTAGAACGGGTTCCGCAGGATATGGTTAATTCTTGAACTGCCCCACGAATAGTAATTCACATCACAGTTCGTACCGCTTTTTACTCTTGTGATAGGGATTTTTTCTTCCATAAGCCGTTTTGCAATCCGCATACACCCCAGTCCGTCAAGGGCAAGGTCATAGATATGCCGGATAACCGGGGCGGTTTCCGGGTCTATAATCAGATGACCGTTATCCTCCGGGTCACGCATCAGACCAAGCGGCGGCTGTCCTCCCCCAAATTTCCCCTGTCTGGAGCGTGTCATACGCCCCGCCAGCACTTTCTTTGAAATGTCCCGGCTGTACATGTCATTCAGGATATTTTTAAACGGAGTGATGTCCATTTCCTGCCTTGTCAGGCTGTCCACGCCATCTGTAATTGCGATATACCTTACTTTGTGTTTTGGGAAAAAGATTTCGATATAACTGCCGGCTTCAATATAATTCCTGCCAAGCCTTGAAAGGTCTTTGGTAATGACACAGCCGATTTTCCCGGCTTCAATGTCAGTTATCATCCGCTGGAAAGAGGGGCGGTTGAAGTTCCTCCCCGTATAACCGTCATCCACGTAATATTCATACTGGAACATCCCGTTTTTTTCAGCATATTCAGTAAGCATAAGTTTCTGGTTGCTGATACTCATGCTCTCGGTGTTCCCGCCATCCTCAAGGGACAGCCTGCAATAAAGGGCAGTTATTTTCTGATTTGGTTTTGATTTCCTGTTCATAGTGTTCTCCTTCTATGAACAGGGACATGACACTATTATAATACCATGCCCCTGCCCGTATTTCAACCTTTTTATGACGCTTTTTTATCCAGCCATTCTTCAAACTGTCTACATGTCTGCTTTTCAATCAGATGTTCAAAGGCTTCTTTCATGGTCTGCTTTCCGGCAAACTCACGCACCACAATAAACTGCACCTTATTGTTTCCTGTACTGTCTTTCTTCTTTTTTTCTGCCATAGGCATTTCCTCCCGAAAAAATATGCCCGACAAGGAAGAAGCTGCAACGAAGTCCGGCAACGGACGTAAAAAAATGCAGATTCCTGTTTTGTCAGGCAGTTATGGTTGTATCTGTTCCTGTTTTCTTTTTTTATTATTATTTGGTTGTTATGGTTGCCGGTACAGCAAATACCTTGCAAAATCAAGGAAATTTCCCCGACAACATGCCCTGCAACGAAGCATGAACCAGACCTGCAACCCGTTCCTATTTTTCAAAGACAAGCTCCATCTGACGGGCTTCTTCCTCTGTCAGTTCCGTAAAACCCTCTGTTCCATTCCCAAGCAGATTGTCAGTGCCGGTTGCACGTTCCCAGCCTTTCTGTCTGCCATATCCGGGAAAGCGTCTGGGATTCTTAAATGCCTGCCAGCCGGAAACAGAGTGGTTCATAATATCGTTGATTTCCCGGATTTCCCATTGCTTCGGTTCTTCAAAGGCATGGTTCAGAGCTTCTTTGTAAAGCTGTTTGGAGCAGACCATATTTCCCTTAAAATCATCCAGAAATTCCTGTATCATGCCAGCCTTTGTATCCTCTGGCATAAAAACAGCCTGATATTCTTTCAGATAGTCCTGCATGGCAGGGGAAAAAGAAAGGGAATAGTCCCCTCTCCGGTAAATATTCATTGCTTCCGCCCACATCTGCCCAATATATTCCCTTGAACCGGCTTCATCCGCAAGGATATGAACCTCTGCCTTGTCCGGCTCCACCATGACCGGCAGGAAACGCCGATTCCCGGTTCGGTCAAGAGGGAGAAAGTCTATGGTGTTGGATGTTCCCCCAAACACGCACTGACGCATACGGTCAGCCGGGTGCGTATCATAGGGAACTTTATAGACTTCCTTTGACCGGCTCAGAAAAGATTTGATTTCCTCTATGCTCTTTGCATTGGCGGTAGCAAGCATTTCCGACATTTCAATAATCCAGTGCCCCTGCAATTTGCGGTAAACATTGTCATCATCCAGCTTCTTCAAATCATCTGTAAACCAGTCATCTTTGGCTGCAAGCAGACGGAAAAAGGTGGATTTTCCGGCACCCTGACCGCCCACCAGACAGAGCATGACCTCAAATTTACATCCCGGCTCAAATACCCGGCGGATTGCACCCAGCATGAAAAGCCGCAAGGCTTCCCGACAGTAACCGCTTTCTTCCGCACCAAGAAAATGGGAAAGGGCGTGACTGATACGTTCTTTCCCGTCCCAGCAGAGGGAATTTAAGTAATCCCTTACCGGGTGGTAGCGGTTCTGGTCGGCGGTCAGCCGGATTGCCTTCTGGATATTTTTCTCACTGGTAAGACCGTAATTCTTTTCCAGATAGTACATGAAATAACATATATCAGTGTCCGTAAGGGCAGGGGAGTTCTTTACCCACCACAGTGGCTTTCCAACGTCCACACGCTCTGTCAGCAGGTTGTAGCGGACTGCATGGGACAATACCGGGTCATACTGAAAGACCGTCAGGCAGTTCCCAATCGTATTCTTCACATTCCCTTTATCGTTCAGCTCCAGCATATCCCGGACTTCTGCCACGCTCCCTGCCGGTTCGGTGTTCCCTGATGTCGGTAACATTGTTTCTTCCCCGGTTTCTGTTGATTTCTGATAATCGTTCTCCAAGTTTTCTGACCTCCTTTCCATGCTCCCGTACAATCCATTCTTTTTCTTCCGTATCCCCAAAGAGAAATATATCCAGAAGATACTCCACATAAGAAGTCCGCTGCAATGCTTCCACAAACAACGGATTCCATTCGGTATCTTCCGGCTTCGGAGCATATCTTTTTTTCCATTCATACAGGGAATGGAGATAGTCGCACAACACCCGGCAACAGTCCCTCTCTTCCTGTCTGGACTGCTTTTTCTGTGCCAGTTTTAGCTTTGCCCGGACAGATTCTTTCAGGGACGCTCTGCCTCTGCTGTCATAAGTGATGAAAAAATCATCTGCCAGTTTTTCAGCCGCTTCTTTCAAGCCAAGTCCGAACAGCCGGGCGGTAAAATCAATCACATCCCCGTCTGCTCCGCAGCCAAAGCAGTGAAAACGCTTATCCAGTTTCATGCTGGGATTTTTGTCATTGTGGAATGGACAGACCGCCATCCCATTTCTTCTGACCTTTATTCCGTAATGCTCCGCAGCCTGCCTTGTCGTGGCAGACTGCTTTACTGCTTCAAACACATTCAAATCAATACCTCCAAAATAAAAAGGCACTCATCATTCTCAATCGAAAATGGCAAGTGCCTGTTAAAGTTCCATATCCTGTTTTCTGTGTGGCAGCGTATTTCTCCTTTCCGCTTCAAGCCGGGCAATATCAGCCTGATTTTTATGCAGTTTATCAAGGATAGACGTTCTGGCTTTTTCCTTAATCTGCTCTGTATTTGCTTTCCTGACTTCCGGCTTCATCAGCGTAGCCTTAACCGCTGCCATTGCTGTCTGCATGGCTTTTGTGATTTTTGTAACCACACCGTCCAGACGGGCGGCAGCATATTCCCTTTCTTTTTGGGAAGCCTTACGCTCCGGGGAGAGTACCCATGCTTTGGACTGCTCCACCATTTTAATGTCCTGCCTGTGCGTTTCCACCCGGACAGTATCACTCACAACCTCCACCGCCTTATCATAGGCAATTTCGGAAACATCATCAATAAGGGATTCCACATCATCAATCTTCAAGGTCAATGCTTCCAGCTTTCCTTCTTTCTCCTGAATCGCTGCGTCCTGTTTTTCAATCCGGCTTTGCTGGAACTGCAACGCTTTTCGCTGCTGATACATCATATCGCTCTGTGATTGAATGGATTGTTTCTGGCTTTGAATAAGCGTTTTCTGGGACTCAATCTGACCGGACTGTTTCGCCATTTCTTCCTTTTGTTTCGCTAAGATGAAGTCCTGCTTTTCCAGATATTTGCGACCGCCGTATTCCGGTTCTTCCTCCAGATGAAGCCCATGCTTTTTACAAATATCAAAGAGCATAGTCCGGCAGGCAGCGTCAAAAGTCATTTTCCTGTTATTGTACCGGCTTGATTTTTTGTCCGGCTCCGGCAGTTCAAAGCCGAGGGCTTCCAGAGCCTTTTCCTGCTGTGGGCAAAGCTCCCCATACTGATTTTCACAGTCAAAAACATGGCGTTCATGGATATGGGGCGTACTTTCATCAATGTGCAGCGCCCAGTCCAGAATGTGGACATGGGAGCCGAAGCGTTGTTCAAATTCTGCAAAAAATTCCGTTGCAATCAGAAAGAGCGTTTCTGCTGGGGCGTGTTCCTCTATTTTCCCAATTTGCAGTAAACTTTCCTCTGGGCAGGTCTTTTTATTTTTAAGGATTTCGTCTGTTGTGCGGTTCCGTTCTGTGTGTCGGTTCTTTTCGTTCCGGGCGTTCTGCCCGATTGTATAATCCGTATAGCGGTTGCGGTAATAAAGCTGTTCGACTTCCTCAAAAGTGGAAGCCATTTCGATTTCATCACTGTTCTTTTCTGCAAGCCGGCGGTACCCGTTATAGCAGTCCCAATAGACATTTCTTTCCGCCCGTTCCCCGTCAATGTGTTCGCTGTGGCTCACATCAAAACTGCGGTCATTGTGCTTCGGATTGTAAACGCCATGCTTCCCGGCACGCCCGTTGTGTTTTGTCAATTTCAAACTGTTTCCCTCCGTTTCTTCAAGATTTTCCCCACAAGGGGAATGGCAGCGAAGCTGCATTTTGCTGTGCTTTTGCGTCAGGTAATAACCCAGTATGGAGTGTCGCAGGCAACACTCCTCTGGGCAAGGCTGCCGCCCTTGACCCGCACAGGGATGTTGCACTCCCTGTACCCTTGCACAAAGGGCTTGCCGCCCTCTGTACTCCCGCCCGAAGAAGCCGAACCTCGTAATTTTCCCGGTCGCTCGTTTTCCGCTTCTTCGATTTTTTCAGAACCTTCCGCTGGAAACTTCCGAAAAAAACAGACCGCTTTACTTTCCAGTAAAATGGTCTGTTTAAAAAGTTTACAAATATTCATTTACAAAGCATATCCTGTCATATGCTAAAGGATGAATTTATTTACTAATTTCATCAATGTCAAGAGAATATCCCATGACCTCTCCGACATCAGTAATTTTTCCTTTGACGATAACTGTATCTCCTATGGACATATCCATAATCGCAGTCTTTTGGTCATCATTTTTTATATAGCATTGAACACCCATAATTGCAAACTCATCATCGACAGGTGTAATAGAAATATATTTTCCACTGCTGTCAATTACGTTTAATCTTCCAGTCAACTCTACATATTGTTTCTCATATTTATCAGTTGCTTTCATAGCATTGGAGTTTAAATCATCCATAAGCTCAGAAACATTATAAGCGGTATAACTGATTTCTTCCTCTACTTCCTTTTGGCTTGAATCTTTGTTGTCCGCAACAGTATCATTTGTAGTTGTATTATTTTCCTTGCTTACAGTATTAGATGATTCATCTTTTCCCCCAGCACTGCCTATCGCTCCAATAACTATCAAAACTACAAGAACAATAAACCAAGGACGCTTATAAATTGGTTTTTTGTTTTTGCCCCCACATTTTGGACATACTTTTGCTCCTGTCGCAATTTCCTCGCCACAGTGTTTACATGTGACTAATTTAGGTTGCTTTGCCATTTTAGAAATTCCTCCTTAGATAAAGTGTACTTTTTCGCAACTAATTTGAAGAATGATTTTTCATCAAAATTTCTTGCTTTTTCGCAGATTTTTGGTATAATTATATACAATCGGTTAAATGAGCAGTAAATCGAAAAAGTACACTTTTCCGATTTATCGTATCTCCCCGAAAACCTAATCTTTTCCGAATTTCTTAGCCTTGTCATGAAACGTGCTTTCCGCCATGTTACAGGCTTTGGCGGCTTCTTTTTGTGTCAGTTTCTTATTTTTCCATGCCTTATGAACTTCATAGAAATTATCCGGCAATGGTTTTGGCGGTCTGCCGAATTTTACACCCCTTGCTTTTGCCGCCGCAATGCCCTCTGCCTGCCTTTGCCTGATGTTAAGGCGTTCATTCTCTGCCACATAGGATAGTAATGCCAGCACAATATCACTGATGAACGTTCCAAGCAGATTTTTCTCACGTCTGGTATCAAGCAGCGGCATATCAATCACAACAATATCTGCTCCCTTTTCCTTTGTGATAATACGCCACTGCTCATTCAAATCTGCGTAATTCCTGCCTAAACGGTCAATGGACTTTACAAACAGAACCGTATTTCCGTTCAGTTTCCGCAGCAACTTCTTATATTGTGGTCTGTCAAAATTTTTACCCGACAGCTTATCCATATAAATATTTTCCTTTGGTACACCCATTTCAAGAAGTGCAATCCGCTGTCTGTCCTCATTCTGTTCCCGGCTGCTGACACGCATATAGCCGAGATATTTCTTATCTTCCATGCAATCCTCCCGTTTTTTCTGTAAAACAAAAGTGCCCCATGCACTCCGACACAGGACACTTTCCAGAATGCCATGCACTCTGCAATATATTTTTTTGCTTCCCTGCAACGCTCAAAAGTACTATTTCACTGTACCCCTTATCTTTGTACCCTGCTTACAGGAAACGGTCAAAACATCAAGTCTGCACCCGATGTTTTAACCGTAAACCGCCCCGAAATCATGCTGTTTTTCTGTCCCCTGTCTGCAATGCCTGAAAACCATGCTGTTTCGCATATTCCCTTGCCGCTGTCCGGCGTTCCTCACTGTAAGGCGGTATCAGGCGGATAGACAGCCTTGACTTGTCCATGACATAAGTGACACCACCCTCCAAATTCTGACACTTCAACCGACACAGAGCAGGGTATTTTCTGCTATACTCCGCAAGCCTGCGTTTTAGGTCGGCATTATGTGTGTAAATGGTGGCTTCACTTTCTTTCTCATTGAAATTCACAATCGTTTCTTTCTCGTATTTAGACAGCTTTCCCATATAAATCCTCCCAATCTGTGCTTCTTTCCACAATGCGGATATACTTCTTTGCTTCAAAATATCTTTCCATTTCCAAGCGGAGATGACGGTAAAAGCAGGGATACCATTCTCCAACACTTTTGCTGTCCAGCTTTCTTGCCAGACACAGCACCCGACGTTTTACCTTTGTGTCCACTGTCAGGGCGGTAATCCATTTCAACCGGTGTATCGTGTTCTCAAGGTTTCCGCACCCGAAAGCGTATAAGATTTTCTTTTCTTCCATGTTTAACTTCATGTTCCTACCTCCATAAATTGTTTTTTTATTTCTGCCGTTTTACCTGCAATCCGTTCCTGCCCGGAATTATCCCAGCGTTTCTCGTTCCTTTGGTATGCTCCTGTCATGGCACTACTTCCCCGGGAACGGTATCACTTGCAGCCGGTCATTCTGTTTTCAATGTCCCTGTGATATTGAAATCTTAACAAAATAAACCGGCTTCCCCCGTATGTCCGAAAGGTCAGAAAAAATCCAAAAAAACGGAAATTTCCACGTTTTCGGAAATGCTCTGTGTTATAATGAATCTGACGCTGTTTTGGGAGGAGATAAGTGATGTATATTAAATTAACGCTTCAGGAAAAATTAAAGGATGAAAGAACCAGCCGCCACATGACACTTGCGGAACTTGAAAAAGCGACCGGCATAGCAAAAGCCACTCTGGGAAAATATGAATCCGACAACTGCACCGATATAAGTCCATTTAATCTGGCAAAACTGGCAGAATATTATGGTCTGTCTATGGATTACCTCATGGGGCTAACTGAAAATAAAAATCATCCAAACACTTCCCTGTATGAGCTGCATTTGGATGATTCCACAGTTGATTTATTAAAAAGCGGTGCAATGAACAACCGGCTTCTTTGTGAGCTTGTCTGCCACCCCGGATTTCTGCGTCTGATGACGGATATAGAAATCTGCATTGACCGGATTGCCGATATGCGTGTCCAAGACATGAATTTACTTCTGGAAAAAGCAAGGCAGTCCGTCATGGAACAGCACCAGACACCAGAAAATGACCTTTATATGCGTACTTTGGAGCTGGGGCAGGTCAGCGAGGAGATGTTTTTCAGTCATGTTATCCATGATGACCTTGACCGGATTGTAAAAGACCTCCGCACCCGGCATGAATCCGACAGGACAACTGCCGAACCGGAAACACCCGCAGCGGATTTTGCCAGAAATATTCCCGTAATACTGCTGGACGCCCTCATGCACAAAGGAACAGCCGACGAAAAGCGGGCGTTTACTATCTGTCGGGTATTCGGAATTGATTATATGAACCTCCCGGAAGATGACCGTATCGCCCTTGCACGTGTATTCAAAAAATCCCCCGTACTTCCGGCAGTCACCAGCCAGCGTGGGAAATCAAAGCTGTTGTCCCTGTTCGGAAAGAAAAAACCGAAAGAATGACACAAAAAAGCTACTGTTTCCGCCAAAGCGGTTCGTAGCTCTTTTGTAAGATTATTATATTTCCCATTCAATTTTCCGGCTGTAGAGCTGTTTTTTTACAAATAAAACCGCCATCCTTATACATAGACCAGTTCCGCATAAATAATTTCTTCTGCCCGGTTGCGGATGTTATTGCAACGCTGCACCCACTCCATTTGATTTGCTGCTTTCAGTTCTTCCGTCACACCCTCGGCAGCTTTCATCTGTTCCATGATAGTGTCAAGCCTTTCCTGTGCCTGTTCATTCAGGTCAGCAAGATACGTCCAGAGTTCCCCGGTCAGGATAAGATTGCTGTACCGGGCAGAGTGGCATTCTTTCAGATAAGTCCTGTGCAGGCTTCCGTATTTCCCGATAGGGCGGTTTTCCTCCGGCAGTTTCAGGTCAGGGATATAGTAATCTCCGACAAGGATATAATCAATGCCATTTTCGTGTATCCGTTTTGGTAATTGTTCCATTTTCAGACCTCCTGTATTCAATTTTTATCAGAATCCAGTTGGTCATGTCCCTGTTCATGTGAAATTCAAGGCAACTGAACTCTTCACAAACAAGTATGGCATATCCTTTCCGACCTTTTGAAAATTTGTGCCATAAGAGCGGCCCTGCCCACGGGTATCAGAAGTATTGTACAGGTCGATGGTCTCACGCCCCAGAGTCTCTGAAATCTCCTTTAGGGTAGTGCTCTCCTTCCCTCCGAGGAACAACATGCTGTCGCAATTCCCCAGGATGGTCTCACTGGCGTCCTTATAGATTGTCTTAAGCTGGCTCTGCGACTGCAAAATAATAGAAGCAGAGATTTCCCTGCTCCTGATGGTGGCAATCAGCTTGTCAAACTTTGGTATCTGGCCGATATTGGCAAATTCATCCAGCAGGAGCCTCACATGGTACGGGAGCCTTCCCCCGTGTACGTCATCCGCCCTGTCGCATAAAAGGTTGAAAAGCTGGCTGTACATCACCGCCACGAGGAAGTTAAATGTGTCGTCCGTGTCGGAGATAATGACAAACATGGCCGTCCTCCGGTCCCCCAGCATATCCAGCTCCAGCTCGTCATAGCTGGTCAGCTCCCGGAGCTCCGCGATGTCAAATGGCGCAAGCCTGGCCCCACAGCTGATTAAAATCGATTTTGAAGTTTTTCCCGCCGCAAGCTTAAATTTTTTATACTGCCTCACCGCAAAGTGTTCCGGCTTCTCCTGCGCCAGCTCCTCAAACAGTTCATCCACCGCATTCTTATACTCCTCATCATCTTCTCTCGTCTCCGATGCATTGATAAATTCCAGCAGGGTGGAGAAATTCTGCTCCTCCTCCGGGGCTTCATAGTAGATATAGCCAATCAAGGCGCAGTATAAAAGCCTTTCGGACTTGACCCAGAAATCCTCGGCGGATTTTTCCCCTTCCCCTTTCGTGTTGGCGATAATGGTATTCACCAGCTTTAAAATATCCTTTTCGGAACGGATATACCGGAAAGGATTGTAATGCATGCTTTTCTTAAAATTTATGGTATTCAGCACTTTTATCCTGTAAGGCTCATAAACCACCCTCCCGTTTTTATCCCTGGCCGGCTTCCCGTTTTTCACCTTCGGCGTACCCCTGCTTAACATTTTTCCGCATTCGAGCAGGATGGTACCTTTCGGATCAGTGGTCACGAAGCTGACATTTGGGGGCATCTGCATGAGCTGGGGCTTGACATAGAACCTTGTCTTGCCGGAACCGGAACCGCCGATTACCACCACGTTCTTATTCCTTGCATACTTTGGCTTTTTCGGCCTGCCGTTCATGGTAAGCCGCTCCGTCTGGGTGAAAAGGATGTTGTTGTCGAACACCGGGTCGATAAACGGGGCTATATCTTTTGCATTTCCCCAACGCGCTGACCCGTACTCAACTCCGCGGCGGTATTTCTTTGCATTTTTCCCTTTCAGGTATACTACAGCCTTCACCACCGCCGCGCCGACTGCCCCTGCTGCCAAATCACAGACATGGAAGCTGGGTACATAGCTCTCAAACGCCATCTGGAAATTCAGGAAAAGCACCCCTGCCCTCTCCGCAAAAGAATTTCCCATGCAGTGCCGATAAAGCCATGAGACCTTATCCGTCAGGTAAAACACGATGATATAAGGCACGTTCACCATGAGCAGGCGCTTTTTATCTGTCATGGAAATTTTCTCTGCAAGGCTTCCCATGATTTTATCCGTCAGGCCATGCAGTGATGCACCCTCTTTTTTCCCGCTCATAATTCCTGCCCCCTGTCCTTATGTTTCGTCTTTTCCTTCTCCCTGTGCTTTGCCACACGCTCCTTCGCAAGCTCCAGCTTTTTCAGGATGGAAGGCTTTTTCGCCCTGTTTAACGTCCTGCCGGTATACTCCTTGAAGGCGACAGTGATGGAATCCACGTCCTTTGCCCGGAAGAATACAAAATACCGGGGCGGCGACACGGACTTATCTTTCATCAGGCTGTAAAGCACATGGTACTTGCGGGCGCATTTCTCAAAAGATTTGATGTTCCCGTCCGTAACCTCAATGTTGGAAAGCTGGGCCCCGTCCTTTGCAAGTTTCTTAAGGCTCTGCTTCCCGCTGCCTGCCTCCTGCTTTTTTTCTTTCTGCTTCGCTGGGGAACGATACCGCTCCTGCTGCTGTGAACGCTCCATTTCGGCAAGCGCCTTTTCCATTGCCCCCATCAATATCCGCGCCGAAATCTTCCCGCCATCAATGCAGAGCGCTATGACCTTCTCGCTTACCTCGTCCTGCATAAGCCATCCCTCCTTTCCCGCCCTATACTTTTATCTTCATTTCCCGGACAATCTTCAAAAGGCAGTAGCCGATGCACGGGGAATGTTTCCCATAAGGGCAGTCCTCACAGCTCCCCTCCTTCTTTTCCGGCTCCTCCGGGAGCAGGTAATAGCACTTTTTCAGCCTGCAGGCGCCTTTCTTTTTGCGGAAATAGCAGTAGGCGCAGTCCGGTTTATCTTCCGCATACCTTCGTTTCTCTCCTTTCCCTCCCTGCACTCTGGTTTCCTCATTTCTATATTTTTTATGACTGTGAACAAAGTAATAAATAGTGATTATTCTGTTGTATCTCATAAAAAACGTCCATGGATTTTAACTGTCCATGAACGCTTTTTCCCTCTATATCTTCCCAGCCGCACAGAATCCGGAAACAATCTTTTTCCCTGAAAGCTATTACTGGCATTTCCCCGCCACAATCACCAGCCTCCCGTCCTTCCCGAACTCGGAACGGTCACAGGTGGAAAGGGTGAGTATCTCCGCCGGGGCATGGTCAGGCTCCGCATAATATAATGCGTGTTCCTCAAGCTGTTCCATCCAGAGGTTGTAGCTTTCCATATCCGCATGGTTCCTCGTGCGGAAATCCCAGCTTCCGGTATCCCCTGCATTGTATTTCACTACTGCCATGATCTGGTATTCTGCGGTTATCCCGTAACACTGTGTATAATAGAGCTGCCTGTGTGCCATAAAATAATCCCTGTCCTTAAACTTAAGGAGCGGGGAGAACATGGCCCCGGAGGTTTTTCCCATGTTGTGGGCATAAATTGTCCTGTTAAAATCCCACTGTCCGGTGTCCTTATCCATGAACGGGCAGCCTGCGCTCTTTTCCTGCTTCCAGAAATCATGCGTCAGGTAGTAGTCATTATCGGGAGCGCCGACTACGGGAAGGTCAATGGGCGTGTCCGGCAGATAAAGCCAGCCTTTGATATCCCCGTTTGCTTCGGTCAGGGAATCCCAGTCATAGGGAAATGCCACGGTATATTTATCAGCCTCCCCCATATCCTCCATAACGTTCCCGCTTTCTCCTTCCGATGATTTCTCCTTTGTCGGTTCTGCTTCTTCTCCTCCCGCTATATTTTGCGGCATATCCGGCAGTATTTCCGGCAGGGTAACCTCCGCCCCTTTTATCTGCTGGAATTTCTGCCGCTGTCTCACTTCCTGATGGCTGTAGAAAAGCATTCCCGCCATGGAGAGCAGGGCAATGGAAAGCCCAATGATAACCTGTACCACAATCCGCCTGCTTTTTTTCTCTTCCACATCAGGGAAAATCAGCTTTCCCAGCTTCCCTGTCAGGTCCTTCATTCTGTCATGATGCCTCCTTCCTGACAATCCCTGCAGCGGACTGCCGCAGCGGCACAGCTTATGCCACTACAGCATATCCGCGCAGAACATTATGCTTTATCCCTGGAACTGCGTTTCCCCTCACGGACAGAAAATGCCGCTAAGAAAACGCCCGCCATTCCGATTGCTGCAAGAAGGTAAATTGGCGTGGTGCGTCCTGTCTGGATTACGGGCTCCTTCTCCGCCCCGGTTCCCGGTACGCCCGCTGCTGTATTCCCGGATTTCCCCGTTGCGGGAGTATCTGATTTATTATCCGGGCTGCCGCCTGAACCGGTATCTGCTGTGAAAGTTCCGGTTTTGGCATCGGAACTTCCGGTGCCTGCTTTGCTGCCGGTATCTGCTGTGTTGCCATTGCTGTTCCCGCCGGATACCTTTTTCCAGCCTGCATAAAGGCAGACATCCCCCTCCGGCTTATAGACAGCGCCGGCCTTGCCGGCCAGTATCTGCTTATCCGTGTACCAGCCGGTAAAAGCATACCCTTCCCGTTCTGCGGCAGGGAGCTTTACGCCTTTGCCCTTTGCCACTTTGGCAGAGGGTTCCTTCACCGTGCCGCCGTTGGCGTCATATTTTACGGTGTAAGTATCTGCTGTTCCTGCATTGTTTCCCTGGTCCGTACTGCCATCTGTATTGTCATCTTTTTTATCCTCTTCTTCGGTTTTCTCCCATTTGGCATAAAAATCCGTGTCCTTCGTGATACGGTAGGAATCCCTGTATGCCCCCGCAAACTGTGTCAGGGACTTGTCCAGATACCAGCCAGTGAAATCGTAGCCCTTTTTCTCCGGGAGCGGCAGGTAAAGGCCCGCGCCTTTGACAATGGCGAGCGTCTGGTTTTTCAGTGAGCCGCCCTCCGTGTGGAATTCCACTTTGCAGGTCTCCTGCCCCTTACCGCCGGTTCCTTCCGCTTTTTCCTTTTCCCACAGGGCATAGACGGTCATATCCTTTTCCACTTCCAGCCCATCACCGGCAAGGCCGAGAAGGGTGCCGCCCTTTTTCTCCGTATACCAGCCAAGGAAAACATAGCCGGATTTCTCCGTGCCGGGCAGGGTAATCTTCTCCCCCTTTGCCGCCTTTACGGGTTCAGCCCTCCTTCCACCATTGGGGTCAAAGGTAATGAGGTAAGCAACCTCCGCTTTCTTCTCATAATGCGCTTTCAGGGTAACATCTCCGGTGACAGTATATTGCTTCCCTGCCTGTCCGACAGAGGCGTCCCCGTCATACCAGCCTGTAAATTCATAGCCTTCTTTGGTGCAGGATGGAAGGGTAATGACACCGCCCACTTTTGCGGTAATGTCCCCGCCTTCCATCTTCCCACCGTCTGCGTCAAAGGCAACCGTGGCTTCCGGTTTTTCCTCCGGTTTTTCGGCTTCTTTCTCCCAGCGGGCGTAAAGCATGGTATCTTCCGTCACGGTAAATTCCGTTCCCATTCCGGTGCCGCCCTCCTTTGCTGTGTACCAGCCAAGGAAAATATGCCCTTCCTTATCTGCCTCCGGCAGCTTAACCGCCTTTCCTTTTTCCACTTTCATGGGTGGAATCTCTTTCCCTCCGTCCGTATCAAAGGAGACGGTGCATATGGGCGCTTCTTTCCTTATATAATGGGCTTTCAGGGTAACGTCACCGGCGACAGTATAACCTCCCCCTGCCTGCCCCACACAGGCATCACCGCCATACCAGCCCACAAATTCATAGCCTTCTTTGGTGCAGATTGGAAGGGTAATGGTATCGCCAACCTTTGCGGTAATATCCCCGCCCTCCATCTCTCCGCCGTCCGCATCAAAGGTAACGGTTGCTTCCGGCCTTTCCTCCGGCTTCCCGGCTTCCTCCTCCCATGCCGCATAAAGGGTGGTGTCTGCATACGCCGTATATTCTTCCCCTTCCTGCCCGGCAGACATCTTAAGCCCTTCATCCTCAAACCAGCCCTTAAACAGGTACCCCTCACGGGATGCGCCGGGAAGGGCTGCCGGGTATCCGGGGGCTGAATAGGCGCTGGCCGTACTTCCGGTCCCCCCGTTGTAATCGTAAGTAACGGTAAATTTATCCTTCCATTTCCCATACAGGTAAAGGTTTTTTTCAGGCCATACTTCCTGCCCCTCCCCATAATCGGTTCCGCTCCCGTCCTCTTTGGTGTTCCATCCGTCAAATACCCTGTCCTCCCGGTCAAAGCTCCCCAGATAAGGGATTTCCGCCTCCCGGCTTAAGGTCGTAGCCGGCTCACCCACCACATAGGTTTCCGGGTCAAGGTAGCCTTTCCCGTCAAGGAAATAAAGAACCCTGTAAATCTCCGTAAAATAAATATCCCCGCCTTTTTCCTCGGTCTTAAAGCGCCCGTGGCAGGATGAAAACTGCTGTGCATCCGTCTCCTTCCCGTTCGTTGTTGCGTCAACCGCCAGTTTCCCCGATGTAATCTCATAACCGCTTATCTTGAAAGTGGATGTGCTGGTAAAGCTTCTGCCGAGGCATACCGGCTCCGAATCATCATACCAGAACACAATGTCATTCCTGATGCCGTCAGAGAAAGTATTGTCATCCATGACAATCTCCCCGTCCAGGATAAGCCCTGCTTTCGCCATATAGTTGATTGCGCTGCCGTTTATGGGCGTTTCCGCATCCGAACGGTTCCCGGTAATTGCACAGTCCCTGATGACAGGCGGGTTTACGCCTCCGCTCCCTGAGATATGGATGGCGCTCCCCCTTCCGGCGCTGTTTCCGGTGAAAGTGCATCCGCTGACCACTGTTTTTTCATTGGCAGAGATGCTGGCTCCCCCGCCGTCATAAGCCGACTGGTTATCCCTGATGCTGCAGCCTGACAGTTCCAGCTCCGAGGTGCTCCACAATGCGCCGCCGGAGGATTCTGCGCCGTTCCCGTACAGTTCCATACCGGTAATCTCCGCCGGGCCCATTGCCCCAATGGCGCCGCCCCAGACAGCATAACAGTGGCTGACCGCACCGCCGGTAATCTCCGCCCCGGCACTGCTCCCTACCTGTATGCCTCCGCCGGCTCCAAGGGTATAGCAGTCCCTGATAAGCCCTCCGCCCATGGTAAGGAGCCCGTCCCCATCGACTTCCAGTGCGCCGGCCGTCCTGACGCTGCGGCTGCTGTCCACACTTTCGGAATAATCTGTGTTGTAATTGTTCTGAAGGACAGTCCCCTCTTCCATTACATAGGAGCCCTTCACATAAATAAGGGGGCTGTCCCAGACCTGGCCGGTGTTGTTGAAATCCTCATCCAGCGCCGCGCCGCCGTCAAGGATAATATCCCGTGTGGCAAGGCTTCCGCTGCTTATCCCGATAAGGACGTTCCCTGCGTCCCTGGCATAGTTTTTACCGGCAAACTCTTCTTCCCTACGGATGGCCGCCGGGTTTCCTGCGTCCCCGCTCGTCAGGGTAATGTTATCAGCAGTGACCTCAAGCGTCTTTGACACGCTGCAGTCCTTAAGGACTATAATCGTATCGCCCGGCTGTGCATTGTCAAAAGCCTCTTCCAGCTTTTCATACCGGGTATCCCCAATCCGTGCTTCAAACGTGGCCGTGTAACTGCCCTCTTCGGCTGCCCTGACAGACAGAGGAACGCCCACGGGGATTCCCGTTACAGCCGTGGCTGCCGCCGCAAAGCACGTAAGAAGCTTCGTCATGATTTTCTTTCTTCCCATACGTTCTTCCTTTCTTTCATATTTTATAAAAATAAAGCGTTCTGCCTGTTTCCCTCCCGGACCCGTTCCAGTCCCGGCTCCTTTTGCCGCAGCGTTCCCACCGGCAGGGTGCGCCAAATGCACACTCATCTGCCGGGTATCAATCCGGGCAGGCTATGAAATTGTCAAGGTCCGGTGAAAGGGATTTTTAATGGATTGAAAATAAGATTTATCTGCCCCTTCACTAATAGCAGGCGGGAAGGGGTGGAAATTAAACAGTTTAGAAAAATTTTAGAATTTTATTTAACATATTTATCATTATGAGAAATCACCGATGAGCTGCTATGCAAACTTCTGTATTTTAGCTATAATATTTTCCAAAAGATACTTGTAATACAACATTCATTAAGCAAACAAGAAGGTGAACCTATGAAAAATAATGCAAAACTATATGGAACCGTTGAAGGGCATGAAAACATTTCTTTTGTATTGGACGGATTCCAATGTGTATTTTTCAGCACAGCCCCTGCACAAAGCGGATTCATCACCCTTACCCAAAATCAGGGATTTATTTTAGGACATATAACCGGGGGAAAATATGTATATATTTATTCCAGCCGCGATTTGAAAATATGGACCCAGCTGACCCTTAACACCTGGGGATATTTTGTCAGCAGTTCCCCTGATATTACAAGCTACAAAGCAATTTGTTTTGAGGGAGGCATCCTCAAAAAGCTTTTCCTTCAATCATCTGTGGAATTTGAACCTATCCATGAAAAAGAAACCAAGGTCAGGTACCATGACGACAGCCTGACATATCCTCTATGCAACAAGAAAATAAAGGGGAATATTTCCATTTTTTCATCTCCACAAGAACATATGTCAGTTGAAGAGGGGGGACGCAATAACCACAGGCAGTGCCCATCTGGAAATTACTTTTGAAGAGGAAAAAGAAATCAAAACTTTTCCCGAGATATTTGGACATGTATTAAACATGTGCCAATTCATGGCTTTCCGCCGCAACATCAAATTTGAAAACATAGCGCTGAAGGATAAATGTGAGCAATTCCCAGAATTCATGGATTCCATAGCAGAATGCCATATCCGTTATGACTACACTCAATATACAGAAAAGAGCTTTCACAGCTGCCTGACTTTTAATACATTAGGTCCATGTGTTACTAATCTGCTGGATTCTATCATAGATAATAAACCTAATAAGCCCCGCTTCAACATTGGGTTCATTCCTGAAAATGATGAAAACGTTTCTTTTATCACAAGCATAAAAATAAGGGAAGTCTGTTCTGCACTGGAATCAGAAATGGAATTATCTAAAATCCAGGTACAGCAGGAAAAAGCTTTTGACGAATTAGTAAAGAAATTAAAAAACACTGTGAAAGAAGACCGCGATGGGATTCACTCTTTGACCGATTCAAAATCATATGACTATATCCTCGGCACCCTCAGGCATTTATCAGGCGCCCTGGCAGACAGGATTGAGAAATGTTTTTTTGAATATCAGCCATTAATAGGCGAATACATATCCAGGGAAGATATTGATGAACTTGTCAAATATAGAAATACTATTACACATGGCAGTTTCATGCCATTAGACCATAAATTAGCAGATACTACTTTTGTGCTTACAAAACTGGTATATTGCTGCATCTTAAAAAGAATAGGCCTGACAGATAAAGTGATTAAAGAACTTTTTAGGCGGCAACTTACATCATAAAAAGGAAGGCCCTCCGGGGGCTTAAGGCGCTGCCCTAAGAACCCGCAAGGGACCTGCCCCTGACCCTTTACCGGGCTCTGCCCGGACCCGTCCTCGCCGGAAGCAGGAAAAGGAGCAGCAGCCCCTTTTCTACTGCACAAGGATAATCCGTGAACCTTACGTCAAGAGGCTTTCGCGGCATATCCTCGCGCTTCGCGCTCCGGTATTCCACGGTCCTCCTGACAACGGTTCCGCTCCCTTGCCGGCATGGACGTTATCTCTTTTTATGGAGACATTTCTGACATCATCTTTCTCATTTTATCTAATATCCTGCCCCGCCTGTTTTGGATTGTTTTCCTGCTGCACCCAAAAGTTTCCGCTGCTTTCTTTACTGCCATTTCCTCGAAATACAAAAGCCTTATCAGCCGTATATCCTCTTCCGGGAGATTTTTAAGGGCATTTTCCAGCCTGCCCCGGTATTCATTCCTTAAAACTGCTTCCAGTGTTGTATCCCTGGCGGAAATGGATTGTTCAGGGAAATATCCTTTTTCATGCAGCTTTTCCATACTGCACACCCCATATTTTTGATCGCGTTCTTTCTGGTAACGCTCCTTCCGCTTAGACCGATGCCATTCCAGATAGATTTCCCGGTTTACTTCCACCAGCGTCCCATTCCCCAGCCGGATAATATATTTTCCCCTCTCCCTCGGCTTCTTTCCCCTCATACAGCCGCCACCGCCTTTTCTGCCTGCTTCCTGTCCGGATATTTCTTCCGCAGTCTCCGGGCTGCCTGTGAAAGTATGGCTGATACCGCCGGGCTGGTGATTCCAAGCTCTTCCGCCGCTTCCTTCCGGGTTTTCTGCTGGAAAAAGCAAAGGCTGACTGCCGCTCCCTGTCTTTCCGTCAGGTATTGCAGTATTTCCTTCCTGTTCTCCATATCGACAAGATATTCCAATGGATTTTTCCTTATATCTTCCATGGCCTGCCACTCTTCCGATATGGCATGATATGAGACAGTCCTTTCCTGCTCCTTTGCCTTCTGGTTGCGTTCCAGCCTGTCCTCCCCTTCAAGGGCAAGCCGGATATGCCATGGCTCCTTCGCAAAAAAATGTTCCGGTAAATAGCTGTTTATCCCGCAGGATACATACAGGTAGTCCCCGCAGGCATGGACCGGGAATATGGTGGAATGGCTGCAGGCATGGTACAGTGCATAGCCATTCTGGTAGGCTGCAATCCATGTATCATTTGTCAGCTGTTTTTCTGCCACTGCCCTGCCTGTCTCCCTTAGATTCTTTGCCGTAGGCATTTTTCCTCCTTGTTCCGGAATTTTGGTAATCTCTTTCAGTTCCTGCAATGTCAATTCTGGCCGCCTTTCTGCCCAGAGCATGTTTCTCTGCTCCTGGACACGGAACGGCCTGTACCATATTTATAACCTTAACTGCATTGCCCAGCAGAAAAGGCAGCAAAAAACAGCTCCCAGACCGTCCGTTTTTTTTGACTGGGCTGGAAACTTTTCTATACTGCCTGTCCTGCATACCGTTTTTCATTCTATAGAGACATTTTAATGCAGAACCTGGCTGTTTTCCTCAACAGTCAGATAGAAATTTCGGCGGTGGTACACCATATCCGTAGAGTACTGGTTATCTGTTCCTGTTCAGTTTCTCCGCCAGTATTTCAATCACAACGGGAAACCTGAATTTTGTACTTTTTTACAAACTTATACAAACATAAAATTTTTGGATATAATATGATTAAAAAGAAAGGATGTCCGAAAAGTAAAATGTACTACATTATTGCCTGCCTGCGGGGGGCGTCTATCCCCGAGGAAATACCCAATACTGAAACCATGGAAGTTATGCGGGAACTTAAGGGCGGCGGCACGGTATTTACAGGCGGCACAGCAGATTTATTTGGGATGTGTTAATCAGGCTTTATTATATACTCCTGAAATCTTTCAGGCACCTCAAAATCTTTCAGGTGCTCATAGCCGGCCAGCTTTTTATCCCCATTTGAATGTACATGGTAGACCAGTTCATCATATCCTATCGGATTATGCGCCCCTGTCTGCGGCGTAACGCCAAATCTAACAGAAATAATTCCCGGCTCCCTTTTCCCAATATCCACTATAGTCACTTCATAGTTATAAACTTCAACTTCCCCTGAATAATATTCCGAATAAAAATCCGTAACCCCATTTGTAATTTCCCCGATAAACAGCGCTACAACTAATTCCTCTGTAATTTCTTCCTCAGTCATAGAATCTGCATCAAATGTCTCCAATACCTTATTTCTGTTCTTCATGCAGGCATTACATGACAAAAAAGCAGCCAGTACCAGCAGGCAGATGGTCAATAACTTATGTTTTTCCATAACACTCCATAGGTTTTATTACCATATCTATCCCGCAAATTCGTAAAATATGCCCCTGAAATCTACTGCCTGTTTCGGTACAGCCCTTCTACCAGCGTTTTAACCGTCTGCAAAACAATTTCCTGTTCTGCCGCACGTAAATGGCTGATGCGGTAACATATATCCCTGTACCGCTTTTCTCCCGCTGCCGGTGGGAACCCCAGCAGGCTGCCCGCATCCGCATCCAGCGCCTGCACCAGTTTTATGAAAGTCCCTATTCCCATGGACATCTGCCCTCCCTCAATCCGGCTTACCGTGTTGGCGCTGATCCCCGCTTTCTCCGCAAGTGCTTCCTGTGACAGGCACAGTTCCGTCCTCCGCTCCCGTATGCGTTCCCCAAGCGCCAAAAGCTCTTGGGATGCTGCACGTCTGCCCAACACGGCCTCCCCCTTTCCCCAAAGATTTTTATGGCTTTTATTCCCGGTTCCGGCAGCAAAAAAACAGCCAGATTATGCGCCCGGCTGTCTTTCCCCGTGAATTATGTGTCTGGATTTACATTGCCCATGCCGGCCGGGACGCTACCCGCTTCCATACAGGTCATGGTTCACCTCCGCCCGGTAATAATTGTCTATGGTCAACGCAGCATTATAGAGCGATGCCAGCAGGTATGCCTTGATATTCCCTACTTTGCCGGTATTCCCCTGCAGGCAGCCAAGCACATAGCCTATATGCGAATCGTCCAGCTTCATGAAACGCTCCTTCACCACCGCTGCTGGCCTTTCCGCTCCCGCTATCCTCAAAATGGCATGGTCCGGCATCATCATCACGTCCACCATAAGCTCCACCAGTTCGTCCAGCTCCTCCCTCCGGCATCTCCCGCCGCTTAATAAGCCCCCATACGAAATATTCTCCCGTATGGCGGTGCGGTAACGCTCCATCTGTCCTATCGTATCAGATGGATAAGGATTGATAGGATTAGTCTTGCTAAAATCAGTTTTATTAAATTCAGTATTATTAGATTGTGATTTTGGAAATTCTTGAATTGTGGATTCCATCATTCCTGAATTGTGAAAATCACTATTCTTGAATTGTGGTTCCGGAAATTCCTGATTTATATTCTCCAAAACCTCTGCATTGCGGTTATTGCCTGCCCTGTTCTCCAGCATTCCCGATGTTTCCTTTTCATCAGGATTTTCCTCCTCTGGCAATGGCGCATCTTCCCTTACCATGAAATTCTTCACATAAATCACGTTGGGCTTCCCCAGCCCCAGGCGCTTTTTTTCTATCAGCCCGATGCCTTTACCTGTATCCAGCTCCTTCATAAGTTTTACCGCTTTCTGCATGCCGCAGTTCATCAGCTCCGCTGTCTCTTCTACCGTAAAGACAATGTAAACCCTGTCCTCTTCATCAATCCACCTGTTTTTGATGCTGAGCCCCATGCGGTCCAGCATCAGGCCGTATAAGACTTTTGCCTCACAGGAAAGGCTCCTGAAGCATTCCGCTGTGAAAAGCATTTTCGGTATACGGTAAAAACTGTACTGTTCTGCTTCCATTCCATGGAAATAATCAAACTGGATTCCCTGCATCTTCCACGCCTCCATTCCCCACAATCTTTTTATGGTTTTATCCACATAAAAACAGAGGCTGTTGTTCCTCTGCTCTTATGTGAAACAATATTTTATTTTTCAGCGGGATATATCAATCCGCCTGTATGTCCCCCTGTTCAAATCTCCATTTTTTCAGGAGGCCATAAATCACTTCCTCCATCTGCTCCGCTGAATAGTCCGCCGGGAAATATTCATTCAGCTTCTTCCTTTGTAACTTAACTGCCGGTGCTGCCGGTTTTTCATCAGAAAGAAGGATTTCTATCCCGTTTCCGTCCAGCTTCCTTACCCTGCTTAACTCTTTCAGCTTCCTTGCCTGTGCCAGGCTGGGGAATACGCATAACCGCTGCATTGTCTGGTAAAGAATCTCCTGCACTTCCGGTTCCAGATAGGATAATTCCACCCCAGCCCCAAAGGCAATGCGCTTTTCATCTACATAGTCAAGCAGGGGCTTTATAAGGAAAGTCAGGCGGATATAACGCTGTATCTGTGTAGAGCTCTCATTGGAATTGTCTGCAAGCGTCTCCCTTGAAGTCTTCCCCGCCGACTTCTGTCCAACTTGGTCAGAAGTTAAATCCGCCCTCCTTCCCTGCCGGTTCAGCACATCCAGCTTCATCTTATAGGCATAGGCTTTTTCGCTGTACAGAAGCTCTTCCCT
>OFGP01000811.1_pt1 | contig 27819 bp, 32 predicted proteins | sample 1521781 | NCBI WGS metagenome assembly OFGP01 (sample SAMEA3504113, study PRJEB24116) | mouse gut metagenome | biome: mouse gut; feature: mouse-associated habitat; material: faeces | place: Denmark | collected 2011
CTGCTCTGACGAACAGGCCCTGTTTCAAAATTTTGCAGGGGCAGGGCTTGGTTTGGTATTGCCTTTTTCCTGTGCCTCTACGTTATTTCCGCTGTTTTCCTCTGAATTTTTCCTTCAATCACCCTTGACTTCATACCACTGGACTATCATTTCATTGTAACGCCGCCAACTGCTCCAGCGGCGTGTAGGTGAAGCCCACCGCCTCGTGGGCCTTTCGGTTGATCTGTTCCATATCCGCCAGCAGGCCGTCCGTCAGCGCCTTCTCGCCATCGGACTGAACAGACGCCGCCAGCTTCTGCTGCTCATTGTAGAGCCGCACCAGTTCGCCCCGCAGCTTGATAAGGGCCTTGCTGCCCGCGTTGGGTTTACTGGCATCGGAGATGGCCGCGTCGAACTCCGTCCGCACGTCCACCGCCATGGCCCGGATGCCGTTCACCTTGTCCTGCATGGGGTTGACGCACATGCGCTCCAGCACAGTTTCCACCCCGGGCCGGTCCCCCGGCTTCTGCCAGAGGTAGTTTTTCAGGGCCAGCAAATCCTGGGACTCCACCTGACTGTGGCCGGACAGCCACGCCTTGGCCTGGGCGATAGGGTAGTAATTGAGGTACTTGCGGTCCGACACCGGGACGCCGTCCTTCCGAAGCTGGCACAGGATATCGTCAGCCAGCTCGTTGGCGGCATCGGGCACCGGGATCGCAGCCACCTCCGCCTGCATCTGTTCCAGTTCGTCCAATGTGATGGACGCAGTGGCCTGTCCGGCGCGCCCCGCCTGCTTGTCCGCCAGCACCGCCAGCCGCTTGGTGCGGTCTGAGATGTTGTCCGTCACCACCTTCAGCTCCAGCCGGTCATAGAGGGCCTCCAGGATCTTCTCCTGGGGATCGTTGAAGTTGGGGATCTCGTTGGACGCCGCGAAAAAGGAGATGACGGGGATGGGATAAGTACGGCCCTCGTTGGTGTACTTGCGCTCATTGAGGGCGGTGAGCAGGGAGTTGAGCACCCCGTCATTGCATTTGAAGATCTCATCCAGGAACACAATGTCCGCCTCGGGGATTTTTCCGGCAGTGAGTACAGAGGGCTCGCCGGAGTGAAGTGCCGCCAGGGCCGCCCGATAATCCGCCAGCGCCGCCGTGTGCGCTCTCAGCAGTTCATAGGTTGACGGCGAATCCTTTTGGCTGGAAAAGCTTTCTACAAAACACTCTAGCTTTGAACGCAGATGCTGGTAGAGCTCATCGCCGCTTACAACAGACTCTGGCACGCTGCCGGGGAGCAGGCTGGACAGGTCAACGCGCCCGAAAAGCTGTTCCTCATCGGTCTGCTTGGACAGTAGGCGCTCAAACTGCCGGGCCCCGGTGATCCGGGCGCGGAACTGGTTGATGGCGTAGCTCTTGGCCTGGCCGGGCGCGCCCAGGATGAACAGGTTCTTTCGGGTGAGCAGGGCGATGGCGATGGCCTCCACCAGCTCCTCCCGCTCCGCCACCTGGCCGTTCACGTCGGCCATCACGGCCAGCATACGGTCACACAGGGACTGTGTATTTTGATTTGGCATGGTTTTACCCCTTTCAATCCTTTGATAATTCCAGAGATTTTTCATACTCCGTATAGCAAAGCGGACAGGACAGATTGCGTTGGGGCTGGTATCCTGCCGTTTGCAGGAGCGCCACATACAACAGGGCGTCCCGCTCATGCTGGAACACCTTCACCTCTATCGGGTCACCGCAAAAGACGCAATGCTCCAAAACCACTTCACAGGATGTCCCAACCGATTTCCGCCGGATTTCGTAGCTGCGGACAATTTCCCGCAACCCATCGTCCGGCATATGGAACAGCGCCGCAAACCGCTCCCCGAAATCCTTCGTCTGGCTTTTCAAGTCGGTGTTTTCCGCCCGCGCCTTGGTCAGCTGGAGGCGCAGGAACCGGGCGTCCTGACCGACATTTTCGCCCAACTCTTCCACATCCGCCCATTCGCTTTTCCGATCAATGAAATGCCGCGTCATGAAGCGAGACAGCCGGCGGCAAAACCCTTGCAATGCCGCGCGCAGACGGTACATCATCACAGCCATTCTCCGCCTACGCTGCGCTCAGTTGCTGATACAGCCTGCCGCCCTCCCGAATGGCGTCGAGAGAAATGATGTTTCCTCCACGGAACTCCTTCGGAGCGCCAGTGATGCCGGTCAGGCGGCGGACCTCCTTGCAGTTGAGCAGCTCATATTTCAGCTGCGCGTAGATACGTTTTTTCAGAGAACCCTTGGCCGGGTCGTAGGTGTCCACGCAACGGATCAGCCGGATGGCCAACTGTTGGTACACATCGTCCCGTTCAAGGTGCGCGGCCTGGATCAGCGTCCAGTTCTGCCGGATCACGGTGTCGATGCAGTGGAGGTGCTCCTCCACCACGCGGTTGCGAAGCTCATAGGAAATATTGTTTTTCATTTCAAAAACTCCTTGTATTTTGGGGGCCTGTGCGCGGGGCGCAGGCCCAATTTGTTTGCCGGCCATTCGTGTGCCCTGTGTCAAGCCGCGATGACCCGGTACTTCAGGGACAGCTCTCCCCGAACATTCTTGTCAAAGACGAGCTCCCGCCCGGTGCAGGGGGCGATCTTCCTGCGTCGGTCACGGAGCAGGTGCTCATAGCCCCTGCTTCCCCTGTGGCGGCGGGCGTTCTGCCGTCCGGCGCCACTGGGAAAGCTCCGAAAAAAGCCCACCATGCTCCAATATCCGGCGTTCGGGGATTGGGCCGCCTTGCGGGCCCAGCCGTCCATGGCCTCCTGTTCGTCCTCCGTGGCCGGGCGGAACCCGCCGTTGTAGACGGAGAGGATATCGCCATCCAGCTCAAATCGAGCAGACCGCTCCACCCGCAGCTGGGACGTTTTCTGATTGGGATCGTTCAGTCCTTCCGTGGTGTTGAGCACCAGGTCAAAGCCATAGCTGCGCACAGCGGCGATGCGGCGGGGACCCCGCAGCCAGGGCGCAAAGCCAGACGTTTCCCCGTTGCGCCAGAGCAGCTCCAGGAAAATGGGCCGTTCCTGTGCCATTCGCTTAAATTCGTTCAGCGTCATGTTCAGCGTCCTTTCTTTAAACTCTACGGTGCTTTTTCAACGATCTTCCAGCAGAAATTCAAAATTACTCCCGCAGGCAGGGCCTTAAACTTCTCCTGCCGCTCCGGGGAAAGGGCGCTATACACCTGACAGACCACGTTAGCCGTCACAGTGTCCAGCCAGGTCCAGCCCTTCTCGTTTTCAAAAGGCTCGCACAGGTCGTACTGCCCGGACGCTTCGCCGCTGGGGCGGATCATGTGCAGGCCCCCGGATCGCACGATCTCGCAGCACTCCAAAAACGTCAGGCCATTCCTCGTTCCAGGCTCACACATGGCTTCCGGCCTCCCCGGCGTCCTTTTGCCGGTATTCTGCCTCCAATTCTTGAGCCGGCGTATAACGGCGCAGGTTCTGATTGACATATTCGCTGGCGTGATGCATCAGTGCGCCGCACAGCTCGCCCATGATTTTGGCGGCCTCCAGGTCACGTCTCAGCGTTTTCAGCGTGCCCACATGGAGGGAGCACCGCCTGGATTCATCAAACTTTCCCTTCAGATAGCAGTCGATGTAGATGCCCTCACAGCCATAGTTGACGATGGGCACAAAGTCAAATTCGTAGGCGGTGAGCTTTACCCCTTCGTGCCTGCCCCCCTCGTGCTCACAGGGCAGGTAGTAGTCCAGGATGGCCCCGGCCCTGTCGAAATCGCCGTTTGCCTTTGCCCTTCGGATCACGCTGCTGAACAGGCTGCCGCCGGTGTCCCGGAACACCTCGGTGGGCTTCTCCGGCGGGAAATTCTGTTCCAGCCAGAGCTGTGCCCGCTCCCGATCCCAGTCGTTGAACAAATCTAGGAATTGCTTGCTGTGCCGGAACTGGCGCTGCTCATCCCGGCTCGCATAGAACCTGCTGCGTTCCTCACAGCGGCCGTAGTACCCCACCTGCGTTGAAAAACTGTCATAGGGATGGGCGGTCTGCACCGTGTCATAAATGGCCTTCAGCAAATCGTCCCCGGTCAGGCCCTTCTGGATCGGGATGACCTTCTCCAGCTCGCCGCCGCAGTCCTTACAGCAGCCCATCAGGCTGACGCCCAAGCACTCGCTGAGTTTGAAATAGTTCAACGCCCAGTGGGTGGGGATGAAGTGGTCGTTGTAAAAATTGGTGGCGGCATCGGGCCGGCCCGCCAGACGGTGGCAGCATTCGCAGTATCTGTTTACCATTTTTCAGTCCTCCTTTGCGTCAGTCCGCACCCGCGAACGGTCGAAAGAGTACAGGGGAAGCAGCCTGTCATAGTTCAAGTAATAAAAATAGTAGGGTTTCAGGCCGTCGTCTATCTCAATGACCTCTCCATACTCCAGCTCCATCCCAGCATCGGAAAAAGTCTGCTCCACAGATTCCCTCTGCATGGCGTCATAAAACTGCTTGGCAGTCAGGCCAAGGGTTCCCTCACAGCGCAGCCTGTAGCGGGATTCTGAGGGGGAGATGTGCGCACCCGGCTTGTAGTCCTTTCGGTTGAGGCGCCATTCCAGGAACTCGCTCTTCTCATCCACAAAGCCGTAGACGCGGCACACCGGCGGGGAGGTCAGCCGGGGGCACCACTTGGGGGGCTTGTATTTCGGGTCGGACTTGCGGAACCGCTTAGATTTCCGTTTTTTCGGGAAACCATTGCAGTAGCGCGCGCAGCCCACAAGCTGGTGGTACTGGCAGCCGGGGCAAGTCGGCACCGGGAAGGTGTACTTTGTTTTTGCCATCTACGACCCCTCCCTGATGCGAGAGTTCTCATTTCCAGCACGCCCGTTCAGCCATTCCTGCACAAATTCCCGATCAGATTCGTGAAACAGCGATATAAACATATCTCGGAAGCAGTTTACATTGGCGGGAAGCCGTTCATTTTGCGCACTCCACATCTGAAACATCCAACGGTAGATCTCCGTCAACAGTTCATCCGGCGTGGCCTGGCCGGGCAATTCCCTGCCGATGCACAGGTCACCTCCACAGATTCGGCATCGGCCGATTTTGCACAGGCGGCGGCCTTCTTCCGGCTCCAGGGTGGTATACTTCAGTTCGAAGCCGGAGAACTCAAAATAGTTCATGAGGTGATTAACCTGTATGGCTATGTCATCATTTTTCCAGTCAATACAATGGCACATCGACTGTTTATGCTCACATTCCCGCATTACGCCGCCTCCTCGTTGTTCCATTTTTCGCACAGCTCAATGACCCTCTGACACTGATCCATTTCAAACCCACCGATGTGGGCGCGGTCAGGCCTCAGATGAAGTTCCCCTGCCAGCCAGCGGTACGCCCCCGTCCGGGTCATGCGCCCGCTTTTCCAAAGGGCGTCGAACACCCGGTGGGCCTCCATCCGCTTCAGCCGCAGCACCTCATTGGCCACATTGCCCAAGGCCCGCGTGGTGCCCTTGTGGCAGCCCACCCGGGCGTTGCAGTTCTGGCATTGATAGACAAACTCGCCCTCCATGCCCAGCCGCCGGGCGGACTCGCCATAGACCGCTTTGGCGGGAATCAGCTTGATCACACCGCCGCAATATCTACAGATGTCGTTCTCCTTCACACGCTGCACCCCCTACGCCGCCTTTTTGGCGGTCTTAGCCTTGGCCTTGGAGGGTTTGGCCTTCTTTTCCGCTTTTTTTGGCTCGGCTTTGGGGGCCTTCTGCACCACCACCGGGGCAGCCACAGGCTCCCGCATGGCGGTCTGCATATAGTAGGCTCCCTCAGTGGACAGATCCAGCATCCCTGCCTGGGCGATGCCCAGGGTGGCCGTGCCGGACAGCGAACGCAGGCAGGCCATCAGGTCGGAGATGAGATACCAGTATCCGCCCTGGGGCGTTCCCGTCAGCGGGGCGGTCTCCAGCTCCTGGCAGGCTTCCCCCAGCTCTCCCTTGCAGGAGAAGGTGATCCGCCCGCCGTCAAAGGCCAGCTTCACCCGGCCCTTGGGGTCTACCGCCGCCACGGTTTTCAGCGTCCGCCGAAGCTCGGCCACATCGGTGAGCAGCGTGAACTGGTTGCGGATGTTGTTCATCAGCCGGTCCGTGTCCATATAGTCGCCCTCCATCAGCATGGCCCCGAACGTGAGCCCCGGACGTTGGAACACCAGGAACTTCCCGGCTACGCCCACGTTGAACTCATCTGCGTCCGAACACAGTCCGGCCAGCTTTTCCAGGGAGTTGGCGGGCAGCAGCAGGCTGATGTTCCCGGCGGATTTGTCGTCGCCCTTGGCGGCGACCAGGCACCGGCCGTTGTAGCCCACTCCCTTCAGCCCTTCCCGGGTGAACATCAGGTTTACGCAGCGCATCAAGGGTTTGTCCTTGTCCTCAGATGTGGCGAACATGGTCTGCCGGGCCATGGACGGGATGCCGGACAGCTTTACCGTGTCCTCCGGGAACGGGAGCTCTATTTTGGGGAATTCGCCTCGCTCCCCGATGCCCCAGCTGTAGATGGTCTCCCCGCTGCGCAGTGTGAGCACGCGGGTTCCCGGCCTGCGGCGCAGCTGCGCCGTCTCGCCGGACATCAGCCCCAGCATCCCCGCCAGCAGCTTGGCGTTCATCACCAGCGCGTCATCTTCTCCAACGGTACAAACCAACTTCTGCTCCAGGGAAGTCTCAATGTTGGTGGCAGTGAAGGTGAGTGTACCCGCGGCGGCGTCAGCCTCTAAAAGCACCCCCTTCAGCGGTTCCAGGGGTGCGTCCTCCGACGCGACGGCAGCGGCCTTTTGGACGGCGCTCAACAGCTCCGCCCGATTTATCGTGATGTTCAAAATTTCCTCCTTTACGCGGCAAAGCCGTCGAGGGTGAATTGATTTTCGTCCACGACAGACTTCTTCGGTTTCTTTTTCTTCTTTTGTTCTTCCAGCGTCCGTTCCAGCAGGCCGTCGAACTCCTTCCGGCGGGTACGGGCGCTGGTGTCCTGGATGGCGGCGGCTTTCGGTGTCGGAAGCTCTGGCGCGGGCGGGGCTGCGGCGCGAGCACGCCGCTCGGGGTTGATGACCGCCATCTTTTTGAATGCGGCGGCGATATCCTCCACATTGTCCTTGATGCCCAGGGCCAGTTCCTTCGCCATCTGGGAGGTCAGATCCCGCACGTCGCTCATGGCGGCCAGACCTTCCTCAGAGAAGCCACCTTCGATGATGCCCGCCACCGCCAGCTTGGAGGCCATCAGCTTCATGGCCTTGGCCTGCATGGTGTCCTTGTAGTAGAGCAGGTAGACCTCTACTCGGGGCGCGGTCTGATTGATGCGCCAGCTCCGGCGGGACGCCTGCCGCAGGGTGAACAGGTTATAGCCCATGCTGTAGAAAATCAGTGTGGTAAAATCATTCAGATCGAGCCCTGTCTCCACGCATTTTGGATTGGTGATGAGCACCTGGAGCCCCGAACGCACCCGTTTTTCCACCCATGCCTCCCGCTTGCCGGGGGAGACGGTGGGCGGGAGGATCTCCGTGCGGTACCCCTCCCCGGTCAGAAGCTTTAACAGCTTTTGCTGGGAATCGGTACGGGTCCAGCTGGTGTAGATGAGCACTCGCTCTCCTGCCGCCGCCTTTGCCCGGACGATCTCCAGCACCTTCTCCTCCTTGGGAAGGATATCGTCAAAGCAGGCGGCATTGGCGGGCTTTACGATCACACTGCCGTTAATGGGGTCAACGATCTCAGGCTGGTCATAGGGCTGATCCGGGTAGACGGTGAGCAGGTTCAGATAGGCGGACAGCAGCTTGTTGGCCGCCTTTCGGTCTGTTTTCAGCACCTTCTGCAAAATATGTTCAGCCTGTTTGTAGCCGTTCTCCACCGATTCAGGCATATCCAGCGGCACCGGGATCTCCTCATAGTCCGGCAGGTCCTTTCCCATGTCGGACAGGGAGAGGAAGCTGGTATACTCCAGCAGGAACCGGGAATACACCAGCGGCGACACGCCGGGAAGCTGCCTACTTCGCACCCGCCGCTTCACCGTGCGCCGGTTGGAGTTATAATCCGGCTCTGACAGCTCGTAGACGTTCTCAGTGACGCCGTATTCATCGTCAAACCAGGCGGGTTTGCGGTAAGGTTTGCCGTCCCGACCCATCAGGCCGGGCACCAGGCGGTAAAGCAGGTGAAACAGGCCCGAGCTGTACCCGTTGATGAGGGTGGCGGTCATGCCCACAAACAGCCTGGACACGCCGAACAGCTCGCCCATGGCGTCCCCCTGGCCACTGGCGTTGTTGTACTCATGGAGCTCATCGCATAGCAGCCCGTCGATTCGTCCCCGGTACTTCTTTTTGATGTAGGTGCTCAGGGGAAAGCGCCGGCAGGCCCCCCGCACCGGCTCATAGCCGTCCAGGTTGGCCTCGATGTCGTCCAGGCGGGCCAGGACGCGCTCGTTTTTTGTCCTCTTACGGTGCATTGCCGCCTGGGGGCGGTACACCCAGCCGTAATCGCTGATCTTTGCCCAGGGGATGTTCCTCCCCGGATTGATGGCGGACCACAGGGATGTCCCGCAGCTTTTGCAGGCGTGGTTTCCCCGGTGCTCCCGTATGAAATAGAGCTGATCCGCATTCACCTCGTATTTTGTGCCGTCGCCGCTAATCGTCATCTGCACGAGCTTCCCGCAGTCCGGGCAGCGGAAGCCCTTTGCCCTGTGGTCATAGGTCACGGCGGGGTAGCGCATATACCCGTCCCTGGCCTTCTCCTTGCTGAACACGGCGTACACGCTCTTGTCTCCGGCCTGGTAGGCGGCGTACAGCCGGTCCAGGTCGGTAATGCTCTTGACCACCATGGCGAAGGTGTTGGGCAGGGTCTCGCCGATCTCCCGCACCCATTTCCCGGTGACGTGGGAAGGGGCCATAATGAGGTTGAAGGTCTTACCCCGCTTGCCGGCGGCGGCGTGCATTCCCTGGAGCGCGCCTATGGCCGTGGAACCGATTTTCGTTTTGCCACTTCCACATTCCGCCACAATGAGCGCGACCTTCTTGCGGTCTAACTGCCGCTTGGTGGCCTCCGCCACAGCAAGCTGGGCGTCGTACAGGGAGTACCCCGCTTTCGCCATGATCGTGTCGTTGACGGCCAGCACCTCCTCGGACAAGGGCTCCGCCGCCGGGTCGAACAGGGGCTGGAACTGGCTGCGGATGCGCTGGGCTACCGTGGGGCCAAAGGCGTTCAGGTAGCCCACAACGCTTTTCACATCGCCGAAGCCGTCCGGTTGACCGGGAACCGCGCCTGGGATGGTGATGGCCCCGCTTTTCAGGCCGGCCTCCAGGATTTCCACCACATTGGCGTCCTCCGGCTTTAAGCTCAGAACAAAGGCGTCCAGTTTTTCTCTCAACGAGAACACCTCCAGCTGCCGCAGGTCGCCCCGGGCAGTGAGCTCATCCAGCACATAGTCCCGAAACGCAGGGATCATCGGCGCGGCGGTCTTACGGTCCACCTCTTCAAACAGGCGGTCCCGGTCCCCGGCGGGGCAGAAAATGTAACACCTCCGGGGCTGGAGTTCCTGCTGGACGCCTGCTTCCGCTTCATCCTCCTCATTGCCCTGGATCTGGGCGGTGAGGGCGTCGTCGTTGGCCATCAGCGTAGCGGAGGCATATACCCCGTCGTGGGTCAGCTGCCGCCGGTAGCCCTTGGGCGCGCTCTTGAGGTCCCGCTTTGTTTCGTTCTGCACCGCTTCAATCGTGCCGCCGCCGTAGATAGCGTCCGACATAGCCCGCACCATCTCCGGGTAGCCGCCAAAACGGATGGCGGTGATGGTGCTGTTGTCCCGATCCACCATAATGGTGTCCGCGTAGGCGGTGAGCCGGACCTTCGATTTGGGATCGAAATAGGACAGCTCAATCAATCTGCTTTCTGACATTCATCCGTGTACTTCCTTTCTGGACGCAAAAAAAGACCGTGACCGCCCCCATGGGCAATTCACAGTCTTCATGGTCCGTATTTTGTTCTTCCAGGCCGTGTTAGTCCGGCGGAGGACATAGTACGCCCCCTTTCATCGCCGTTCCTCCCTCGCTTACTCCGCCCTAACTTACTCCGCCCTGAAATACAGGTTCATTGTACCATGCCAGAGTGTGGGTGGATAGGTGGAGGGGTTCCACCCGCCTGTTCAGCGGAATAAAAACATGGTTGCAAAAGCAGCGGCGCTGTACTATCATTTTAAGAAAAAGAGAGGGAGGGAACCTTATGAAATCATCGCGGCTCTTGACCGCCTATTTCAGTCCCACAGGAACTACCCAGAAAATCGCCCATACGGTGGCGGAGGGCATCGCTTATCCCAACCAGGACATTGACCTGTCGATCCCGCAAAAAATGGAGGAGATCAGCGAGGACACAGTATTGCTGGCCGTCGTCCCGGTATATGGGGGCCGTGTCCCCGCCGTGGCCCTGAAGCGAATGTCTCAAATGCGCGGCAATGGACAAAATGCTGTGGCTGTGGCGGTCTATGGGAACCGGGAGTTTGAGGACGCCCTTTTGGAGCTGAAAAACACCATGGAGGATATTGGCTTCCGGGTGATTGCCGCCGCCGCTTTCATCGCGGAGCATTCCATTGTCCGCTCCATCGCCGCCGGCCGCCCCGATGAGGATGACCTGGGGACGGCGCGGGAGTTTGGAGCACAGGTGGCGGAAAAGCTGTCCAAGGATGACCGCCCATCCGCCGTCCAGGTTCCAGGCAATATGCCGTATCGGGAATTTGGCGGAATGCCCGCCCACCCCAAGGCGGGGAAAGCCTGTATCAAATGCGGCCTGTGCGCCAAGCGGTGTCCGATCGGCGCGATCCCCACAGAGCACCCGGACACAACAGACCCGGAAAAGTGCATCACCTGTATGCGCTGCGTAGCGGTCTGTCCTAAAAAGGCGCGGTCGCTGCCCGCCCCCATGCTGCTGGCCTCGAAAACGATGCTGAGTGTGAAAGCGGCAGGACACAAAAAACCTCAAACCTTCCTTTGAACTGCCGCAGTAAAATGAGAAAGGCCCGTGCCGTCGAATTTGACGGCACGGGCCTTTTGTCACCACTTGCTCAGAATTTTGCCATACATCTGCTGCTTCTCCCGCTCAAACCGCTGCACCACCAGCGTGACGTGATCCCCGGACTGGAACTCGGAGTCCTCGTGCTGATAGGAGTAGTTGCACATACAGACCGTGCCGTCCGGCAGGTTGCAGAACACTCCGCCGCCGTATTTCCCGGCGATCACCGCATACCGTCGGCTGCCCACGGGATGACGCTGCTCCGCGCCCTCGAAGGGGTTGGTCTCCGTCTCCTTCACCGAGATCAGCAGCTCCCGCCGGGCGGCGTCGTAGCCTTTCACAATGCAGTCCAGTTCATCGCCGGGGCGGTACTGCTCCCGCAGATCAGCGATGGCGGTGTAGCTCAGTTCCCGCTGGGTCAGGTCGATGTCATGGCCGTAGCACTCCGCCAGACAGCGCCGGGGCCCCACCGCCAGCAGGCGGCATTTCACCCTGGCCCCCTCGGCGCACAGATCGGGCCGGTGGGCGAAGAAATACCGCTGGGCGCGGGACGCCTGCCGCCGGGACGCGATGGCATAGCCTCCCTCCCGGTCCACCTTGGTGATGATGAAGTCGATGCTGGCGCCCATCATGTTCTGGAGCACGTAATCCGGGCGGGCCTCGCCCATCCACATCTCGGTGGCGGGGATGTAAACCGGCACCCGGTAGACCAACACCACCACGCAGTACATGGTGCGCCGTTCCACTTGGCCTGTCTCCTTATTGCGGACGTTCATGGAGTGGGGATCCGCGCCGATGACCGTGCCGGACAGGGCGCTGTGGCCGCGGAAGGAGGCGTAGATGGAGTTCCACGCCTGCCGCTCCTCCTGAGAAAGCCCCCGATCCAGCTCGTGGAAGTCCAGGGCGAAGAAGCTCTGGCGATCAGTGAGAGGCGGCGCAGGGGGAGCGTCCTCGTTCGGCAGGGATTCCGGAGGCAGGGCGTCTTCCATCATGGCGGGCGGCGCGTTACTGGCGGGCTGTCCGTCTTCCATAGACACGCCCTCGGTGGGGCCAGGTTCCTGCGCGCCCATAGGCGGAACGACCTCCGGCATAGGTTCGGGCGGTTTGCCTTCCGGGCCACCATCCGGCGGGAACCCGGACACGTCCACCACCATCACCTCCTCGGCTTCCCCCTCACCGTCCCCCGGAAAGCCGGAGTCATCACCGGGCACCGCTTCACCCAGCTCCCCAACCTCCAGAGGCGGGCTGTCATTGGGCGCGCCCACGTCCTGGGGCGGCTCCCCCGGTGGGGCGGTGGCTTCCTCCCCAGCCTGCTCCATTAGTCCGGCGGTCTGCTCGGGTTCCTCTGCGGGGGTAATTTTCTTCTTAGGCATAATCAGATCCTCCTTGTGGTGTGATATATCTTCATGGCCCGTTGGAGCCATAGAAGCGGTGGGAGCTGTCCTGCTGGCGGGCGGCAAAGAAGTGCTTGGGCGGCAGCGTCAGCCCTTTGGGAGGTTCGCCGCTGTCCGCGATCCAGATGATGCGTTCCGCCCTGCCCCGCTCCAGCAGCCCGGCGGGTGCGGCGTCCAGGGAGGCTACGGTGAACGGGCGCAGATCGTCCCCGTAGGCAAAGCGCAGCAGCCGGGGCGGTTCCCGGCTGGCGTTGAATTCCTGGGGCTTTCCCCCGGTGAGTTCCAACATCACGTCGATGGCCTCCAGACGGCGGGCGTCCGGCTGGGCGGTGGACAGCCAGACCAATTCCCCGTCCATCCGCACATCGGCGGTACCCGCACGCAGCTGACGCAGCATGGCGTCCATGCGGGCCTGGGTGATTTCAAAGCCGTCCTGCTGAAATCTGCCTCGCACCAGGGTATGGAGCTGCCGCCGGCGGACGCAGTTCAGCTTTTTCAGCGTGTCCAGGATAAATTTCTGCTGTATGGACAAAAACATGCCCGTCACCTCCCGTCTTCTGGGGCCCCCATGCGAACCCAGCGAAGCGGTTCACATGGGGAGAGGAGGAGCGGCGAAGTGAGTGAGCCTTCGGCGTCAGCCGGAGGTGAGGGATATGGAGCCTGCGACGACGAGCGCAGCCCATTCAGATACGGGTCTACCATCAGGTCGCTCTCGCTCTCCGCAATGCAGTTGAAAATGGTGGCCATGGTGTAGGCGGTGGAGTTCTTCACCGGCTTGTCCAAGTTCGCGTGGAGCTTGGCCTCGGCGGTCTGCAAAATCGTGTAGTCCAGCAGCTTCAGCCTGGCCCGCACCCGGCTTTGAGGCAGAGTGGCATTGCCCACCCGGAAGCTGTCCGCGTAAAAAAGCCGCTCAATGGCGTTCTCAAACACCCGGGCGGTTTCGCTGGGGAAACACTGGAGCTCACAGGCATCCAAAATGCCCATGAGCTCCGCTTCCCCGTCCGCCCGTCCGTCCGCGCGCGTGCGAGGTACAGACGGACTGACATCAGTGTGACTGGGGTAAGTATGACTAAGATCTTTATAACTTGGCCGCCGTTTCCGCGGTTCTGGAACCTCCGATTCTGCGGTTTTAGAAGCGCAGTCTTTGCGGTTCTTGGCACCCTGATCCTGCGGTTCTTGGGAGGGCGTGGGAAAATCCGAACCGTCAAGAACCTCGGAATCGGCGTTTCTGGAGGCACCGTCATCCGGGTCTACAAAGGGGGCGCTGGTGTAGTCCGGGTCGTCCTGGGGCACCACGGTAGCCAGGTAAATTTGGTTGGCGTCGCCCCGGCCGCACCGCTTCTCCCAGATCAGGTTCAGCTCCTTCAGTGTGCGGAAAGCCGCCGTCACCCGCTGCTCGCAGATCCGCAGCTCCCGTGCCAGCTCTTTCCGGGGGAAGATGACGAATACCTCCCCGAAGTCGTTCACCCAGCCGTTCCTGCGGGAGAGCTGAAAGCGGTTGAGCAAAAAGGTATAGGCCACCTTGGCGTCCAGGCTCATACCGGCGTACCGGGGATCAGAAAACAGCCAGCGGGGCATCTGCATATGGTAAATACTCTGCACGTCCGTCTGCCGCATGAGCGGAAAGGACGGGCGCTCTTTCATGGTCGCGGCCCTCATTGGGGCACCTCCTCATTAGTTTCTTGTTTAAAAAGCGCCGCCTTGACTTTGTAAAGAAATCTTGATATAATTTCTTTACAGAAAGGAGGCGGCTGTCATGCCGAGCATTCGCTCCAGTGCGGATTTGAGAAATCAGTACAATGAAATATCTACCTTTTGCCATGAATACGATGAGCCTGTGTTCATCACAAAAAACGGTAAGGGCGACCTGGCTGTGATGAGCATCGAGGCATATGAGAAACTGATGGGCCGTTTTGAACTTTACGGTTTGCTCCAGGAGGGCTTGGACGATGTGGCCGAAGGCCGAACTCGGCCGCTTTCCGAGGCCATTGGCCAGCTCAGGAGGCGTCGGAACGGATGACCACCTATCAGGTTCACATCACCCGTAGGGCGGAACGGGACTTAGCCCGTGCACAGGACTATATCGAGTTTTCCCTTAAAAATCCCCAGGCTGCAGATGACCTGCTGGATGAAGCGGAGCGCGAGCTTTCCAGCCTAAAACAAATGCCGGAGCGTTTTGCCATTGTGGATGATAATCTTTTGGCCTCTTGGGGGATCCGCTTTGTCCAAATCAAAAAATATCTGGCTTTCTATGTCATAGCTGAAGAAACCTGGACGGTTCACATTGTCCGCTTCCTTTATGGGAAAAGCGATTGGCGATCCATTTTGCGTCAGGGACTTTCAGCGGAATAAAAGCGGTTCACTCCCGCCGGGATCACCTTCCCGGCGGGAGTTCTTCATCCTCATCCGCACAGCCCACCACGCCGTCAGGCCCCAGCTCCACCATGCCCAGGCCCTGGCCGGTGAGCTGGTATTCCAGGCCCTGAGCCGGGTTTGGCTCATCGTCAGAATCCGGCTGCTTTGGCGGCGCAGGCGGTTCCTGCTCGGGTACATCCGGCGGGGCCACTTTTTTTGCCGCCTGCGCCTTTTTCCGCTCCTCCTTCAGCCTCCATTCCGGCGTGTAGTCCGCCACCCGGCAGGACTTTAGCGCGTCATACCCCGGCAGCTCCTCCGGCGTCAGTTTGTAGAGCAGCGCCGGCTTCCTACCCTGAAACAGTGCGATGCACTGGCAGCGGTCCAGGCGCAGGATCTCATCCGGCTGCATCAGCTCCCGTTGGCTGCTGCTGCGGGTTTGGGAGTAGGGCCGTGTGTTGCCGTAGACGAAGCCATAGAGCGGCGGCTGGGGCTTGGACTGGCTGGTGAGGGAAATGGTCACCTTGCCGCACTTCTTGGAGATGTAGTCCGCTGAGGTCCAGTCGTTGCAGCCCATGTAGAGCGTCTGATCGAAGGTGGCCAGCTGGTTCTCCCACTCCTTGCCGGGGTACTTTTCCTGCCACTGGGACAGGCTCTGCACCACCACCTGGCAGCTCATGTTGAAGCCCCGGATGCTGTTGAGGGCATCGGCGATGCCGTCCATGTAGCCGATGTTGCAGTATTCGTCCAAACAGAAGTTCACCAGCACCGGCAGGCGGCCACCCTTCCCCTCCAGCCGGGCGTAGTCGGACAGCCGGGGCAGGGCCAGGGAGAAGAACAGCGAGCTGAGGAAGCGGTAGGCGCTGTCCTGGGCGGAGATGATGACGAAGTAGGCGCAGGGCTTCTGCCCCGGCAGCAGCAGGTCTACGTCGTGGTTGCGGGTGATGGCGTCCACCAGCTTGTTCTGGAAGATGGCCAGCCGGTTGCCCAGACCGATGGCAATGCTGCCCCACAGGTTTTCCTTGGCCTTCAAAAACAGACCGTGGTGGCCTTTGGCCGGGTGGTCCGGGGGGAGCTGGGCCAGGGTGCGGTTGATGTCCTGGATGCTCTGATGGGCCAGCAGCTGGTACACGTCCCCCAGACCACGCTTTTCGATGGGGAGCAGCTTGCCGCTGCCGTCCTTCAGGTTCACCACGTAGTGGATCAGCGCCATGAGCAGATTCAGCTCCGCGCGGCTCCAGAAGTCATCCGCCTCGTGGGCCCCGGAGGTGTTCTGGATGATGGTGTTGGCCACGGTCTGGGCCAGCTGAGGCTCCTTGTCCAGCCCATACAGGCAGTTCCAGCCGTCCGAGTGGGCCATGTCCAGGAAATTCACCGCCTTGACATAGTGGCCGTGTTCTTTGAAATAGGGGGACAGCTTTTCAAAGAGCTCCCCCTTTGGATCTGTTATGTAAACTGATTCCCCCCGCTGGGCACATCCCATCAAAAACGGGATGATGAAGCCCCGGGATTTGCCGCTGCCGGGAGCGCCGATGCACAGCAGATTATTGTTGTCCCCGGGCACCATGCGGTGGGCGGCGTACAGGGCGTACTTGTCCGAGTCTTTCTCCTGCCGTTTGTACTTGCCCAGCATCATGCCCTTCACCTCGGACACGCTGCCCACCTCCAGAAACTCCCCCATCTCCTTCCGGGTGAGGAACCCGGAGGAGCCGTGGGTGCCGTCGGGCAGGATGTCGAAGCCCCGGCTGTCCCGGGTGGCCTTGCAGCCGGAGAACCATTTGTAACCCGTCCCGGTGAACAGGCACACCAGCAGAGCAATCACCGCCGTAGTCCCCAGGCCGAAAGGGGTAAACAGCACAAACCAGTTGCGGAAAGGGTTGAACACCCAGATGCTCTCCACCACCTCCTCGCCGGCCTTGTGGAAGGTGGCGGCAGTGCCCAACCGGATGGAGTTGAGCACCATCCCATAGAGATACCAGCCCGCCAGCACCAGGGCAGCGTAGAGAGGCAGCCTCTTTTTGTGCCGCTCGTACCAGGGGCCAATTATGGGTTCAAGGCGATCTTCCAGCTTTTCGATGAGCTTGGATAAGCGGGGCATCCGCCACATCTCCTTTCGAGGTCGTGAATTGGGTGCGCGGGGGCACATAGGGCACGGGTTTTCTGCCGGTGACGGCGGAGATCGCCTCGGCGGTGAGCACAAATACCCGCGCCAGATTTTTGTCCCGGCAGCGGGGGAACAGCACCTGCTCCGCCTGCCCCTCCAAGGCGGCCATGGCAATCTGGGGGAAGCCCCGGCTTCTGGCTGCGCGGATGGCGGCGTTGATTCGGCGCAGATCCATATCCGCCGCCATGAGGAAGGGCACGCCTTGGAACATGGCGTCCCACTCGGGTACGTCGTCGGGGGGCGGGTGGTACTGGCCTTTCAGCGCCGCCTTGGTCAGCCGCGTTCGGTAGTCCGGCGCGGCCATGATCTGGAACTGCACCGCCCCGGTACTGTCGCAGGACAGCAGGTGGACGGGGAGTTGGAGGCAGCGGTACGCACCGCCGTAGGTGAGCAGCTTGGTATCCTTCCGATCCATGGGGCGCTCCAGCTCAGTGAGTACGCTTTGATAGCTGGCCCCAGCGAAGATGAACGCCCGTCCCACGTCCCGGAACCGGGCGGTCTGATTAGAGAAGGCCGCCAACTCATCCATCAGCGCCACCTTACCGATGCCGGGGCAGACGTAGTGCATGGCGTAGAGGCTGCTCCCCAGGCGGGCCAGGGCGGCCACCCGGGCGCTGCCCCAGGGATTGGAGCCCTTACTTCGGGCAATGGAGGGAAGAAACAGGGCCGCGGGGCCGTCCAACTCCTCCGGCCCGAAGGTGAAGGGGGTGGCCCCGCCGTGGTAGGCGGTCACCACCAGCCGGGAAACCCGGACGCGGCGCTCAATCAGCGGCGAGTGGTAGGCCCGGGTGGTCTGGGGTACCGCGCCGTCCAGCAGATGCTCCAGAAGGAGCTGCCCCTTGCTGGTGAGCAGCAGCGCCCCGCTCTTTTCGTGCCGCCGAATGAGGCCCATGCCCATGAGGTTTTTCCGATCCCCCTCCGGGGCGATTCCCCTCAAGTCCCTGGGCTGAATGAACTGGCACCAGCACAGCAGCTTCAAAATATCAACGTCCCGATGGCTGAAAATCACGCATACCGAACCTCCCTCCATATTCCTGCGCGCGCCGAAAACGCCCTTGCGCCGGTGCCGGCGCAAGAACTTTTTCGGCGCTTTTCCAAGCCCCCTATGGGGAGCTGATCTGATGGCTCCCCATAGAAGTCAGCTTTTTTCACGTCCCGCGTTTTTGCCGCCGCCCTGAAAGTCTTTGTTTTCAGCGGCTTGGAGCGGCGGACACCCATCAGATTTGCGATAGCCCGCCAACTGGCCGAAAACGGCCCGAGCCAAACCAAAACCTGATGGGTGTCCCGGTCACTTTTTAGGGCAATTCAGCTCCAGCCTCCATTGTAAAAATGCTTCACCTCATAGTCCCCAGAATGGAACGCGAAGAAGTCCGCCGCGTCGGAAAGGTCCAGCAAAGTGATATGGCATACGTCCAGCTCGCTCCGCCCGGACAGCAGCGTCAGGCCCAGGGTGTGCTGGTCGTCGTCCGGGATGAGCCTGCCCTTGATGGCGTTGCTCACCGCCTTCCACCCCTTGTTGTCCTGATCGAAAATGTGGCGGCCCTTGCTCCCGGTGTGCTCGTCGATCACCAGCAGCGCCCGGTTGAAAAAAGGCAGCTTGCACCCCTGCGCCTCGTACTCATCCAGCAATCGGCGGATGGTGTCGCTGAACCACTCCGGGGGCTGGAACCGGCAGTGGGGCAGCAGGGTGTTCAGCGTGATATGGAGCCAGTTATACCCCAGCAGCTCCACCGACCCGGCAATCTCCAAGGGCGGGAGGACGGGCCGGGAGCCGTAGCCCCCGGTGCCGGTGCTGTACCGCTCGCACAGCTTGCGCACCTCCAGGGCTGCGCTCTCAAACTGCGCCGCCGTCTGCTCCAACGCCTTTTGCAGCTTGTCCGGATCGGGCGTCCCGCCATCCGCCAGCGCGGCCAGTACCCCGGTCTGACAGAAGGCGTTGTTGGCCAGCTTTTGAAGGCGGGCGGCGTCCTGTCGGAAGCTCATCTGCCGCCCTCCTTCCGCCGGGTGCGCAGGTCGGTGGGGGAGGTGGTGATGGCGTCGTACTCCTTCTGGGTGGCGTGGAACTGCACCGGCACATGGTTGTAGCCGATGCACAGCAGGCCCTCCCCCCGGCGGAACCGGGTGATCTGCCGCACCTCATCCTCAGAGAGGTTCAGCACATTTTGAATCAGCCGGGCCTCCTGTTCCTCCATCTGCATCACCAGCTTGATCCGGCTGGAATCCAAAATGCCCTTGCCGTACTTGCCGCCGTCCAAAGAAAACAGATCCTGCATCCCCTGGGTGGAGGTGATGGCGATGCCGCCCAGGCCCCGGATGGTCTTCACCATCTCCTGGACGAAGCCCGCCGCCAAAGGGTTGGAGTTGGCCCCCACCAGGGACCACAGCTCATCGGCAAGTAAGGCGGACAGGTCGCTGCCCGCGTCCATGATCAGGTCGTTGGCGATGTCAGTGGCCCAGAAGATACCGGGGAGCAGCAGGTCGTCCGGCATCCCGGAGGTGTCCAGCACGATGTACTTGTTGTTCAGGTCAATGTGGTTACGCCGGCCCATGGCGGAGGCGGAGCCGGTGACATACCGGGCCAGCACCACCGCCAGGTGCTTGGTGTCCGGGTTCTGGGAGAGTACGTCGTACCAATCCGGCAGAATCGGCATTTCCACGAAGTTCCCCTCCCCGTCGGTGACGGAGGAATTGTCGAAGGTGATGCCGTACCGCCGGTAGCACTCCACCAGGGAGGAATCCAGATGGTTCTTGTCCTCATCGGACAGATCCCGCTTTTGCAGGGAGTACCAGATGATGAGCCGGGAGATCTTATCGGCCAGCACCGAGTCGTCCCGGGCGGCCATGTCCCGCAGGCCGGCGTAGCTGTCCAGGGACCGGCGCCGGATGGCCATGATGTTGGGGCAGTCCTTGGAGGAGGGGGACAGGCGCAGGTACAGCCCGCCCAGCAGCTCGCACAGGGGGCGGAACTCGTGGCCCTTCTTGGGCACGATGAAGATCACCCGCCGCCCCTGCTGCCGCAGCCGCCCGCCCAGGCATTGCAGGGTGAGCGTCTTGCCCACGCCGGAGGACCCGCCGATCCAGCAGTTGCCGTTGGTATATTTGTAGTCATCGTAGGGGTCCAGAAACACCGGGGAGCGGTTGTAGAGGTTCAGCCCCAGGAAGATGCCGTTGCGGTCGCTGAGCTCGTAGGAGGCAAAGGGAAAAGCCGCCGCCACGCCGGAGGTAAGGGCATTGCGCCGGGATTTGCGCTCCACGTCCGCGTCCAGGGCCAGCAAAGGCAGGGCCGAGAGAAACGCCTGCTCGTTTTTGTAGTCGCAGCGGCGGGCGATCATGTCAATGGATACGCACAGCTTTTCCACCGCCGTCACCCGCTGTTCTAACGTCTCCGGGTCGTCCGCCGTCACCTCCACCAGCGTGTGCATATAGTAGAAGTCCTCGTTTTGCCGGTTCATGGCGTCCTTCAAATACAGCCCGGAATTGATCGCGCTGTCCAACTCCTCATAGTCCTGGCGGGTGTCCCCCACGTCCCGCATCCGGGAGCGGTTCACCATGGTGGTCTGGGAGATTTTGGACAAGATCTTATCCTTGCTCTGGCGCTTGACCGTGAAGCTGAGGCTGACGCCCTCTCCGGCCTCAACCAGCGGGGCCAGCCAGCAGGAGCCCACGGTGGTGGAGTAGCCGTACCCCGCCACATAGAGGTAGGCGTGGTACACCCCGTCCACCAGGATATAGTCCCGGCTCTTGGTGTCGATGGCGGTGGGGGACAGGATGTCCAGGATGGTGGTGGAACCCGCCTCCAGCTCGGACAGGTCGGTTTTCTCCTCGCCGAATATCAGGCGTTTCAGGGAGAACTTTTCCTGGCCCTCCGCCTTTTTCAGCGGAGGCTTTTTGCTGGCAGCGGTTTTGGCCCCGCCCCTGGCCGTTTTTTTCTTCTGCATATGCCTCACTCCTCAAACACGCCGTGGACGGCGGTGGTCATGTCGAATACCCCCTCCGGCAGCTGTACCCGGCGGGAGGTCCGCTTGTTGATGATTTCGTACAGCAGCTTCAAAATGAAGTCGTCGGCAAAGCTGGGCTCCAGCACCTCCAGCTCACAGCCGTCCAGATACCGCCGGGCGGTGTCCGCCTCCTCGTTGAGCCGCTGGACGATGGCGGCGGCGGTGCGGCCTTTGGCGTGCATCCGGCTCTCGTACTGGAAGATGAGGAAGAAGCGGTGCCGCAGGGCGTCGCTGGCCACCCCCTGGCCAATCTCTTTGATGTTGTCCTCGATCATCTCCCGGCAGGACTGGTTTGGCTCATGGGCGGCGAACTCCTTCATCCGCTCCACGTAGTCCGCCGTGTCGGCGGGCAGGGTGCGGGTCTGAATCTGCAAATCGTCCGGCGCGATCTTCAGCCACGCGGCGTAGCTGGAGATGATGTTCTCCCGGTCGTTGGGGGATTTCAGGTAGATGTTCACCGGCAGCACCTCCAGGATCTTCACGAAGCGGCCGTCCTTGGTAACCACCACGCCGCCCACGATGTTCTTGATAGGAAGCCATGCCTGGATGCTGTCCCGGAAAGGTTCGGCGGCGGGAGCTTTTGCCCCGCCGCCGAACAGCAGTTGTTTCAAATCCATGGTTCAGTTTTTTCCTCCTCTGTAAGTCATAAGACGGCGCTTGTTCCGCCAGCGCCACCAGGCGGTGATCCAGCGGGTGAGGCTGTCGTCCCGAACGCCGATGAGCCCGAAGCCCCCCAGGGGGACTACGATGATGAGCGTCACCGTGATCTTGGCGGTCAGCTCCAAAGGCAGCAGCACCAGGCAGAAGTACAGCACGGGCAGCACCAGGATCACGGCCTCCACAAGATTGCGAAGCTCGAACATCCCCATCACCCGGCCCGCGTCGGTGAAGTTGGCGGGGATGTGGTAGGTCTCATTCATCGCCGTTCACCTCCAGCAGACGGCCCCGGCAGCGCCGGAGATCCCGGTTCATATCCCGGATGACGGCGGCACGCCGGAGGATCGCCTGTTCCACCGCATCGGCCAGCTGTATCTCCAGGCGGGGCGTGGCCGCGATCTGCCCCAGCTCCGCCCGGCTGATGTACTGGTCGGACAGCCAGGACACCTCGGACAGCTCGGTGAGCTGGAGGCCATGGCGCAGCCGCAGCGCCCTCAAATTGGTTTCATGTTCCATGAAATTCCCTCCAAACAGTTGATTTCATCCGCCGCTTACCGCGAGAACACCCAGAAGGGCCCGCCCGCGCCCGCCCGGGATGCGGCCTCGTTGACGACGGTGCGAAGGGGCCACTCCTGGTTGCTCCGCTTTACGCTGGCGGGGTAGAGTACCGCCGATGCCGGGAATGATGTGCTTCTCGATATAATTGTTGTAGTAATATGCCGTCTGCTCTCGGATGGAGGGTTTGGAGTAGGTCTCGAACCACAGCCGCACCCACTCAGCCACCGTGTATTTGCCGCTGCGAACAACGTCCACCTTCCCGTTTTTCTCAATGGCACGCTCCAATTTTTCCTTGCATTCTTTCTGCGTCTTGGCCAGCACATTTTTGTAGATGGCCTGCCTGTTATCGGGTCGCGGCCCGCTGTGTAACGGCCCTCCCAGCGGCCATCGGAGCGCTTGCGCAGGCTGCCCTCGCCGTTTGCTCTTTTCTTAGCCGTAGTCTGTCACCTCCCGGATATCACCATCGTTGTTGTCCATACACTCTGCCATCATCCTGACACCCAGCCGGAACCCCAGGATGAAATTTTCCAGTGCTGTGATGTCGTCTATCTCATGCTGTGATTCGATAAGTTTCCTCAGCACCGTCTGACCGGTTTCGTCCAACTGCTCTGTGAGTTGATTTTCGAAGCGGGTGACACGATCTACCGCCCGCTTCAACTCTGAGCTGGGTGCCATCTGTTGTGTGCCGGGGGTTATGTTGCCGTAGTAGAAATCTTCCAGAGTCTTGCGCATTTTCTCGCCTCCTTTTTCAGCAACGTACCATACCACAGACTGGTGGGAATAGCTACTGAATTAGGAGAGAGTTATCAGTTTGTTATCAATCGGTTTGGTTATTGATCCACCCGATGAATTTTTCCTTCGGCACCACGATCCTGCTGCCGATTTTCAGCGCGGGGAATCCCTCGCTCCGCACCAGCTCATAGGCCCCTGCCCTGCTGATGCCCAGCACTGCCGCCACCTCCGGCACTGACAGCGTCAGCGGGAGTTCATCGTAGCTTTTATAGACGGTCTGCTTCATTCAGAGCCTCCGTTGTCATGCTCCCGCAGTGTGTCCTTGAAGCTGATGCCGCCATTGGTTTTCTTTACTTCTTGGACACACCGCCAGCGGAGATCGTCCAGCTGGCTGTTGTCGATCTCCAGCCCCGCGGCCAGCACGTGCATCATCATGCTGAGCTCCACAGTCAGCTTGAACATCAGACGGGAGATGCGATTTTCACTGCCTTGGATTGTTGCTCGCAGAGCGGACACCAGTGCGGGTGCCAGAAAGTCTGTGACCTCTTGGCTAATGATGTGGTCGCTGTAGAAACGGATGGCTTCCTCCACGAACTCATTTCGGCTTCGGCAGTTCGCGTTGGGGAAAGCGGTCTCCATTTTGCGCTGGGTATCCGGCGAGATGCGGGTATGGATGCGGGTCTTTTCTTCTGTCATTAAATATCCTCCATAAAGAACTTTTTGATGGTGTTTTTTCGTCGGAAACTGAAAAGGAGCCATATCTGAGCCATTGAAAACGGCTCAATGGCGGGCGTTTCCGGCAACCAAGGAGCCATATGTGTCCAAAATCCTAAAAGTTGATGTCACTTGACTTGTCTGAAAAAGTACCGTGATTTGCTAAAATAGCCCTTGAATTGCCTTTCCGGCCCGCATTGCGGGACGGTGTGCGAAGCGGTGGAGCCACCGCTTTATCCTGCACAAAAATCGAACCTCTGCCCTGCCCCAAAAACCGGGCAAAAAAGTGATGGGAGGTTCAGAAGTCATTCCCATTGGGGCCGACGACGAGGTCGAAAACCCCATCCCGTGAACACGGCGCCACACGGCCTCAACGCCGCGTTTCAGGGTGCGGGAGGTGTACAGCTGCCACCCAGCCCGCAGGGTGGGCACAAACGGCCTTACAACGCGAAACAGGGGCCTTCACGGTTTTTGGTTGCTCCTGATAGAGAAAAAGGCGGGCTTCTGGCTCTCAATAACCACTGGATTTTCCTCGCCTTGCTCAACTGGTTCAGCCCCTCATGCCGGCATTTCCCCTGCGTCGGAGGGTTTTAGTCGTTCCCTTTCGTCTTGTTCACAGATCACCCCGCCACCTCCCGCAGGGGTATCTCCCCAGGAGGCGGGGAGCGGGGGTTGCTCCTGGATGTAGTAGGCGTTGCTTGTCTGCCGGACGCTGCCGTTGGGCCGATCCTGGTATCGCTTGACCCGCCGGATGAACCCCTTCTGCTCCAGAGCGGCGATAGCCGCCCGTGCTGCCGTTTCAGAGCAGTGGCAGTTCGCCGCAATGGTTTTCATAGACGGCCAGCACTTCCCTTTCTGCCCTGCGCTGCTCACCAGGAAGCTGTACACCGTGAACTGGATGGGCGTCAGGTGGTAACTGAATAGCGCATTGCTGAGTTTGAAAAACCGTTCTCCTAAAATCATCGTACCTCCTAATTCTTAAAATTCATGGTTGACTTTTTCCTATCCGTGCTATAGACTTATTTTATCATCCTTTCTCATTTGTCACCACTGCGAGTGTAACATATTTTGGAATCCTTGTCAAGTCTCATTCTAAACATATTATCATTAAGTCTATCGGAGGGGCCATGATACACTACGAGTTTAAGACCTGCATTTCGGACGGCATGGAGCTGTATGGGTTTGTACAGGAGGAAGCGAATGGACAGCGCGTTATGTCCACAAGGAACGCCAGGTTTCCACAGAGCCTGTTGTCTTTTCTGGACTTTGATATAGAGCAAATCCGTCTGGCGTTCCAGCCGCTGTCAGACGGGGTGCGCAAGGTGATTGCGGAAAAAAGCCGGGAGGAATCTGACCGCGTCTGCCAGATGTTCGCGGGCCTGACGAATTACCATCCCTATTTTGTGCTGCTCTTTTTAGACTGGAGGTACCGTCTGGATCGGGCCTGGTATCTCGGTTACGAGTTCCCGCAGAATTATTTGCAGGTGGAGTATCTGGACGAGATGCCGGACAACCTTGAGCGGCTCCAGCGGCAGGCTTTAGACCTGCTCACCCATATCTGGGTGAAAGACACCAGCGACAGATCTGTGGACGAAAAAATGACCGCCTACTACCTTGAAGCGGAGCAGGTGGAGAAGGATGTATTTCGTTTTCGGCCACAGAAGATGAGCTATGAGCTGATGTACCGCCAGACCTTCGCGGAGTTTCTGTGCCCGGACACGGTGTACGACCTCATCGACTACCATCTTCGGGAATGCCTGAAGCGGGAGATCAAAATGCGCCGGTGCAAAAACTGCGGGCGGTTGTTCGCGGTGACAGGCCACGGCGGGACAGAGTACTGCGACCGCCCCGCCGATGAGAGAGGGCGCACCTGTAGAGAGATCGGCGCGTTCCGGGTGTGGGAGAAAAGCAAGAGCACAGACGAGCCGTTCAAGGTGTTTCGCCGGGAGTACAAGAAGCGCTTCGCTTGGATCAAAGCCGGGCGGATTACCAAGGACGAGTTCTACAGCTGGAGCGAGAGAGCCAGAGAGAAGCGGGACAAGTGTGATGCTGGGAGGATCACGTTGGAAGAATTTGAGGCGTGGCTGAAGCAGTCATAGCTCAACATATGTTTTTACCCTTATGTCCAACCAGTTTCCTGTTTTCTGCTCGTTCAAAGGTTGACATGGCTGAGAAAAAGGTATAACTTTAAAAACACGTTTGCCGAAATATCGAAATGTCAGGGGTGAGCGTCTTGCTAAAAATAGCGATCGTGGAGGATGAACCGGCGGCGATAGAACTGCTGAAAGAGCATCTGTCCCATTTCAAATCCGAGCACGACCTATCATACGACGTTCAGGTATTTCGAGATGGGGCCGCGTTTTTAGATGGCTACGCACCGATTTACGACATCGTATTCATGGATATCGAAATGCCCAATCTGACGGGCACTGAGACGGCAAAGCGCCTGCGGAAAATCGACCCGGCAGTCGCGCTCATATTCGTCACGAACATGGCCCAGTACGCCATCAATGGCTATGAGGTGGATGCGGTAGATTACGTCTTGAAGCCGGTGTCCTACTACCGTTTCGCCTCACTGCTCCAAAAGACCCTGCGGCGGCTGGAAACAGAACGGGATCAGCAGATAGCGGTCCAAACACCGGAAGGGATGCGGCGGCTGTACTTGTCCGAGATTGCGTGGGTGTCGGTGGAGGATCATCTCCTGCTCTACCATACCAGCCGGGGTGTGGTAGAGTCATGGGGGACGCTGACGGCGGCGGAGCGGAACCTGTCCCAAAAGCTGTTTGCGAGGTGTGGTAAGAGCTGCATCGTCAATCTGAAACACGTGAACGCAATTGTCGGGGATAAAGTGCTGCTGCAAAGCCAAGAGCTTCCCATCAGCCGGGGCCGGAAAAAAGAATTCCTGGCTGCCCTCAACACCTATTACGGAAGATGATAAAATGCACCTGTTCTTTATCGACTTTTTTAAATACTCGTTGGAGGTAATCGCCGGCGCCATTATTTTTTCCGTGTGTGTCCAACGAATGGAAAATTTTTGGCGCCGGTGTGCGGGCGTGGCAGCGCTATGCGCCGCAGTATCGCTGATCCTGTCCGTGCCGGCGGCCTGGATGGATATGGGCGATTACGGGATCGTGAGCGGCTGCACGTATGCGGTGCTGACGCTGCTCTCCCTGGTTTTCGTGTGGATCTGTCTCCAAGGCTCCATCTGGAATCTGCTGTTTTGCGCGTTTGCGGGAACCATGCTGAGGATGTGCGCAAAAAAGATATTCGATATCGTTCTGGCCTTCTGGGAAATGTCAGGCGAGGACATAGAACTTCTGCAAAAAGGAACGCCGCTGCGCTATGTGGTTTACTATGCTATCCTCATTTTCATCTATGGCGCGGCATATTTGACATACGCCCGGCTGTTTCGCGCAGGAAACACATTGTCCTTGGACTGGCGCTTGATCGGTGTCTACACGGTCATCATGGTCATCAACGTGATCCTGAACAACATCGAGCCCCTGCTGAGCGCCATTGACCTGAAGTATTACGTTCTGCTTGTATTCAGCGAGATGGCCTATTATGTACTGATCTTGTGTATGCAGTTTATCATGTTCCAAATGGCTGACGCGGAGGCAGAGGCCCGTACCGCCCATGCGCTGTGGCAGCAGGATCGGCGGCAGTACGAACAGATGAAAGAAAATATTGAAACCATCAACATCAAATGCCATGACCTGCGCCATCAGATCCGAAACATTCAAGAAGGCGCCGGGGGCGGCATTGAGGGGCAGTTCCTGGCGGAAGTAGAGCAGGCGATCTCCGTCTATGACAGCCTGGTCAAGACAGGGAACGAACCGCTGGATGTGATCCTCACTGATAAGCGGCTCCATTGCGAGACCAGCCGTATCCAATTCACCTGCATCGCAGACGGCACCGCTCTGCCGGCCATGGATCCCTCAGAAATCTATGCTCTGTTTGGGAATCTGCTGGAAAATGCCATTGAGTATGAAAACCAAATCGAAGATCGGGAGAAGCGGTTCATCAGCCTTACGGTGCGGCGGGTTAACCAGTTTGCAAAGCTCCATGTGGAAAACTATTTTGAGGGAACGCTGACGGAGAAGGACGGACTGCCGGTCAGCACCAAGGCTTCGGACGGTCTGCACGGGTATGGGCTGAAAAGCGTCCAGCGGATCGTAGAGAAGTATAGCGGCACCTTATCCGTAACTGTGGAGGATGGGATGTTCCAAGTGTCTATCCTATTCCCGCTGGAGGAGAAAACGTAATATATACAGGCGAGCAAGGCCGCC
>OFGP01000821.1_pt1 | contig 27608 bp, 21 predicted proteins | sample 1521781 | NCBI WGS metagenome assembly OFGP01 (sample SAMEA3504113, study PRJEB24116) | mouse gut metagenome | biome: mouse gut; feature: mouse-associated habitat; material: faeces | place: Denmark | collected 2011
TATTCTGTTTTCGGTCGGGAAATGGCGTCAAGAATGTCTCCGGTTGACAGAACAGACAGTAGGGGGATCCGCGTGCATGGGTATGTGGGTGAACCGGATTTGGTTCGCGCAAATAAAAATCATGAAATTTTTTTGTATAGAACGGTCTAAAAAGGTGCATTTACTTACATAATCCCGTATATATAAACAGAGGAACAGGAAAGGATAATATCTTAGTAATGTTTCTTTGAATATCTACTATGGCATCATCAGTATCTGGTATTGTGGTATTCCAGATTTAACACAGGAAAAAGACTGTAGGAGAGTTTTTGGATTGTGGTTTGTAGGCTGATGGTGTCAGTCAATAACTGTATAAACAGTTTACCATAAATTCATTCATATAATAATTTCCAAAGGCTGATATGCCCTCAAAAGTATATCAGTCATTCTCCGTATCCACAACGGAGCAGTGTCTTGACTCCACTAGAGACACAAAATCACAACAAACAATGCAAAATCCTGTATACTCCACATATACAGGTCATCCAGAGGCAGATATAAAGTCTGTTTCTGGATGGAAGTCTAAACAGAAATGGCAATATTTTTTTGCATGTATTGTCATTTTATATTTATATACTTTTAAGTAGGAGGAAACAAAAATGTTAAGAGAAAGAGTAAAAAAATTTATTAATGAGTTTGGAATCCCTATCACAGTGTTTTCAAAAAATGTAAACATTTCGCCTGCAAGCTACCACAAGTGGATTAGAGGTGCTTTTGAATTTTCAGAAAAGCGGGCAGAGAAAATTTCTCAATATTTAGAGAAATATGGATTTTAAAATGACTGTAAAATTGTAACCTGTAAACATTGCACATAATCTAAATCATAATTCTAAGTAGCGGATCTGTTAGAAATCCCAAATAATAAAAGGTAAAAACAGTGTATAATAGGGCAAATATTGCTCTTTTTGTACATTTTATGTCTTTGACTAAGTTTACATAATTCATAAAGGAGGAGTTGCAAAATGACAGTAGGTTATTGAGCAGAAGAATAAAAAATACAATCAATATGAAGGCACTTATTTAATATATGAGTGTCTTTTTGTATGCAAAAATATTATACAAGGAGTAAAATAATGAATGAATTCCTATTAGAACTATTGGCAAGATTAAAGAAAGCCGCAAGCAAAGAACAAATCAAAAAAGATATTCAATCACTTGGAAAATTTTATGTAGACATAGTTGGCAGACTTCCCAAAGGAAAAACACAACAGCAATTAAAGAGACTAATGCCGGATCTGCAAAGATTGATGTTGAAATAGGGAATGGACAAACGATTAAGAATACATCTGATCAAGCGAACAGATTAAATCAGACTGTACATAATACAGATACTTTTTTCGGTAAGTTGAAAAGTACAATAACCAACACATTTTCGGCTGGGAAAATTACCATGACTTCTTATCTGCTCGTTTTGAATGAAATCCGTAAAGCAGGACAGAATGCAAAACAGGCAATTGAGGATATCAATAAATCGGTAACAGATTTACAGATTGCTACAAATATGAATCGGGATTCTGTGAAAGATCTTGTAAAAGGTTATAATGATTACGGGAAAGCCCTGGGAAGTACAACGACTCAGATCACATCAGCGGCGGATGATTATTTCAGGGCGGGAAAGACACTGAATGAAGCACAAAGTTTGATAAAAGACAGTATTATGCTCTCAAAGTTGGGACAGATAAGTTCTGGAGAGGCAACAGAAGATTTACTTGCTGTGATGAATGGATATGCAATGTCGATTGATGAAGTAGGTAAAGCATTAGATACAATGGTGGCACTTGATATGAAAGCAGCAACCTCATCTGGAAAAATCGCCACAGCATTAAAATATTGTGCTTCAAGTGCTGATGTGGCAGGCGTTTCTTTTGATAAGCTTGCATCTATGATTGCTACTGTAAAGGATAAAACTCAGCAGAGTGCAGAGACAGTTGGTACATTCATGAATACATTGCTTTCCAGATATCGGGATGTTAAGTTAGGACAATTTACGTCTGATGATGGAGAAGACCTGTCAGATGTTGAAAGTATTCTTGGAACTCTGGATATTAAATTGCGTGACAGTCGAGAGGAATTCCGCAATTTTGAGGATATAATCAATGAAGTTGCAATGTCATGGAAAAGTTATTCTTTTGTACAGCAGGTGGCGTTGGCAAAAGCATTTGCGGGGGTAAGACAACAAAACCGCTTTTATGCGCCTATGGAGGGATACAATAAAACTCTCGAATTAACAGAAGTAGCCGCTAATAGTGCAGGGACAGCCATTGAAAAATTTGAAAATTCCTACATGAATTCATTGGAAGCAAAGAAAAATACACTTCAAGCCTCTTTTGAATCTTTGGTTATGAATTCAGACATGGAGCAGATTTATTCAAGCATTATGTCAGCGACTACTGCGTTGGTTGATTTCATAAATCAAGCGAATTTGTTAAAAGGCGTCTTTGCTGGAATCGCTGTGACAGGTGGTATTAAAGTATTTCTGACAATCAGAACAGCGATCAATGAAGCATATATCGGATTGAACAGGTTTCAAAATGCATTAAATATTGTAAAAACGACAAATATTTCATCAGAGAGTTTTAAGCAGTTATTATCACTTACAAATTCTCTGTCTATGAGCCAAATGAGGCTTGTGTGATCTTCTAAAAATCTATCTACAGAACAAAAGAAACAACTCATAACAAGCGCCGCTCTCGGTGAGAAGGAAAAAGCATTACTAATCCAAACATATGGATTAGCAACGGCAGAAACAGGATTGACAGCAGCGACAACGACTATGGGAAATGCTTTTCGTGCTTTATGGAGTACATTACTTGCAAATCCTTTGATATTGGTGATGATTTTAGTATCTGGTGCAGTGATGGCATGGCAATCATACAAACAAAATCTTGAAGAAATCCGCCAATCTACTGAGGAATCCGCCAACTCCTACAAAGAGTCCGCATCTTCCATAGAAGACTACACAAAACGTTATCAGGAACTTCGTGAAGCCCTTCTTGCAGCAAAGGGTAATGAAGAAGAAACTTACAATGTCAAGAAACAGCTTCTTGATCTCCAAACAGAACTTAACGATAAGTATAGTGATGAATACGGTGCAATCAATCTCGTAACAGATGCTTATAAGGACCAGACAGAAGCAATCAAAGCACTCAACAAAGAAGCTGCCCAGACATATCTGAATGAGAATCAGAAAGGCATCAAACAGGCAACCGATAAAATGACCAGTAAGGATCATTACAATCTCAGTTATACTGGTATCGTGTCAGAGTCAGATGAAGGTAAGATTCTCAAAGAAATTGCAGAAAAGTATAAAGAACAGGGCGTTAGACTGTCAGAAGAAATTGATGGAGCACAATTCTCTATCCATCTGGATGCTGATCCAAAGTCTGCATATGATACCATTCAGGCATTTGAGAATGATGTCCGTGATAAAGCAAGAGAATTAGACGACGAACATCTCTTTGATGATGTACTGGAAATATCCTCTGTTTCTCTGAATAATGCAAAATCTACGATTGATAAATACGGCGATATTTACAGACAGGCTCTCACTGCTGATATTGTATCCGATGATAACAAAGCGAAAGTATACAATGAAGCACTTGAAGCAGTACAGGCTTATAATGAAGCTGTATTACATAGCGAGGATATCTACAATGATAAATCCGTAGAAAAGGCAAGACAATCACTACAGGCACTTCATGATGAAATAAGCAATTATGAAGCATGGGAAAAGTATGGATTCCTTATGGACGATATTTTTGACCAGGCAGATACGAGACTGCTGGATTTTAATGAAGCACTGAAAAATGATTCCAGCTTACAGAAACTTACAAACGATTTAAAAGGTCTGAGTGATCTTGATTTAAAGGCCCTGGATGAAAATGTTGGAGACAATATTTCTTTTGATAAATTAAAGGAATCCGCCGAGAAATATAACATCAGTGTAGAATAACTGATTGATTCCCTTGTACGGTTAGGCGTGATTCGGGGTGAAATCGCATCTGAATCATCAGAACTGGAAGAACCAAAATGGGACTTCTCTACCACTCTTGAAAATCTGGACAAGGTAAAAGAAAGTCTTGATGTTTTAGATAAATCATTTGCAAAATTATTTGACAAAGATGAAGCAATCGGATTTGAAGATCTTTCTTCCATCAATGAAGCGTTTAAAGATCTGGAAGGTATTGACGATTATATCAAACGCATTCAGGAAGCGGGACAGAATACGGAAGAGGTCAGTCAGATCTTTGGCGAACTGACAGGTGCATATCTGGAACATGCGGGAGTGCTTTCTAATGTAACAGAAGAAAACAAAGAACTTGTCATTCAGATGTTAGAAGAGATGGGAATTGCCAATGCAGAAGAGATTGTACTGGCACAGTTAAATGAAACCGCAGAAACACTCGCTTTAAAAAAACAGTTTCTTGCACAGACAGGATATGAACTGGTAGATGCGACACTGGAAGAAATTACACAGTTTTTAAATGAAGTGGATGCATCCAATGAGGCAAAGCAGGCACTTGCGCAGTTGGCTCTTGAAAAGATTGATCTGAGCAACATCAATTTTGACGAGTCAGGAAATATTGACCAGCTTATCTCTCTTGCAAATGCTGCAGGAGCATCTGCTGTGGCAATCGCGAAAGCTAAACAGGCAATCAATACCATTAACAGTATCAATGAAAAGGGTGCAAATGGTTCCGCAGGAGACTTCAAGAGACTTGATTACGCAACCAAAACAGTCAGTGACATTAAAAATCACAGCTATGACTGGCAGTATGAAAAGCTGAATCCGAATGATTTCAAAATAAATTCTTCTCCAAAATATACCCCTCAGTACAAAGGTGGTTCCAACACAAGCAAAGCCATTGAACAGGCAAAAAAAGATGCAGAAAAAGAAGCAAAGAAAGCAGCCAAAGAAGCAGAAGATCAATTTGAGAAAACAATAGATTTCTTTGAGCGCAGAGTCCAGGTCCTCTCTGATGCATTCTCAAACCTTGAAAAAGGAATGGAGAATGTATTTGGTGCAGATGCAAAGAATACGCTTGTAACGGCTCAGATTGGCATTGTAGACGAAGAGATCAACAACTATACAGATGCACTTGCAATGTACCGTCAGAAGGCGAATGAAGCCCTCTCAGGGGTAAGTTCTGACCTTCGTGACAAGATTAAGGATGGTGCCATCCAGCTCACTGATTTTGTTGGCGACGGGAATGAAGAAGTTGTAGAGGCAATGGAAGCCTATGAAGGATGGGCAGATAAAGTTGCCAACTGCACACAAAAACTGGAAGAACTGAAAACACAGATCCGACAGTTAGAATTACAGAAATTTAATAACATTATTGAAGACTTTACAAATCAATTCGATATCCATGGTGATGCAGTTGATTTAATTGATAAGCAGATTGGTCTGTTGGAAGAAGCTGGACAGTTAATTGGTGAGAGTTTCTATTCCAAACAGATTGAACAGTCCGAAAAACAGTTGAATGTTCTGGAAACCGAAAAGAAAAGGCTTGTAGAGCAACTGAATGATGCGTTGACTTCCGGAAGGGTACAAAAAGGGACAGACGAATGGCTTGAAATGGTCAATGCTCTGTCCGATGTAGAAGGAGACATTCTTGATTGTAAGACTGCCATTGAGGAATTTGACAATGAATTATTAAATCTCAACTGGCAGATTTTTGAACGTGTCCAGACAAAATTTGGAAATATCTCTTCTGAATTGGAAAATCTGGCCGGATTGTTCGATGATTTCAATGAGATCAAGGTATCAGATGGAAAAGGCACGTGGACCAAAGAAGCGATTGCGACTCTTGGTTTATATGCACAGCAGTACGAACTTGTTCGTCATCAGGTAGGACAATATGGTGATGCGATTGATAAGCTGAATCAGGATTATGCTGCTGGAAAGTATTCTGCGACAGAATATACAGATAAGCTTGCTGATCTGGTAGAAGGACAATGGGAGGCCGTTAATTCTGCCGAGCGTTTGGAAGATGCTATCATAGATCTGAATAAAACTCGTGTAGACGAGGAAATCAAAGTAATCGAAGACGAGATTGAAACTTATAAGAAGCTGACGGATGCACAAATTGAGGCACTCGAAGCTACAAAGAATCTTCATGATTACGAACAGTCTATCGCCGAAAAGACAAAAGCTGTCACAGATATTGAGCGTCAGCTTGCGGCCATGCAGAATGACAGTACTGCCGCAACCGTGGCCAAAAGAAAACAGCTAGAAGAACAGCTTGTCGAAGCAAAGAAAGCACTGACTGAGGAGGAATATAACCACTCCATAGAAGCACAGAAAGACGCTTTAAACCAGCAGTATACAGCCTTCGAAGAAGAACGCAGCAAAGAGATCGAAGCACTCCAATTAACTCTGGAAGACAGAGAAACCTTAATTGCGAATTCTCTGGAAACAGTAAAAGCAAATGCATCTACTGTCGGGGAGCAGATTGCCATGATTGCTCAGGAACATGGCGTGATTGTATCCGATGCCATTATCTCCTCCTGGAAATCCGGAGAAAATGCGATTGCATCCTATGGTGAAGTATTATCTGCTGGAACAAGTGCATTTATTGGCAATATCATGGGTGTACAGGAATATGTCTATGGATTACAAGCACAGGCAAATTCCACTGCTGATTCTCTTGCATGGATGTTCAGCACTCGTGCAAACAATCTGGTAAACGAGCTGACCTCTTCCTATTACAGTGAGGCAAATCTGAATGCAATGACCAATACGTTGCAGAACAGCCTGATCAATACGCTGGAAAGAGGATACAATATCAATGGAATTACCAGTGCACTCTCTTCGATTGCTTCTGGAGCAGATTCTGTGGCAAGTGCTGCCAACAAAGCAGCTCAGGCACTTGCAAATATGGGTGCAGCACAAAATGATTATGGATCTGGATTTGATACAGGTTCGTCCAAACATGGATTCAGAGTATACGATTCTGTTACAGGAAAATTAAAAGATACTGTTTACAGTGACGATCAAAATTATGCAGATCTCATGAAGAAGTATGATGGTTCCGCAAGAGGTATCCGAATACAAAAATTTGCTAAAGGCGGAATTGTATCTAAGGAGAAAGACAGTCCATTAGATGAAATTGCAAAAGCCGTTGGAGAAGAAAAGCTGGTTGCTGTAAACAGTGACGAAGGTATTCTGACCAAAGAACAAATGGAAAATTTAAGCGATTTTACAAAAGCTTTTGCTGATAAGAATCTTGTACCTATTAAATATGCAGAAAATATTATTGATGCTGAACAGATGGAAAAGTACAAGAAGCTCAGCAATGCTCTTGCGAAGATAGACGGTAATATGCTGAATCCTAATGCTAATTTATATACATCCCGTCCGGGTGTTCAGAGTACACTGATTCCTGAGTTTGTTAGAAATGACAGACCGAATATACATGTACACTACGACAAGATGTTTGAATTCAATGGTGACTTTAATAATTCAGAACAGCTGTTAAATCAAATGCAGAAAGTCGCAAAAGGGACTACTACCAAAATACTCAATGATATTAACCGTGATTTTAGAATTCATAGTAGATAATAAGTTTGAATAATCACACTCTGAAACACGGGTGTGATTGTTCTGCTTGTCCTGCTGCCATATATTATAAATAAAACTTAATATTGAACATTTAAGGCATTGCTGACAGTTGGCAATGTCCTTTTATATAAGGAAAGTTCGCTCATGATAGAATAAGTGAAAAAAGAAATGAATAAGATTAAGAGAATACTGAAAAAAGAGGGAAAACTTGAAGAATACGAAACAAAACATAAAGGTAACCGTGGTTTATGGGGATAAAAAACTGATTGACTGTATGCGAAATGTGATTATTAAGAGAACAAAACAATAGAAAACAGATCCTGCATCGTGTATAATGTTTTGGGTATACATTATGCAGGGATATAATAAATACGATTGGAGTAAGGTAATATGAAAAAAAATCGTGCTGTATTATATCTCAGACTGAGCAAAGAGGACGCTGATAAAATTAGTAGAGGAGATGATAGCGCAAGTATCAGAAATCAAAGGCTTCTATTGACGGATTACGCGCTGGCACACGAATTCCAGGTGGTGAACGTGTATTCGGATGATGACGAAAGCGGTTTGTATGATGACAGGCCGGATTTTGAAAAGATGATGATGGATGCAAAGTTAGGAGAATTTGATATCATCATTGCAAAGACGCAATCCAGATTTTCCAGAAACATGGAACACATTGAGAAATATCTGCACCATGACCTCCCGAATCTTGGCGTGAGATTCATCGGTGTTGTGGATGGAGTCGATACCGATAATGAGGCGAATAAGAAGAGCAGACAGATTAACGGACTTGTAAACGAATGGTACTGCGAGGACTTGTCAAAAAATATTCGCAGCTCGTTTAAGGCAAAAATGAGGAATGGACAATTTCTTGGCTCTTCCTGTCCATATGGATATAAAAAGGATCCGGATGACCATAATCATCTTATCATTGACGAATATGCCGCAAAAGTAGTAAAAAAGATCTATACATTATATTTGTCTGGATATGGTAAGGCAAAAATAGGTTCTATCCTGTCCTCTGAAGGAATATTGATTCCAACCTTATATAAAATAGAAGTGATGAGCGAAAATTATCATAATTCCAGGGCATTGGATACAACGCGAACCTGGTCTTATCAGACGATTCATACGATATTAAATAATGAAACGTATGTCGGTCATCTGATTCAGAATAAGGTCAATACCTTATCTTACAAAGACAAAAAGAAGAAATTGCTTCCAAAGGAAAAATGGATTATTGTAAGGAACACCCATGAAGCCATTATCGAACCAGAAATGTTTGAAATGGTACAGAAGTTGCAGAGAACACGGACCAGAAGTGTAGGTATGATGGAAGAGACTGGCATTTTTTCTGGGATGATTTATTGTGCGGATTGTAAGCATGCAATGTCCAGAAAATATGCAAGGCGTGGGAAAAGAGGCTTTACAGGTTACATCTGTAAGACCTATAAGACACAGGGGAAGAAATTCTGTTCCAGCCATAACATAGAAATCAGTGCTTTAGAAGATGCGGTGCTGTCTTCCATAAAAAGGGAAGCAAGAAAAATACTGAAAGAGGAAGACATAGATGAACTGAGAGAATTACAGACTTATAATGAAAGCAGAGAATGCTTTGATATTCAATTAGAGAGTATTCAGAAACGGCTGGAAAAGATTGAAAAATTCAAACGTAAAACCTATGATAATTATATGGAAGATTTGATTTCAAAGGAAGAGTATATCGGGTACGTATCTGAATATGAGACAGAGATCAAAGAATTGCAGGCTCAGAAATCTGTGATTATTGACAAAGTTGATTTACAGCAGGAGTTGGATGACAGACATGACGAATGGGTAGAAGCCTTTAAAGATTACATGAATGTAAAAACACTGACAAGAGATATGGTTCTGGAATTGATCGAGAGAGTGGAAGTCGCTGAGGACGGTTCAATTACGATCTATTATAAATTTCAGAATCCATATGCAGATTAGTGTCTACTATACATATACGCTACATGTGTGGCCATGGCAGAACACATCTACGGCAGCGAAGGGGATTTTGTCAAACGGATGAATGAGCGGGCGGCGGAACTTGGGATGGAGAACACGCATTTTGTCAACTGCTGCGGACTGGATGAAGACGAACATCTGACCACGGCAAAAGATGTGGCGCTCATGTCCAGAGAACTTTTGCTAAACCATCCCCAGATTCATGAATATTGTACCATCTGGATGGAAAACATCATACATACGACGGCAAGAGGGAGCTTTGAATTCGGACTGACCAATACAAACAAACTGATCAGGCAGTACGAATATGCGACCGGACTTAAGACCGGATATACCAGCGTAGCGGGCTTTTGTGTCTCTGCCAGCGCCAAAAAAGATGATATCGAACTGGTGGCGGTAATCATGGGAGGAGCGGACAGCAAAAGCCGTTTTCAGGATGCGGTGACCCTCCTGAACAGCGGATTTGCCTGCTGCAGTCTGTATAAGGATGAAAACAGGGTGGCTCTTACCGACCTTCCGGTGACCGGCGGGGTACAGGATCAGGTAGCCTTAAAATACGCGGGTGATTTTTCCTACGTGTCTACAGACGGGAGCAGTCTGTCCGATATGAAGCGTTCCTTAGAACTTCCGGAATCGCTGGACGCTCCGGTGGAGGAAGGAACGACTGTGGGGAGAGTTGCCTATATCCTGAATGGTCAGGAAGTGGGAGAATCTCCGATTCTGACAGCGGGGAGTGTGGAAAAGGCAGGCTATGGAGATTACATCTGCAACGTTTTTCATATTTTTTTACTGTAAAGGAATTGCAGGAGGGCAGATACTTATGTTATGATAGGCAGGCAGTCTGTCTGCCGCAAAATACAGTTCTGGCGGTTTTGGCAGGACTTGGGTGGAAGGCATTGAATATAGAAGGAAGACAACATGGTACATTTTAAGACCTGGACCTGTGAGATCCGGACAAAAAAACGAAAAAAAGAAGAACCTCCACTTTGTATTGCCTTGATGGCGGATCTGCACAACCGGCTGTGGGGAGAAAAGCAGCAGATGCTTTTAGAGGCAGTGGATGCGCTGCAGCCGGATCTGATCCTGTGCGCCGGGGATATGATACTGGGACACGAAGAGGCAGGGATTTGCGATGCGATCACGCTTTTTGAGGGGCTTGCCGGGCGTCGGACGCTTGTGGTGGCGGGAAACGGCAATCATGAAGTGCGGATGCGGTCGACCCCGGGAATCTGCCGGGAACAGTACCAGTCTTATGTCAGGCGGTTGAGAGAGCTGGGGATAAAGGTACCGGAAAATGAGACCGTCAGCGTTTCCTTTGGTTCTACAAAGGTTATGGTTCATGGTTATGAGATGCCGCTTCGGTATTATAAGAAATTTTGCCGGATTCCTTACGATGGAACGGATTTGAAACGGATTTTTGGCAGGCCTGCAGGGGAAGCATTCCATATTTTGCTGGCTCACAATCCGGTTTATTTTCCGCAGTATGCCGGGTGGGGAGCGGATCTTACGCTGTCCGGCCATCTTCACGGCGGTCTGATCAGGCTTCCGGTCATCGGCGGTCTGATCACGCCTCAGGCAAAGCTTTTTCCAAAATATGACCGGGGACTGTACCAGAAGGATGGAAAATACATGGTAGTAAGCCCGGGGCTTGGGGAACATACGGTGCCCGTCCGGATCGGGAATCCCCCCTGGCTGATCGGGATCAGGATAAAAGGAACAGGTGGTGAAGAACATGGCGCTGTCCGTGAAGATCGAGAGTTTTGAAGGTCCGCTGGATCTTCTGCTTCATCTGCTTGATATCAATAAATTCAATATTTTTGATATTCCGATTGTGGAGATCACCGCACAGTATATGGAATACTTAACTTCCATGAAGGAGCAGGATCTGAATGTGATGAGTGAATTTCTGGTCATGGCGGCGACTCTTTTGGAGATCAAGGCCAGGATGCTCCTTCCGGCAGAAGTGGACGAGGACGGTGAGGAGATCGATCCGCGGGAAGAGCTGGTGCAAAAGTTATTGGAATATAAGATGTACAAGTATATGTCTTATGAACTGAGAGACCGGCTGTCTCTGTCTGGAAAGTCTTTGTACAAAGGGCCCACAATTCCAGAGGAAGTGGCAAAGTATGAGACCCCGGTGGACCTTGGGGAACTGGTAGGAGATCTGTCACTGATCCGGCTGAATCAGATCTTTCAGTCCATTATGCGCCGGCAGACCGAGAAGATCGATCCGATTCGGAGCAAATTCGGAAGGATTGAACAAGAGGAGGTCAGCCTGGATGAGAAGATGGTCCGGGTCCGGGAATATGCGGCTGCAAATCAGCAGTTTCGCTTCTCAGCTCTGCTGGAGGGACAGAAGGGCCGGATTCAGCTGATTGTCACATTTCTTGCCATACTGGAATTGATGAAGACAGGAGAGCTGTCTGTGGTGCAGGAACATCCTTTTGATGACATCTTGATTACAGCGCAGCTGTGACAGACTTTTGACAGACAAGGAGACGGTTTTGGAACGGGAAAAGATAGAAGCGACCATTGAGGCTGTGCTTTTTGCCATGGGGGACGCGGTGGAGATTGAGAAACTTTCGGTTGCCATCGGACACGACAAAGAGACGACCCGAAAAATCATCCATCAGATGATGGACTGGTACAACAAAAAAGAAGGCGGTATGGAGATCATCGAGCTTCAGGATTCCTTTCAGCTGACAACCCGCAGGGAATACTACGAGGCACTGATCAAAGTGGCGAAACAGCCAAAAAAATATGTACTGACGGATGTACAGCTGGAGGTGCTCTCCATTGTTGCCTACAAGCAGCCGGTGACCAGGCAGGAAGTGGAGAAGATCCGGGGAGTCAACTCCGATCATGCCCTGAACCGCCTGGTAGAATACGGTCTGGTAGGTGAAGCAGGGCGGCTGGATGCTCCGGGACGTCCGATTCTGTTTGGTACCACGGAAGAATTTCTGCGCAATTTCGGTGTGCGCTCCACAGAAGAGCTTCCTTCCATCGGCCCGGATCTGGTGGAGGAGATGAAAAGCCAGGCAGAGCAGGAAGTGCAGTTAAAACTGGACCTGTAAAGGCCTTGGCGGGCTTCAGTCTTCATGGGGACGGTGAAGGTACTGAACAGCCATATACCTGCATACATTGAACAAAGGACCATATGCAGGTGGACAATGAAAACATATGTGAAAAATATTCTGGTCATTCTTTTGTCAGTGCTGTTTCTTGGAAGTGCAGCCGTACAGGCAGAAGGGGAGCCGACGGATTTATACGCCCAGTCTGCAGTGCTTATGGATGCAGATACCGGGCGTATTCTTTTTGAAAAAAATGCAGAGCAGCAGATGCCCATGGCCAGTACCACAAAGATTATGACTCTTCTGGTTACCCTTCAGAATGCGGATCTGGAAGGAGAGGTGACCGTGTCTGCCTATGCGGCTTCCATGCCGGATGTCCAGCTGAACATTCGGGAAGGCGAGCGCTACCGGCTTCGGGATCTGTGTTATTCACTGATGCTGGAATCCCATAACGACACAGCGGTGGCCATCGCGGAACATGTGGGAGGAAGCGTGGAGAACTTTGCCGCCATGATGAATCAGAAAGCGAGAGATCTTGGATGCTACCAGACGTATTTTATCACCCCCAACGGGCTGGATGCCCAGGATGCATACGGAGTTCACTCGACTACGGCAAGAGATCTGGCGCGAATCATGCGCTGCTGTATGCAGAATGATGAATTTTTAACAATCACCAGAGAACCTTCCTGGTCCTTTTCGGATCTGGAAGGAACCAGAAGCTTTACCGTCAATAACAAAAATGCGTTTCTGAATATGATGGAGGGCGCACTGACCGGCAAGACCGGATTTACCAACGATGCCGGCTACTGCTATGTAGGGGCACTGGAACGGGGAGGAAAGCGGTTTGTGGCTGTGGTGCTTGCCTGCGGATGGCCGAATCACAAGACCTGGAAGTGGTCTGACACGAAAAAACTGATGAATTACGGCATTGAAAATTTTCACAGAGAAACGGTGGGAGAAGATGTGGTAGCGCTCAATCCCCTTCCGGTAGAGAACGGACAGGTGGAGACGGTAAAAGCGGCGGCAGATGTGAAAAGCAGAGAACTTCTTCTGAAAGAGGAAGACGCATTTCATATGGATGTGCTGATGCCGGACCGGCTGAAGGCACCAGTGGAGAAAGGAGAGATCGTGGGAACCGTGGTCTACTACCTGAACGGAGAGGTTTTTGACCTGTATCCGATCTATATAGAAGAAGATTCTCCGGTGATTGATTATCCCTGGTGCCTTAGGCAGATCATTGAACGATGGATCACAGTTCGATGAGGTAGCGTTCGTAGGCATTGACTATGGTGGTGGACTGGTAAGTATAACTTCTCTTGATCCCGGCTCCATAGCACAGATGGATATGTCCGTGGATAAAGTAACGGGGGGCATATTTGTCCAGCAGATACCGGAACGCTTTAAAGCCGGTGTGGGGCAGATCCGTGCCGTCCCCCAGCTGCCAGGCCGGGGAGTGGGTCAGAAGGATGTCAAAGCCTTTCTTTCTCCACAGGGAAAAGGAAAGCTTTCGGATCCGCCGGTACATCTCCCGGTCTGTGTACTGATTTTTGCCGGTTTTATAACGCATGGAACCCCCAAGCCCCAGGATTCGCACGCCTTCATGCTCATAGACTTTTCCGTCGATGCAGATACAACCGTCCGGCGGTGTCTGTTCATAACAGTCATCGTGATTTCCGCGCACATACAGGATGGGGCCCTGGAAAAAGGTGGCGAGGAAAGACAGATAGTGGGGATGCAGATCCCCGCAGGAGAGGATCAGGTCGATCCCCTCAAGTTTGCTTTTTTCAAAGAAATCCCACAGGTACAGGGATTCCTTGTCTGCGAGTACCAGTATTTTCATAGTGCTTCGTTTGACTCCTGATATTTTCCGACGCCCTGCAGCCGGACGATTCGTTTTGCCTCCTCTGTCATGGAAGAAAAGGCAGGGAAAGCACCTTCAATGTTGTCTGCCAGCCAGTCCATGGAACCGATCTGTTCCGGAGGCATGATCATATGGTCGGCATTCTGAAGGGTTCCATCCTGAGAGCGGATCTCACAGGAGAAAGGATGAAACTGTCCCAGGCTGATGTCCTGCTTGATCCGTTCCAGAAGGGATACCGTGGCGGCCGGAACGTGTTTGGAGCAGATGACATCGATCATTCCGGAGGAGAGTCCCCAGAAATAGTTGATGGATTTGTCTTTGCTCTGAGCCAGACCTTTTTTCCAGACGCCGTTTAAGATGCTGGTGACGATGCGTTCATAGAATTTTCCCCAGTGGCACACCGGCATGGCAATGTTGGTGATATGACCATCCCTTATATCATACAGTCCAAATTGTCTGGAACCATGGGAAGGCGTCAAAAGATCCTGACCCGACACATGAGAAATGCGAAGGTCACGGAATTTTTGTTCAAACTGATGGTCTTTGATGCAGGACCATTCCAGATAGACCCGGGCCTGAGGATTTACTGCCTTTACGCCCAGAGCGAAAGCATTGATGCTGGCAGTGGAGCCGTAGATCGGATAATCGGAAATGTATCCGATGGAAGGTTCCGGGCTTAAAATGCCTGCCAGAATACCGGTGAGGTATTTTGCCTCATACATCCTTCCGTAGTAAGTGCGCAGATGTCCGAAACTGGAGTTCAAGGAACAGTTCAGAATCCGGGTGGCAGGGTATTTCAAAGCGGTCTTGACACTGGCATTCAAAAGCTTGGGGCTGGTGGTGAACACAACCGTGCAGCCGTCTTCAATGGATTTTTTAATGATCTCGCTTCCCTCCTCGGGACTGCCTCCTGCAAGATAAAAAGAGGTGCTTACCTTTCCGGCCAGGGCATCTTCCAGATAATGCCGTCCCAGCTCATGACCGTAAGTCCAGCTGGACTCCTCGGGGGTGCGGTCATGGATGAATGCGATCTTAAGGGGAGATCCGGCAGAAGGAAGGATCCTGGTTTTTAACGTCTTTTCTTCCGATTCTTTTTCCGGAGCCATCACAAGTTCCACACTTCTCTTGGCCGGGTAAATCTGGAAATCTTTCCAGATGGCAGGCAGCTCTTCCCGCAGTTCCCGGTAAGATTTTTTCAGCAGATCCTGATAGCCATAGATTTCCAGATAGGTTAAAAAGGCATCCCCGGGCGTGAGAGAGAGACTTTTTCCGCCTTTTGCCTCGTATACGTCCAGAAAGTGAATATAGGAAGAGTGAAAATCCATCTTCTCCTCATCGCTCCAGGGTTCTTCCGGTCCTTTGCCAAGAAGGGAAAGCAGCTTCGCATAACAGCCTTCCTGGCTGAAAGTCAGATAGTTGATGGACGTCGTCCGGTAAAAATCAAGAAACTCAAAATAGATCCGGTTTTCTAAAGAATCTGTCCGGCGGGGAACCAGACGGGTCACGTTGGCCTGAATACTGACGGCTTCTACATATTTTAAGACACTGACTCGTTTATTGCCCTCGATGACGTAAAAGCGGTTCATAAACTCCACAGCGGTGATGGGATCACGGATGCCTTCTTCGATATGCGCTTTGTACAGAGCCGTCCACTTGCGGGCGAACTCACTGGTTTCTTCCAGAAGCGGCATAAAGTTGCTGGCAAAAGCCTGTTTTCTGCCGGCGGTTCTTGTGCCGACGATGGATTCCAAAGGAATTTCCACCAGTCCAAGCTCCACTTCGGAAGAGATCTCCGCGAAGGAGACCAGATCGTCAAGAGCCTGAAGATAGGGGTAGGTACCTTTTAACAGATGGGTACGGTACACTTTTTGCGCTTTTTTTCGGGCTTTTGCATATTCTGAACTGGACATGAATGTTCCTCCTGATATTTTTCGTTTTAAAGAAATTATAATCCATATCATTCCAAAGGGAAATAGATAAAATGCCAATTTTGTGTTAAGATTTTTAGAAGCATAGGAAAAAGGGATTGCTGCTCCTTCTGCAGCCCGGGGGTGGAAAGGAATGAAAATTGTCATGTGAAAGCTACGGAAATAAAAAAATGACTTGAAAAAAGGAAACAGTATTGTTACAATTAGACTCGGCAGACCTTGGGTAAACTTAAATAACAATATAATGGAGGAGTAAATATGAGTAATAAGGCACAGAGCTTGGCATGCAGCAGGATCAAAGCGCTGCTTGACGAGAACAGCTTTGTTGAAATCGGTGCTGCCGTTACGGCCCGTGCGACAGATTTCAACATGAACAACACGGACACGCCGTCTGATGGTGTTATGACAGGATACGGAGTCATAAACGGCAGTCTTGTGTATGTGTACAGTCAGGATGTTTCCGTACTGGGAGGATCCATGGGCGAGATGCATGCCAGAAAGATCACCAGAATCTATGATATGGCAATGAAGATGGGAGCTCCGGTAATCGGGCTTGTGGACTGTGCAGGTCTGAGACTTCAGGAGGCTTCCGATGCACTGAATGCCTTTGGTGAGCTGTATCTGAAGCAGGCTATGGCATCAGGTGTGGTTCCGCAGATCACGGCAGTGTTCGGCAACTGCGGCGGCGGTATGGCAGTGGCGTCTGCAATGTCCGACTTCACCTTTATGGAGACTAAAAAAGCAAGGCTGTTTGTAAATACACCCAATGCCCTGGAAGGAAACGAGGTATCCAGATGTGATACAGCATCTGCAAAGTTCCAGAGCGAAGAAGCGGGGATCGTGGATGTGACGGCAGAAGAAGATGAGCTGATCACACAGATCCGGGAACTGGTATCCCTGCTCCCGGCAAACAATGAAGATGATCTGTCTTACCTGGACTGTGATGATGATCTGAACAGAGTCTGCACAGATCTGGAAGTCTCTGCCCAAGATCCGGCGCTTGCCCTTCGGATGATTTCCGATTCCGGCATTTTCTTTGAGACGAAAGCAGATTATGCAAAAGACATGGTGACCGGTTTTATCAAGCTGAACGGAACGACCGTCGGTGCGGTGGCAAACCGGACAGTACGGTATGATGAAGAAGGAAACAAGGCGGAAGAATTTTTGCCGGAGCTGTCTGCAAGAGGCTGCGAGAAGGCGGCAAAATTCGTGAAGTTCTGTGATGCGTTCAACATTCCGATTCTGACCCTCACCAATGCTTCCGGTTTTAAAGCGTCTAAGTGCACCGAGAAGAAGATTGCGAAAGCAGCAGCAGCCCTTACCTATGCGTTTGCGGATGCTTCCGTGCCGAAAGTGAATGTGGTGACCGGAAAAGCTTATGGCAGTGCGTATGTGACCATGAACAGCAAAGGCCTTGGGGCAGATTTTGTCTATGCATGGCCCAATGCGGAGATTGGCATGATGGATGCGAAGCTTGCGGCAAAGATTATGTATGCAGATGCGGACGCAGCCACGCAGAAAGAAAAAGCAAATGATTACTCCAAGCTTCAGAATCATGTGGCTTCTGCGGCAAAGAGAGGTTATGTAGATACAGTGATTGACGCACAGGATACCAGAAAGTATGTGATCGGTGCTTTCGAGATGCTGTTTACGAAGAGGGAAGACCGCCCGGACAAAAAGCATGGAACCATTTAGAACGAGGTGAAGCATATGAGACAAAATATAAAAAGAATCCTTGCGGTGCTGGTTCTTGCAGTATCGGTGCTGGGACTTTCTGCCTGCGGCAGTACGGCTTCATCCGATACGGAATTCCCTGTGACGGAAGAGTATCTTCAGTCAGTGGCGGATGGCCTGGTCGATGACTGGAATACGGCAGGAGACGACGTGATGGCCATGATTTCGGAAGCCGATACAGACGTTCTGGAAGATACCATTGAGTACTATCGGAGCATGGGACATCTGTATGGCTGTTTCAGTGCAGAGTCTCTGAAGACCGCATATGCGAGTTATATGAGTTCCAAAGAGGAACTTGGAGCGTATCAGTCCACCGATGGGTATGAACCAATGGAAGTAAAAGGAGAGGAAGCTACCATCGTGGCAAATCTGACCTATGGCAACAGACAGGCGAGTCTTTCCCTTGTTTTCAACAAGAGAGGTGTTGTGGAATCCGCCACTTTGGATCCCAAATACAGCACCGGTGAGATCTTAAAAAAGGCAGGCATGAACACGATCCTTGGAATGGGTACAGTGTTTATTGTGCTGATCTTCATCAGCCTTGTGATCTACTGCTTTAACTGTCCCCGGTCCCTGGAAGAAATGCATTAACTTTATTCCGGGCAACCGTGCGCCCAAGCAGGAGGAAAAGCAGGCGCCCAAACCAAGACCGGCCAAAAAACCGGCTCAGAAACCGGCAGCAGGCACCCACGCAGGCGGAAATCTTGTGGATGATAAAGAACTGGTGGCGGCAATCACTGCGGCGATCTGTGCCTATACCGGCACTTCTTCGGATGGCTTTACCGTCCGTTCCATTAAACGTGCAAAAAAATCCAAGTGGAGAGATTAATAAAAACAGCGGAATTTAATAACAGGAGGAATATGAAGGATGAAAAATTATACCATTACTGTAAATGGCACCGTATATGATGTAACTGTAGAAGAAGGCGGCGCAGGAAGCGCACCGGTCCGTGCAGCAGCACCTAAGGCAGCGCCTGCGGCACCGGCAGCAGCACCCGCACCGGCGGCAGCTCCGGCTCCGGCAGGAGATGCCGGTTCCATCGAAGTGACTGCTTCGGTACCCGGCAAAGTCTTCAAGGTGGAGGCGAGTGTAGGACAGGCAGTGAAGACCGGAGATCCGATCATCATTCTGGAAGCCATGAAGATGGAGATTCCGGTGGTTGCTCCGGAGGACGGAACCGTTGCAAGTATTGATGTATCCGTAGGAGACGCAATAGAATCCGGTGATGTATTGGCTACGATGAACTAATCCTGACCATTGGCTGATCTGTGAAAAAATCGTGACTGAATCATTGGAGGTTTTAACATGAGTTATATTGCTGATACTTTGGGAAACCTCGTGCACCAGACGGCATTTTTCAATCTGACCGTGGGCAATTACGTGATGATTGCTGTTGCATGTGTGTTCCTTTATCTGGCTATCGCAAAAGAGTATGAACCGCTTCTGCTGGTTCCGATCTCTTTTGGTATGCTTTTAGTAAATATCTATCCAGATATTATGCTGAGTATTGAAGAATCGTCCAACGGTGTGGGCGGCCTTCTTCATTACTTTTATCTGCTGGATGAGTGGGCGATTCTTCCCTCGCTCATCTTCATGGGTGTAGGTGCCATGACGGATTTTGGACCGCTGATTGCGAATCCCAAGAGCTTCCTCCTGGGAGCATCCGCACAGTTCGGCATCTTTGCCGCATATCTTGGAGCCATGGCTCTTGGCTTCAGTGACAAGGCGGCAGCGGCCATCTCCATCATCGGAGGTGCAGACGGCCCGACTTCCATCTTCCTGGCAGGCAAGCTGCAGCAGACGGCTATCATGGGTCCCATCGCCGTGGCGGCATATTCTTATATGTCTCTGGTGCCGATCATCCAGCCGCCGATCATGAAGCTTCTGACCACGGAGAAAGAGCGCAAAATTAAGATGGAGCAGCTTCGCCCGGTTTCCAAGCTGGAGAAGATCCTGTTCCCCATCATCGTTACGATTATCGTATCCTTGATTCTTCCGACTACAGCTCCTCTGGTCGGTATGCTGATGCTTGGCAACCTGTTCCGGGAGAGCGGAGTGGTCCGTCAGCTTACAGAGACTGCATCCAATGCGCTGATGTATATCGTTGTCATCCTTCTTGGTACATCCGTAGGTGCGACGACCAGTGCAGAGGCATTTCTGAACTGGGATACCAGCAAGATCGTTGTTCTTGGTCTGGTGGCATTCGCCTTCGGTACGGCAGCAGGTGTTTTGTTTGGTAAACTGATGTGCAAAGTCACCGGAGGAAAGGTAAATCCGCTGATTGGTTCTGCCGGCGTGTCCGCAGTGCCTATGGCGGCCCGGGTATCTCAGAAAGTCGGAGCGGAGGCAGATCCGACCAACTTCCTTCTGATGCATGCCATGGGACCGAATGTGGCAGGCGTGATCGGTACAGCAGTGGCAGCCGGTACCTTTATGGCGATCTTTGGAGTAATGTAAACGGATTAGGAGGACTTAAAGAATGAGTGATATGGCGAAAAGGCCCATTAAGATAACAGAGACGATCCTGCGCGATGCGCATCAGTCCCTGATTGCAACCCGTATGAGTACGGAGCAGATGCTTCCCATCGTGGAGAAATTAGACCAGGTAGGCTATTATTCCCTGGAGTGCTGGGGCGGCGCTACTTTTGACGCTTCTCTGCGCTTCCTGAAAGAGGATCCATGGGAAAGATTAAGACAGATTCGGGCAAAAGCAAAAAATACCAAGCTGCAGATGCTGTTCCGCGGGCAGAATATTTTGGGATACCGGCCTTACGGCGATGATGTGGTGGAGTATTTTGTACAGAAGTCCATCGCCAACGGTATTGATATCATCCGGATTTTTGACTGTCTGAATGATCTTCGGAACCTGCAGACAGCCGTGAAGGCTTCCAATAAAGAAGGCGGGCATGCGCAGATTGCCCTTTCCTATACTTTGGGAGATGCCTACACTTTGGAGTACTGGACGAACATTGCCAAAGAGATTGAGGAGATGGGTGCAGATTCCATCTGTATCAAGGATATGGCCGGCCTTTTGCTTCCCTATGAGGCGACAAAGCTGGTGACTGCTTTGAAAGATGCCGTGAAGATTCCGATCCAGCTTCATACCCACTATACATCCGGTGTGGCTTCCATGACATATATGAAGGCAGTGGAGGCAGGTGTGGACGTGATTGACTGTGCGATGTCTCCGTTTGCACTGGGCACATCCCAGCCGGCGACCGAGGTTATGGTGGAGACCTTCAAAGGAACGCCTTACGATACCGGATTTGATCAGGGACTTCTGGCAGAGATTGCAGATTACTTCCGTCCGATCCGTGACGAGGCGCTTGAAAGCGGCCTTCTGAATCCGAAGAACTTGGGTGTCAACATCAAGACTCTTCTGTATCAGGTGCCGGGCGGTATGCTCTCCAACCTGACTTCTCAGCTTAAAGAGCAGCATGCGGAGGATAAATATTACGAGGTGCTTGAGGAAGTGCCGCGGGTGCGCAAAGACCTGGGCGAGTGTCCGCTGGTTACGCCGTCCTCTCAGATTGTCGGAACGCAGGCAGTATTCAATGTGTTGATGGGCGAGCGTTACAAGATGGTGACCAAGGAGACCAAGGCCGTCCTCTCCGGGCGTTACGGCAAGACCGTCAAGCCGTTTAATCCGGAAGTGCAGAAAAAGTGTATCGGTGACGAAGAGATCATCACCTGCCGTCCGGCGGATCTGGTGGGCAACGAACTGGATACGTTAGAGGCGGAGATGGCACAGTACAAGGAGCAGGACGAGGATGTATTATCTTATGCACTGTTCCCGCAGGTAGCTATGGACTTCTTCAAATACAGAGAAGCTCAGAAGACCAAGATGGACGCGACGGTGGCGGACACCGAGAACGGAGCTTATCCCGTATAAAAATAATAAGGTGCAAAGTTTTTGGTGAGAATCAAAGACTTTGTGCCTTTTTTGTTCAGTCGGAATGTTTTGACTCCATAACGGTACTGGTCCATGACTCATCAGCGGAGTGATTAGCCATGGTGTGAGCAGTAACGAATGGTTTTCAGGAAAGTGACAGAAATCGAGAAAGTCTATTGACGGGACGGGGGGGGTGTTGTAAAATGTATACATTCCTGTTCAAAAGCAGAATGGGGGATATGGATTCGTGTGATTTTGGGAAATTGTATGCGAATCGGCAGAAAGGGAGTATACATGGAATGGAATCCAATAGAAGACCGGTCCGAAAGGTATATATCGATTTTTTGAAAATAATTGCTATCTATATGGTGTTGTTTAATCATACAAATGCCAATGGTTTTATCTTATTTACAGTTGCGCGTGATTCGAGGTTTTATCTGTTTTATCTCTTTTGTGCTGTTTTTATTAAAATTGCAGTCCCGCTGTTTTTTATGACGTCAGGTGCTCTTTTGCTTGGAAAAGAAGAGTCATACAAAAAACTGCTGACTGGACGTTTTTCGAAATACCTGGTCATACTGGTGGTAAGTTCTTTTTTGATCTATCTGTATAGCTGCCTGCGAATAAACTCCGAAGGAGTATCCATCAGACATTTTTTCAGGCTGCTGTATACTTCGAACGCATCTGCTGCATGCTGGTATTTGTATGCGTACCTTGCGTATATACTGATGCTGCCTCTGATCAGGAAGCTGGCGGTGTCTATGACAAAAAGGGAATATCAATGGATGTTTCTGGCGTATGGAATGATGCAGATGCTGTCAATTGCAGATTATATTTTGTGGAAAGGAGATGCGGTACATAACGGCCATTTTTCTTTTTTTATAACCAGCAATTATATTTTTTATCCATTGATGGGTTATTATATGGATCAAAAGATGAAAGAAGAAGAGTTTACCCGAAAAAAAGCAGTGATATTAATAGCGGCAAGTATTGCGGCGATCCTTGTGTGTTGTTTTTTGACAGACTACCGCTGCACCAGGATCAACGAGTGGACGGAGGCTGGCTGTCAGTTATTTTTCAATACACTTATTTTTCTTCCGACCATTACTGTTTATTACATAACAAGAATGTGGTTTTTGAAACATGATGTGAACGAAAAGGTTTGCAGACTAATTACGGTTGTGGGCGGAACTACATTTGGAATTTATTTGACGGAACTAATGTGCAGAATAGAAACAAAATTTGTATTTTATTATCTGCAGCCGCTGATCCACACGTTTCCGGCCTGCCTGATCTGGATTCTAACTGCATGTCTGCTGGGAGGGACCATAGTATTGCTACTGAAACGGATTCCATGGCTTGGTAAATTTTTGTAACTGCAGACCGGTTGCTTTTAGCGTATTTTTGTATTCGCTGACTGTTTCTGAAGAAATCAGCATGAGAACAAAGGGCAGCTGGAAGAGAAATCTTCCGGCTGTTCTTTTTTGTGCGCCCGGTATGGATGCAGGCTAATCGGTAAAAGTCCGTAATATGATTCGGGGTGGGAAGTGCACAGACAGGAGCCTGGGTGTCCACTGTGAGATGGAATCTTGAGATTACGCCACAAAGAGACCGGCGGATAAAAACAATTGGAATAAGAGCCTGAAAAGCCCTGCCTGAAGACGAATCTTGAAATCAACCGGATTTGATAGTATACTGGAAACAATAACGGGGAACAAAAGCTGGTCTCCAGCATGTTCATGATACCATGTCTGTGCGCGTCATGGGCTATGATGATAGTGAATGCTGAGAGGGAGGAAGCGGAACTTAAAAAACAGCTGAATCCCGAAAAGCCCCCAGATCAAAGAGTGAGTCCCGAAGGGAATCAGGAATTGATCTGCTACCATGGGGCTGAGAGGGAGGAAGCGGAACTTAAATAGGAGAGGTCACTATGGCAATTACAGCAGCTTGTATGCTTCCTCATCCGCCGCTGATTGTACCGGAGGTCGGAAGAGGGGAAGAGGAGAAGATTCGGTGCACCATCAATGCCTATGAGGATGCAGCGCGAAGAATTGGAGTATGGAAGCCGGATACGATTGTTCTGATTTCGCCGCATCAGACGATGTATGCGGATTATTTTCACATTTCACCGGGAGAAAAGGCCGTGGGTGACTTTGGCCAGTTTCGTGCGGAACAAGTGAGATTGGAAGTCACATATGATACCAGATTTGTGGAACTTCTGTGTCAGTTTATAAATGGAGAAGGTCTTTTGGGAGGAACGCTTGGGGAGCGGGAGAAAAGACTGGATCACGGGACGATGGTGCCGCTGTATTTTATCAACAAATTCTGGACTGGATACCGGCTGGTACGGGTTGGACTGTCGGGACTTCCTCTGGAGGAGCATTATCGCCTGGGCCAGTATATCCAGCAGACGGCAGAGCTTTTAGAGCAAAATGTTGTGGTGATCGGCAGCGGAGATCTGTCCCATCGTTTAAAGAAGGACGGTCCCTACGGGTATCAGAAAGAAGGACCGGAATACGACCGGCAGATCATGGAGATTATGGGGCAGGGTGATTTTGCAGAGCTTCTGGAATTTTCGGAGGAATTCTGCGAGAAAGCAGGAGAATGCGGGCACCGTTCATTTACGATTCTGGCCGGAACGCTGGATGGCTGTCGGGTGAAAAGTGAACGTCTGTCCTATGAAGGACCTTTTGGGGTTGGCTATGGTATCTGTATCTACGAAACGGGGGAGAAGGATCCGTCCCGAAAGTTTCTGGAACAGTATGAAGAAAAGGTTCGTCTGCGTCTGAAAAAGCAGCGGGAAAAAGAAGATGCCCATGTCCGGCTGGCAAGGGAGACCATCGAACATTATGTCCGGACCGGGCAGCTTCCAGAGGCGCCGGCAGATCTTCCGGAGGAACTAAGGGAATGCAGAGCGGGAGTTTTTGTCTCAATAAAAAAAGACGGCAGACTGCGGGGCTGTATCGGGACCATAAAAGCGGTGCAGGCATCGATTGCAGAAGAGATCCGGTATAATGCAGTCAGTGCCTGTTCACAGGATCCCAGATTTTCGCCCGTGCAGCCGGAAGAGCTGGAACGTCTGACGATCAGCGTAGATGTACTGGGAGATGCAAAGCGGGTCGCTTCTTTGGCAGAGCTGGATGTGAGGCGTTATGGTGTGATTGTGACCAACGGTCATCGGCGGGGCCTGCTGCTCCCGAACCTGGAAGGTGTGGATACAGTCCAGGAGCAGATCGCCATCGCGAAACAAAAAGCAGGGATCCGGGCGGACGAAGAAGTGGAACTGCAAAGATTTGAGGTGGTCCGGCATGGCGTTTCCTAGAGTGGAAAGGGGGACCATATGGAGAATATCTGTCAGGTATGTATGCATCACTGCCGTCTGAAACCAGGGCAGCAGGGGATCTGCAGAGCGAGGAAAAATGAGGCAGGAACAATCCTCTGCGGCAATTACGGAAGGGTGACTTCTTTGAATCTGGATCCCATTGAAAAAAAGCCTCTGAAAATGTTTCATCCAGGAAGCCTGATCTTGTCTGTGGGCAGTTATGGCTGCAACCTGCGCTGCCCCTTCTGCCAGAACCATGAGATCTCAATGGCAGATGAATCGTCTGTGGAGTTTGTTCAGATGCTTCCAAAGGAACTGGCAGAGAGGGCTTCCAAATACCGGCTGGTTGGCAATCTTGGGGTCGCGTTTACCTTCAACGAACCACTGGTCGGGTGGGAGTATGTTCGTGATGCGGCCAGGCTGGTTCATGATCAGGGGATGAAGAACATCATGGTTACCAATGGCAGTGCAGAACTTTGGGTGCTGGAGGCATTGCTTCCATATATAGATGCTATGAATATTGATCTGAAAGGTTTTCGGCCGGAATATTACCAAAAGCTGGGCGGTGATTTGGAGATTGTGAAAGCTTTTATCGCCCGTGCATCCCGGGACTGTCATGTGGAGCTGACGACGCTGATCGTACCAGATGAAAATGATGATGTGTTCCAGATGGAAGAAGAGGCGGCATGGATTGCCTCCATAAACAGAGAAATTCCTCTCCATGTCACCCGCTTTTTTCCCCGGTACCAGATGACAGATCAAAAAGCGACGGAGGTGTCGCAGGTGTATGCGCTTGCCCAAACTGCAGAAAAATATCTGAACTATGTGTTTGTAGGAAATTGTTGAAAAATAGATATGGAATCGAATGATATTCCTCAGGGGATGGACAGGCAGCATATTTGCCTGCTACATCGCTGTACGAATCTCGAAATAAATCGTGTTCGCTGTGGGTCTGCGAAGCGGCGCGGTGGTGCCTGCGTCTGGTTTCGCAGGCATGCAGATGGAACGGATTGCAAGTGCCAGTTATCCGGGAATTCGCGCAGCGATGTATGAGTGTACTGTGAGGAAGTATAATGTGGAGGTATAGCAGGATGAGACTTGCGGTGGTCGGCGGAGGGGCAGCAGGCATGATGGCTTCTGTGTTTGCGGCGGAAAAAGGGGCAGTTGTGGATCTGTATGAGAGAAACGAAAAGCTCGGGAAAAAACTGTATATTACGGGAAAAGGCAGATGCAACCTGACTAATGCCTGTGACATGGAAGAGCTGCTTGGCAGTGTAAAGAGTAATCCAAAGTTTTTGTACAGCGCTTTTTATGGCTTTACCAATCAGGACGTCATGGACTTTTTTGAAAAAGAAGGGCTTAGGCTTAAAGTGGAGCGGGGAAACCGGGTTTTTCCGGAGTCGGACCGGTCTGCAGATGTGCTTGACACCTTAAAGCGCGCCATAAAAAAGGCAGGTGTCCGCGTGCACTTGAACAGCCGGGTGAAACGCCTGAATTTTGGAGACAGGGGATTTGGTCTTTGCCTGGAAGATGGACAGACCGTGTATGCGGATAAAGTATTTGTGGCTACGGGAGGAATTTCTTATGAAAGTACCGGATCCACAGGGGACGGTTATTTTTTTGCAGAGGAGATGGGACTGAAAGTGGTGCCGTGTTTTCCTTCCCTGGTTCCTTTTAATATGAAGGAATCTTTTGTGAAAGAACTGCAGGGACTGGCGCTGAAAAATATTTCCATCCGGATTATGGACGGAAAAAAAATGCTGTATGAGGATTTCGGAGAGCTTTTATTTACGCATTTTGGCGTCAGTGGTCCGGTGATTTTGACGGCCAGCAGCGTCTGCGGAAAGAAAGTGCGGGAAAAGGAACTGAAACTGCTTTTGGATTTAAAGCCGGCTCTGACCGCTGAACAGCTGGATGCCAGGATTTTAAGAGAATTTGAGGCGGCAAAGAACAAAAAGTTCGGCAACGTGGCAGGCGTTTTCTTTCCGGCAAAGCTGACGCCGGTTATGGTCAGGTTAAGCGGAATATCTGCTGAAAAAAGAGTGAACGAGATCACAAAGGAGGAACGGAAGCATTTTTTGCAAAATATAAAAGAACTGGAATTGACCATTACAGGGTTAAGAGGGTATAATGAAGCTGTTATCACAAAGGGAGGCGTATCCGTAAAGGAGATTAATCCGTCAACCATGGAATGCAAAACAGTTCCA
>OFGP01000836.1_pt1 | contig 27279 bp, 17 predicted proteins | sample 1521781 | NCBI WGS metagenome assembly OFGP01 (sample SAMEA3504113, study PRJEB24116) | mouse gut metagenome | biome: mouse gut; feature: mouse-associated habitat; material: faeces | place: Denmark | collected 2011
AAGCAGCGGCAGCCAGTCCGGCGCCGCCCTGAATTCTGTCTTTACCAGGCTTTCCACCAATGTCAATGGCGCGGCAGACGCTCTGAATGACCTTGGGATTGCATATTTTAATACGGACGGGTCAGCCAGGGCATTTGGAAATATTATACAGGAACTTCGTGATGCTACCGCAGATTATACCGATGAACAGAAAGCAAATCTTGCGAATACGGTGGCCGGCGCCGATGCCCAGAAGGAATTTCTGGCAATCCTGGACGCCACTGCAGAAGATTATGAGAAATTGTCGTCGGCTGTCAACCATGCGGATGGTGCAGCCGGCGAGGCGGCAGAAAGCATGATGGATAACCTGGATGGGTCCATTACGCTCCTTCAGGGGGCGGTGGATAACGTAAAACTGTCTTTTGGGGAAAGGTTTGCACCTTATTTCCGGGGAATTGCGGAATGGCTGACAGATGCCATGCCCATGGTGGAGGAAGCGCTGGAGAGCCTGATGGATTTTGTGGACAGGCATGTGGATACCGCCCGGCGTAAACTGGATGATCTTGTAAATTCTGAGCGGTGGCAGGATACAGATTTTTTTGGAAAAGTGGAAATTCTGTGGGATGGTATTATCGCAGAGCCTTTTGGAAAATGGTGGAACAGTACCGGGAAAGCGAAGATTGCGGAGATTATCGGAGATATTGGCTCCGGTTTGGGAGCCGGTTTGGGAATGGGAATCATAACGTTACCTGGCATTGATGTATCCGGCATCCTGGATGAAGGAGCCAGTATTGGGGCTTCTTTTGCCAGGGGATTCTCAGAAGGGTTTGATGTAAGCGCCATTACCTCGAAGCTGGGCAAGGTATTTCAGAACCTGTTTGCCAGTGCAGGAAAATTGCTGCCAGGCGGTGAGTCTGCGGATCTGTCTTCCCTCCTTTCTGCCGCCTTGCTGATGAAGCTGGCCCGGCAGGTAATGGGCATGGGAAAGGCATTGCTGGGAAGTTCTGTTGGACAGTCGTTAGTCACTTCCCTGACAGGGGCAACTGGAAATGCAATGGTCAGAGGTTCGGGGCTTCTGGGGATGCTGGCCAATGTTGGGTATGGACTGTCAGGAGGAAGCAGCACAGCGGGGATGTATTTTGGTAATATGGCAGGCGCAATGTCCGGCAGTTCCGCTGCGCTTCTTGGTGCAGGCGCCACAGCAGGAGGGATTGCAGCAGGTTCGGCGATTATCAGCGGAGGCATTGATTTTTATAAGGCTTTAAAATCTGAGGACGAAGAAGAAGCGGCGGCATACGGAGAATCCGGTGCCTGGAAAATAACGGGAGTCGGAACCGGCGCCCTGGCAGGAGCGTCCATTGGGGCTATGTTCGGTGGAGTTATGGCGGTGCCTGGCGCGTTAATCGGAGCAGGCATCGGCGGCATTGCCGGCTGGATAAAAGGCAACAAAGTCAAAGAGGAATATCAGGAACATGTGGAAGAAATGGAGCAGCAGGCCCAAAAGGCCCGGAAAGTCTTTGAAGCCACCGGCCTTGACATTAAAAATGTGACATTCCGGGAAAAGGAGCTTCAGAAAGCCATAGAGGACACAGAGGTTACCACAGAGCAGTTTGCACAGTATTTTCAGGAGTCCTGCGCAGAGGTTATGAAAAATGCTTTCGGGGATTTGAAGCTGTCCTTAATGGAAGTAAAAGAACTGGCAAAAACCCTTACCTTTGGCAGTATGGCCGAAGGAATGGAACAATTTGGCGCTGCAGCAGAAGCCGCAGAGGAATCCTTTGCTTTTCTGGAACATGCAAAATCTGTTCTTGCAAAACAGAACTGGAATGCCAGCCTGGGGCTGGAACTGTCTGTGGAAGATCAGGAAGATTATCAGGCAGCCATTGACAGCTTTGTTGCTTCTGCCAGGAGTTATCTGAAAGACAGCCATTATGAAGCAGTCAATGCTTTGGGGCTTCTGACCGGAGGGGCTGATACCACAGGGGTGGATGCCATGTACACAGGCTATGAGGCACAGGTGGATGAACTGCAGGAGGAGCTGCGGCGAGTTTTTTCAGAATCTCTGGGAGACGGCGTTATTTCCACCAGGGATAAAATTACCGTAAAAATTGATGGTATGGAAATGGAAATGAGTGAAGCAGATGCCATTACGGAACTCCAGGGGCAGATTGCAGGTATCACAGACAAGGTATCTCAGGCAGAAGAAAATGCAGGATTAGAAAGTCTGAAAATCAAGTATGAAGGGGCTGCCCTGAGTATAGATTCTTTTGCTCAGCTCCAGACGGAACTGCAGGCCAGTACGGCCCAGTTCCAGCAGAGTTACGATGATGCTTTGGAAGTGTCTTTAAAAAACCTTGACCAGGCACAGCAGGAAGGGACAATTAAGCAGGAAGAATATGACAGTCTCTACTCGCAGATAAAAGAAGGGTATAACAGTCAGATAGAAGCGCTGACAGCACGGGTGGAAGAGTTTCAGTTTGACGCCATTGTGTCAGCATATTCGGACAAACTGGACGGGATACTGCCAGATATGGAAGGAAACATGACAGAGAAGCTGACTCAGGTTATGGAACAGGCGCTGGCGGCGGAACCGGATGTTTCCGCCTGGGGTAACGATTTTATTACTGACATGTTTAATCTGGAAGGACTGGAAGGGGAAGTACAGCAGAATCTGATACAGCTGTTAAAAATGACTGCAGCTACGATTCCAACGAGCTACACCACTGCACTGCATGAGAATCTGCTTAACACTGACCTGCTCAGTGAAGCCGGGACCGCATATGGGGCTGCAATGAACACAGGATTAAAAGAAGAAATTCTGGCAGGAGGCCCGCAGCTTCGCAGTTCCGCAGAACGTGCAGTGCAGAGCGCGTTCCGTACACCGTTTGATGTAACAGCCGAGGTCAATATCAGGCCAGAATTTAAACTGCCGCCAGTAATCACGCGCTTTCTTGAATCATCTTTTCAGGAAAGAGGGGGTGGTTCCGGAAGTGGAAGCGGCAGCGGAAGTGGCAGAGGAAGCGGAAGCGCAGACGCAGGCGGAGGGGAAGAGCCGACAAATCCTGGGGGCAGAAATAATGTTACCCCCGGTCCAAATCCTGCAAGGCTGTCAGGAGGTGACCATAGAACATCAGGCGCCCCCGGCGGTTCGGGTTACGGAAGCAATGGTCTGGAACTGTATGGACAGGACAGACAGAGCTCTGGCATCAGTTCTTATACAGGCAGTGGTTTTACGGGATATGACATACCGGTTCCGGACGGAAGTTCAGAAGATACGCAAGAGATATGGGACAGCAGAGAAGGTGTTCCTGAAGAACAGAGCAGTGCAGCAGGGGTTCAGGTGTCTGTGGATATTGCCATGTCTCCGGAATTTCACATCTCCGGTGCAGAAGGGCAGAAAGAAGGGGATATGTTACAGAGCATTCGGCAGCATTTGCGGGAACTGGCAGATGAAGTCGGTGGAGAGATTGCAGAGAGGCTGTCAGAAGTATTTGGAAACATGCCTCTGAAAGGACAGTGATATGAGTGGGAAGTGAGCAGAATGTGGGCAGAAAGGAGAAACAGAATAATGTTTCTCCGCTGTCGGAAAAAGTTCCGGCCAGGAAAAAGGCCAGCGGTATCAGTATCAAACTGGTTACCGTTGGAAAGAAAAAGAAAAAATTCACCTTCCCGTCCCTGCCGGAAAAGATTACATGCAAAAGTGCGGCCAAATACCAGAGCTTTGATACCCTGTCTAAAGGCACCGTAAAGGTGCCGGCGGGCACGGAAGCCAGGGAAATTTCATGGGAAGGGGAGTTTTTCGGAAAGAAAAAGAAAAAAAAAGCCATTGTAAAAAAGTCTGCCTGGAAAAAACCTTCGGACTGTGTGAAAACACTGGAAAATTACATGAAAAAGGGAACCGTCCTGAACCTGATTGTTACGGGAACCTTTATTAACATGGATGTAACCATTTCTTCTTTTCAGGCGGTGGCTTATGGTGCTTACGGAAACATCCGCTACACCATATCTTTTGTGGAAAAAAAGCCTCTGAAAATATACACCGTGAAAGAAAAGAAAAAAAAGTCTCCGGCCAAAAAGACCAGGACCAGAAATGAGGCAGAACAGGTGCAGGAAACAGCAGATACTTCTTATGTGGTGAAAAGCGGCGACAATCTCTGGAAGATTGCCCAGGCCTGTTACGGGTCAGGGGCTCAGTGGACCAGGATTTATGATGCGAATGCGGGAACCATTGAAGCGGCTGCAAGACAGCACGGGAGGGCAGATTCCGATCACGGGCACTGGATTTATCCTGGGACGGTTCTTACAATTCCGATATAAGGAGGCAGAAAATGATTAATCTTGCAAATATACAGTATCATGTGGTGGCGGTGGACGAAGAGGGGAAACGCTATAAAATCCAGGATTATATCGAGAATCTTGGGTGGGAAGAAAATGAAAAGGAGCTTTCTGCCCGGCTGTCTTTTACCGTCCGGAATGATAAAACATCAAAAGGATATCTGTCGGGCATTCTAAAGCCCGGCTGCCTGATCCTGGTATCTTCCACGGATGGCGGTTCCCTGAATCAGGAGGTCATAAGGGGGTATGTGAACACCTGGAATCCATCTTTGCAAAACAGCGGAAGGGAGCTGAAATGTGTCTGCTATGACGAACTTTACAGTCTGCAGAAGAGCCAGGAAAACCTCTATTTCCCTTCCGGTACCGGCACGAAGTCGGCGGTTACGGGAATCCTGAATGCCTGGAAACTGCCGCTGAGGAAGTATGAAGGGCCTGACGTTGCCCATGGAAAACTGAAATTCAATAACCGGTACCTTTCGGATATTCTGCTGGAACTGCTGGACGACGCCGTGAAAAAAGGCGGGGAAAAGTGTATTCTGCGGGCCGCAGAAGGAAAGGTGGAAATCGTTTTGCGGGGCAGTAATAAAAATGTATATATTTTCAGGGCGGATAATATAAAAGCAGTCAGCGAGAGCCAGAACATTGACAATCTGGTAACCCGCGTGACCGTGACAGGACAGGCGGATGATGAAGGAAAGAGCAGTGTGGAGGCAACGCTGGACGGTTTCACAAAGTATGGAATCCGTCAGAGGATATATGTCAGGAGTTCCGATGAAACACCGGAGGCGGCAAAATCTGCCGCTCAGGAAATTTTAAATGAAGAAGGAACCATAAAAAAAGAAATTTCCCTGCAGGGCCCGGATGTTCCCGTAATCCGAAAAGGAGACAGGATAGAGCTTGAGGCGGGGCTGACAAAAGGAAGTTTTTATGTGAAAAGTGTCCGGCATGACGCGGATGCCTGCAGCATGTCCGTGAATCTGGAAAAAACGGAGCGGGAAAAAGTAAAACAGGAAACGTCGGAAACAAATAAAGACCATAATGTGGGAGACATTGTGAATTTTCATGGAGGGACCCACTATATTTCTTCCTATCCAGGAGCCAGAGGCTATCCGGCAGGTGCAGGACCGGCGAAAATTACAAAAAAGAACGGTTCCGGACAGGCACATCCATGGCACCTGATTCATGCGGACAGTACCAGCAACGTATATGGGTGGGTGGATGACGGAACCTTTGACTGAAAGAAAGGACATGGTCCGTGAAAGGCATCCGGACAGAGAAAGGAGGAAAGAATGGCATTTGAAGGAAATTCAGGAATCAGCAGACTGGCAGCTGTGATTGCAGGAAGAATGCGGGAGGAATGCAGCGCTCCCCTGTCGGTGGATTTTGGAGAAGTGCAGGAAGACGGAAGCCTTGTAACCAATACATTTCCGGTTCCGATACCAGGGGGAGAATATTCTGTGCTGGGATATCTTTCCTCCGTCAGTCCGGGGAGCAGAGTGCTGGTGGCGTGGGTTGCCAGCGAGGCGGTGGTTCTTGGGACGGTGAAACGTTCCTGATTCCGTTGTGGAAGGAGGTGAGCAGATGGCAGGAACTTTATTTCCGGTATTTGAAGTTCCGGAATTTAAAGAGGACAGTTCAGAGTATGATGTTCAGTACAAAAGAAGTGCGAAATGGGATGTGCAGTCCGGGGATTTTGTCAGAGACGGAGCGAACCGCGTGGCGGAGTGCAGCGGCCGGGAAGCATTTATGATCTGGTGTTATAAGACTGCACAGACAGAACGGTATGCCTGTCTGGCTTATCCTCCTGAGATTGGCGTGGAAATGGAAGTCGCCATGGAGGATGATGACGAGATGACCGTGGAGTCCATGGTGGAGCGGACCATTACGGATGCGCTTCTTGTAAATCCCAGGACAGAAGCTGTCCAGGATTTTGAATTTTCCTGGAACGGGGATGAAATGCACTGCAGGTTCCAGGTAAAAGGAGCAGACTGGGAGGAACTGATAACGATTACCATATAAGATTAGGGTGTCAAAAGGGTGCGCCGCACCCGCTCATAGCATATATTGATGTGCAAATACATTTGCAATAGCAATATATGCTATGAGCGTAGCACCAAAGGTGCTTTTGACACCCTAATCCTTATAGGAAAGACCTTGTCAGATTATGCGCTGCAGAGATGACATTTACCGCTGCGCAGTCCGCTTACACGCGGAACAGGAGAACGGATGTTGAAAGAGCATATTATAGACAGAATTCAGCCGGGCAGCATAGCAGAGGAACTGGGAATAGAGCCGGGAGACGTGCTGGTGTCCGTCAATGACCATGAAATAGAAGATGTATTTGACTATCATTATTATACCGATGAAGAATATCTCACTGCCATAATCCGCAAAAAGGACGGAGAAGAGTGGGAGCTGGAAATAGAAAAGGAATACGAGGAAGATCTGGGCATTGAGTTTGAAAACGGACTGATGGACGATTACAGATCCTGCTGTAATAAATGTATTTTCTGCTTTATTGACCAGATGCCGGAAGGGATGCGGGATACGCTGTATTTTAAGGATGATGATTCCCGCCTGTCCTTTCTTCAGGGGAATTATGTGACCCTTACCAATATGAAAGAGCATGATCTGGAGCGGATTATCGCCTATAAACTGGGGCCCATTAACATATCAGTACAAACCACCAGTCCAAAGCTGCGCTGCAAAATGCTGAATAACCGTTTTGCAGGAGAAGCCTTAAAAAAAATAGACCGGCTGTATGAGGCGGGAATTCCCATGAATGGCCAGATTGTCCTCTGCAGGGGAGTGAATGACGGGAAGGAACTGGAAAAAACCATTACAGATCTGATGAAATATATGCCGGTGATGGAGAGCGTGTCGGTGGTTCCGGTGGGACTGAGCAGATACCGGGAAGGGCTGTATCCTCTTGAGCCTTTTACAAAACAGGATGCCAGGGAGGTGCTGGAGCTTATCCACCGCTGGCAGGAGATATGTTTTGAAAGACAGGGGCTGCATTTTATTCATGCCAGTGACGAGTGGTACCTGCTGGCAGAACAGGAGCTTCCGCAGGAAGACAGGTACGACGGCTATCTGCAGCTGGAAAATGGTGTGGGAATGCTGCGGCTGCTGCGGCAGGAGTTTGCAAAAGCCCTGGCAGAAGCCGGCAGAAAAAAGGGCATGAAAGAATCCCGGAAGGCAGATAAAACAGAGAAAATCACCATTGCAACGGGAGTTCTTGCAGCTCCCATTCTGCAGGAACTGGCAGAATCCTTTCAGCAGATATTTCCGGAAAAAGAGATACAGGTCATCCCTGTTGTGAATCATTTTTTCGGAGAACGGATTACGGTTTCCGGACTTCTGACGGGACAGGACATAATTGCACAGTTAAAAGGCAGAGTTTCAGGCAGCAGACTGCTTCTGCCCTGCAATCTCCTGCGCAGCGGCGAAGAGGTGTTTCTGGACGACATTACGCTTTCTCATCTGGAAAATGCTTTACAAGTGAAGACAGATATTGTAAAATCAAGCGGACAGGATTTGGTGTCGTGTTTGATGAGAGAGTTAGGAGAGTGAAATGAGTAAACCAGTAGTTGCAGTAGTGGGACGGCCTAATGTGGGAAAATCCACGCTGTTTAATGCTCTGGCCGGAAAGCGTATTTCCATTGTGCAGGATACGCCGGGAGTGACCAGAGACAGGATTTATGCAGATGTTACATGGCTGAATACAGCGTTTACCCTGATTGACACAGGGGGGATTGAACCGGAAAGCCAGGATATTATACTGTCCCGGATGCGGGAACAGGCTCAGATTGCCATTGATACAGCAGATGTGATTCTTTTTATGACGGATGTGCGCCAGGGGCTGGTGGACGCGGATTCCAAAGTGGCCGATATGCTCAGACGTTCCAGGAAGCCGGTGGTACTGGTAGTGAACAAGGTGGACAGTTTTGAGAAGCTCATGCCCGATGTCTACGAGTTTTACAATCTGGGAATCGGAGACCCGGTACCTGTTTCAGCCGCTTCCAAACTGGGAATCGGAGATATGCTGGATGAAGTTGTAAAGCATTTTCCCAAAGAATCCCAGGATGAAATGGAGGACGACAGGCCCAGAGTTGCCATTGTAGGCAAGCCCAATGTGGGAAAATCCTCCCTGATTAACCGGCTGGTGGGAGAAGAACGGGTGATTGTATCGGATATTGCGGGAACCACCAGAGACGCCATAGATACGGAAGTTATCTGGCAGGACAGGGAGTATGTGTTTATTGATACGGCAGGTCTGAGAAGAAAAAGCAAAATCAAAGAAGAACTGGAGCGGTTCAGTATTATACGCGCGGTGACGGCTGTGGAACGTGCAGACGTGGTGGTAATCGTCATTGACGCCACAGAAGGCGTAACCGAGCAGGACGCAAAGATTGCAGGCATTGCCCACGAGCGCGGAAAAGGAATTATTATTGCAGTGAATAAGTGGGATGCTGTCGAGAAGGATGACAAAACCGTTTATAAGCATACGGAGCGGATTCGGGAAATCCTGAGTTTCATGCCCTATGCGGAAATTCTTTACATTTCAGCAAAAACGGGACAGCGCACCAGGAAGTTATTTCAGATGATTGATGTGGTACTGGAAAATAATTCCATGCGGGTGGCTACAGGCGTATTAAATGAAATCATGTCGGAAGCAGTGGCCATGCAGCAGCCCCCCTCGGATAAGGGCAAAAGGCTGAAACTGTTTTATATTACGCAGGTTGCGGTAAAACCGCCCACCTTTGTGATTTTTGTAAATGACAGAGAGCTGATGCATTTTTCCTATACCAGATATCTGGAAAACCGCATCCGGGATGCTTTCGGATTCCAGGGAACCTCGTTAAAATTTATTATTCGGGAAAGAAAGGATGGGTAGCATGGTTGTAAACAGGATAATCTGTCTGGCCATCGGTTATATTTTCGGCCTGTTTCAGACAGGATTTATTTACGGGAAACTGCATCATATTGATATCAGGGAATATGGCAGCGGAAATGCGGGAACCACCAATACCCTGCGGACGCTGGGCTGGAAAGCAGGTCTGGTTACCTTTCTGGGAGATGCAGGCAAGGCAATTCTGTCCATGCTGCTGGCCTGGATTCTGTTTCATGAAAAGTATCCGGGGCAGGTAAGCCTTCTGGAAATGTATGCGGGACTTGGAACGGTACTGGGACATAATTTTCCTTTTTACATGAAATTTAAAGGAGGAAAAGGCATTGCCTGTACGGCCGGATTTCTGATTACCTTTTATCCGCCTCTGGCAATTCTGTGCCTGCTGGTATTTGTGGTGACAGTTGCGGTAACAAGATATGTTTCCCTTGGCTCCATTCTGGTATCTGTCTGCTTTTATATACAGCTGATTGTATTCGGACAGATGGGATATCTGTGGGTGGATAAGGAACTGCTGCCGGAAACTTATGTGGTGGGAGCAGTTTTCACAGTTCTGGCAATCTGGCGCCACCGGGCCAATGTGAAGCGTCTGCTGACCGGAACAGAAAATAAATTTTCCATCAGCAGGTCAGGCAGCCTGAACAAAAGCAAATAAACTTCCGCACAGACGCAGGATAAAGGAAGACGAAGAATCTCGCACAGGCGGGATTCTTTTTTCTTCTACAGGAAATACCCTGTCATACTAATAAATGAAAGTACCGTTTTTAAGGAGGAACCGTAATGCTGGAACCGGGAACCATTCTGGAAAACCGATATGAAATACGAAAGATACTGGGAAACGGGGGCTCTTCCCGTGTTTATCTGGCATATGACAGGGAAACATGCAGGAATCGGGCAGTCAAGGAACTGGACAGGTTTTCGCATGGCCGGATACATACCATGGAACATGGGGAAGCAGATCTGATACGGAAGCTGCAGTATCCCTATTTTCCGGAAATTGAAGAAGTGATGGAGCGGGAAGGACGCTGCTATATCGTGATGGAATATCTGGAAGGAGAAACCCTGGCTCAGGTTCTGGAGCGTTTGGGCCCTCAGCCCTGGCAGCAGGTGGTTGTCTGGGCAAAAGATATGTGTCTGGTACTGGGGTATCTCCATCACTGTCAGCCCCCTGTAATTTACCGGGATATGAAGCCGGCCAATATTATGCTGCAGTCCGGCGGAAATCTGCGGCTTCTGGATTTTGGAGCAGCTCTGGAGCTGTCAGGGCAGGAAACAACGGTCAGCCTGGGAACCAGAGGTTATGCGGCGCCGGAACAGCTTGCCGGGGAATCCGTGGACGCCAGGACAGATATCTATGGCCTTGGGGCCACCATGTATCATCTGCTTACTGGCCGGGATCCCTGCAGGTTTCCCTGCGGGCAGTATTCTGTCCGCCGCTGGAACCCCAGACTGCCCCGGAAACTGGCCGGAATTGTCCGAAAATGTACCCGTTCCCGTCCAAAGGAGCGGTACAGTTCCTGCGAGGCGCTGCGGGAAGCGCTGGAGCGTATCTGAAAATCACCTGCAGCTATTTCCTGCGGACAGTCCGGAAGAATCCGGGAAGGGAACGACAGTTTTAAACATACAATGGAAATCTTTGCAAATAAGAGAAAGTTATGGTACAATAATCAGGTTAAAAACAGAACATGTGTATCAAAATTTTGAAATAAAGTAAGGAAGGAAAATAAAATGGCAGAGAATCAGGAATACGGTGCCGGGAATATTACCGTATTGGAGGGACTGGAAGCGGTAAGAAAAAGGCCGGGCATGTATATTGGAAGTGTGTCCCGCAAGGGCCTGAATCATTTGATTTACGAAATTGTAGACAATTCTGTGGATGAACATCTGGCAGGATTTTGCGATACCATATCTGTAACACTGGAGGCAGACGGCTCCTGTACCGTGGAGGACAATGGCCGGGGAATTCCCGTGGGAATGCATGAAAAAGGCATGTCTGCGGCGCGGCTGGTATTTACCACCCTCCATGCAGGAGGAAAATTTGACAATGACGCCTATAAGACCAGCGGCGGTCTTCACGGCGTGGGTTCCTCCGTGGTGAATGCATTGTCCACATATCTGGACCTGGAAGTATATCTGGGAGGAAAAATATATCATGACAGATATGAGAGGGGAAATCCGGTTCTGGAGCTGGATCAGGGGATGCTGCCGGTGACCGGAAAAACCAAAAAGACGGGAACCAGAATTAATTTCCTGCCGGATCCGGAAATTTTTGAAAAAACTCGTTTCAAGGAAGAAGATGTGAAAAGCCGCCTGCATGAGACGGCTTACCTGAATCCCAGGCTGACCATTATTTATGAGGACAGGCGGGGAGAGGTCACAGAACATCTGGAATTTCATGAGGAAGAGGGAATCAGCGGTTTTGTGAAAGACCTGAACCGAAAAGCGGAAGCTGTCCATGACGTGGTGTATTTTAAAGGGGAAAATGAAGGGATTACAGTGGAGGCTGCCTTTCAGTACATCAATGAATTCCATGAAAATGTGCTGGGGTTCTGCAATAATATTTACAATGCGGAGGGCGGCACCCATCTGACGGGATTCAAAACCATATTTACCACGGTCATCAACAATTATGCCAGAGAACTGGGAATTTTGAAGGAAAAAGATTCCAACTTTACCGGAGCGGACGTGCGCAATGGCCTGACAGCGGTGATTTCCATCAAACACCCCAATCCCCGGTTTGAGGGCCAGACCAAGACAAAACTGGACAACCAGGATGCGGCCCGGGTCACCGGAAAAATAACCGGAGAGGAAATACAGCTTTATTTTGACAAAAATCTGGAAAACCTGAAAAAAGTCATTGCCTGTGCGGAAAAAGCAGCCAAAATCCGAAAGACAGAGGAAAAGGCGAAAACAAACCTGCTGACCAGACAGAAATTTTCCTTTGATTCCAACGGAAAACTGGCCAACTGTGAAAGCCGGGATGCTTCCATCTGCGAGATTTTTATTGTGGAGGGAGATTCTGCCGGAGGTTCTGCCAAAACTGCCAGGGATCGGAATTACCAGGCAATCCTGCCCATTCGGGGCAAGATTCTGAATGTGGAAAAGGCCAGTATCGACAAAGTGCTGGCCAATGCGGAAATCAAAACCATGATAAATGCCTTTGGCTGCGGTTTTTCCGAAGGCTATGGCAATGATTTCGATATTTCCAGGCTGCGCTACGACAAGATTATTATTATGGCGGATGCGGACGTGGACGGAGCCCATATTTCCACCCTGCTGCTGACTTTGTTTTACCGGTTTATGCCGGAGCTGATTTTTGAGGGACATATCTACATTGCCATGCCTCCGCTGTACAAGGCCATCCCTTCCAGAGGAGAGGAAGAATATCTGTATGATGATATTGCGCTGGAAAAATACAGAAAACGCCATAAAGGCCCCTTCACCCTACAGCGGTATAAAGGTCTTGGAGAGATGGATGCAGACCAGCTTTGGGAAACCACCCTGAATCCGGAAACCAGGATTCTGAAACGGGTGGAAATCGAAGACGCCCGAATGGCCTCGGATGTAACGGAAATGCTGATGGGAACAGAAGTTCCGCCCCGGCGGGAGTTTATACATGAACATGCCCATGATGCGGAGCTTGATATATAGGCAGATGGAAAAATATTGTTTCTGAAACTGACAGTCTGCTCAGTTTGCTGAACATCTGCAGAAAGGAATTACCATGCAGGAAAAGGAACAGATTATCCGAACGGAATATTCGGAATTAATGCAGAAATCATACATTGATTATGCCATGAGCGTGATTATTGCAAGGGCATTGCCGGATGTGCGGGACGGTCTGAAACCGGTACAGCGCAGAACGCTTTACGATATGCACGAACTGGGCATCCGGTACGACAGGCCCTACCGGAAATGTGCCCGCATTGTGGGAGATACCATGGGTAAATACCATCCTCATGGAGACAGCTCCATCTATGAAGCCCTTGTGGTAATGGCACAGGAATTTAAGAAAGGACTGCCTCTGGTGGACGGACACGGAAATTTCGGTTCCATTGAGGGGGACGGGGCAGCGGCCATGCGTTATACGGAGGCCCGTCTGCAGAAAATCACTCAGGAAGCCTATCTTGCGGATCTGGATAAGGATGTGGTGGATTTTGTGCCCAACTTTGATGAAACAGAAAAGGAGCCTTCCGTTCTTCCGGTAAAGGTACCCAATCTTCTGATAAACGGAGCGGAGGGAATTGCAGTGGGTATGGCTACCAGTATTCCGCCCCACAATTTTTCCGAAGTGATTGAAGGAGTAAAAGCCTTTATGAAAAATCCGGACATCACCGCAGCAGAACTGATGGAACACATCAAAGGGCCGGATTTTCCCACCGGAGGCATTGTGGTAAATCAGTCAGATCTTCTTAAGATTTATGAGACAGGAACAGGAAAAATAAAAATCCGCGGGAAAGTGGAAATCGAGCAGGTAAAAGGGGGCAGGCAGCGGCTGGTGATTACGGAAATCCCCTACACCATGGTGGGGGCCAATATCGGAAAATTCCTGATGGATGTGTATAATCTGGCAGAGAGCCGGAAAACCAGTGATATCGTGGACATTTCCAACCAGTCCTCCAAAGAGGGTATCCGTATTGTACTGGAGCTGAAAAAGGGAGCGGATGTGGAAAATCTCTGCAACATGCTCTATAAAAAAACAAGGCTGGAAGATACCTTTGGCGTCAACATGCTGGCAGTGGCAGAGGGACGTCCGGAAACCATGGGACTTGTGCCGATTCTCCGCCATCATGTGAATTTCCAGTATGAGCTGGCCACCAGAAAATACAAAACCCTTCTGGCCAGGGAACTGGAGAAAAAAGAGGTGCAGGAAGGATTAATCAAAGCCTGCGACGTTATCGACCTGATTATTGAAATCCTCCGGGGTTCCAAAAATATAAAAGATGCCAGAGACTGTCTCATGAACGGAAATACGGAGAAAATAAAATTCCGTTACAAAGGCTCTGAAGCAGATGCCAGACAGCTTTGTTTTACCGAGCGTCAGGCCAATGCCATTCTGGAAATGCGGCTGTATAAGTTAATCGGTCTGGAAATTGAAGCATTGATGAAAGAGCATGAAACCACCCTTTCCAATATAGCAAAATATGAGGAAATTCTCGGCAGCCGAACCGCCATGGCCAAAGTGATTATCAAAGAATTAAACCGGTTCCAGAAGGAATACGGACAGGCCCGCAAAACTGCCGTTGAAAATGCCGGAGAAGCAGTTTATGAGGAAAAGAAAGCGGAAGAACTTCCGGTGGTGGTCCTGATGGACCGTTTCGGTTATGTGAAAACAGTGGATGTGTCCACTTATGAGCGGAACAAAGAAGCGGCAGATGGAGAAAACAAATACATTATTTCCTGTATGAACACAGACAGGCTCTGCATTTTTACCGATAAGGGACAGGTGCACACCGTAAAAGTTCTGGATCTGCCTCACGGGAAGTTCCGGGACAAGGGGACGCCGCTGGATAATGTAAGCAATTATAACAGCAATGAGGAAGCAATGCTGTTAGTCAGCAGCCTGAGCGGCCTTAAGGGGCGAAAACTTTTGTTTGCCAGCAGCGGCGGAATGCTCAAGCAGGTCAGCGGAGAAGAATTTGACATATCCAGGCGTACTGCGGCGGCCACTAAATTAAATGAAGGAGAAAAACTTCTTCTGGTACAGATCCTGGCAGAGGAAGAAGAGGAAACCATTGTCATGCAGACAGAAAAAAACATGTTTCTGCGTTTTCTGGCTTCCGATGTGCCGGAGAAGAAAAAAGGCGCTGTGGGCGTCCGGGGCATGAAAATTGACGAAAAGGACAGTCTGGCAGCAGTGTACCTGCTGGGACAGGAAGAAAGTACCATTACTGTGAAAGAAAAAGAAATTGCACTGCACAGGCTCAGGCTGGCCAACCGGGACGGGAAAGGCGTGAAGAAATAGAAGAAAGGAATAACACTGGAAATTTCCCGGCAGGTATGATAGAATTTTAACGTTGGTACGAATCAGGCGTCAGAAAATACGCAGGTTCGGAAAGTGAAAAGAAAAACACAGGTGGGGACATGGAAAAAGAAACAGATGTTATAATTGTGGGTACAGGAGCAGCGGGGCTGTTCTGCGCACTGCAGCTGCCGGAGGGAAAAGAGGTAACAGTCATCACCAAGGATGAAGTGGAAAACAGCGATTCCTTTCTGGCCCAGGGCGGAATCTGTGTTCTGCGGTCAGAGGATGATTTTGACGGATACTTTGAAGATACCATGAAGGCAGGACATTACAAAAACAACAGAGATTCCGTGGCAATGATGATTCGCAGTTCCGGTGAAATCATTGATTTGCTGCTGAAATACGGGGTGGAATTTGAGCGCAGGAACGGAGAACTGGTATACACCAGAGAAGGAGGCCACTCCAGGCCCAGAATCCTGTTTCATGAGGATATTACCGGTAAGGAAATTACCGGGAAACTTCTGGCCCAGGCGAAAAGCCGCGGAAATATTACGATTTACGAGCATACGGAAATGATAGACCTGCTCTGTAAAAATAATATTTGTTATGGAATAGCAGCAGTGGACAGCCAGGGAGAGATTCTGCCGGTCCGGGCAGAGCATACGGTGCTGGCCTGCGGCGGTATTGGCGGACTCTATCGCCATTCCACAAATTTTGCCCACCTGACCGGAGATGGGATTGCCCTTGCTCTGCGTCATAAAGTACAGCTTCAGGATGTGAATTTTGTACAGATACATCCCACCACTTTATATTCGGAAAAGCCAGGCAGGAGATTTCTTATTTCCGAGTCTGTCCGGGGAGAAGGAGCGGTTCTTTATAATGCAAAAATGGAGCGGTTTGTGGACGAGCTTCTGCCAAGAGACGTGGTGACAGCGGAGATTGAAAAACAGATGAAGGCAGATGGAAAACCTTATGTATGGCTGTCCATGGAGCATATTGCAAAAGAAGATATTCTAAGCCATTTTCCCAACATTTACCGGAGATGTCTGGAGGAAGGGTATGATGTGACAAAAGAGTGCATTCCGGTGGTACCGGGACAGCATTATTTTATGGGAGGCATTCAGTCGGATCTGGAAGGCAGAACATCCATGAAAGGTCTGTACGCAGTGGGTGAGACAAGCTGCAACGGTGTGCATGGAGCCAACCGGCTGGCCAGCAATTCCCTTCTGGAGAGTCTGGTATTCGCAAGACGGGCCGCTCTTGATATTGGTTTGGGGGAAATACCGGACGGTTCCGAAAACAGGGAAACAGGACATATGCTTAAAAAGGTTTCCGCAGCTCAGGAACCGGAAGAATGCCTGTTTCAACCGGAAAATTACAGGGACATGAAAAAGCTGCGGCAGGAAAACAGAGAACTGGTGCAGAAAGAAATAGAGAGGATGAGAAAAGAATATGAACAACAGCATAACCATGAAATTAAATGCGGATGAACTGATTTTACAGGCGCTGAGAGAGGACATTTCCAGTGAGGATGTAACCACCAATGCTGTGATGCGGGGACCTCAGAAAGGAGAAGCACAGTTAATCTGCAAGCAGGATGGAGTGCTTGCAGGACTGTTTGTATTTCGGCGTGTATTTGAACTGCTGGACGAAACAGTTTCTGTGGTATTCCATTTTACAGACGGTGACAGAGTGAAAAAGGGAGATTTGATTGGAACAGTAACAGGTGATATCAGGGCCATTCTGTCGGGCGAGCGGACAGCGTTGAACTTTCTGCAGCGTATGAGCGGAATTGCCACCTACACAAATTCCATTGCTTCTCTTCTGGAGGGAAGTAAGGTAAAACTGCTGGATACCAGAAAAACCACTCCAAACATGCGTATTTTTGAAAAATATTCCGTTAAAATCGGAGGCGGTTATAACCACCGTTATAATCTTTCTGACGGGGTTCTGTTAAAAGATAACCATATCGGAGCTGCGGGAGGCGTAAAAGAGGCAATTCAGATGGCAAAAGAGTACGCGCCTTTTGTACGCAAAATTGAGATTGAATGTGAGACTCTGGAAATGGTACAGGAAGCTGTGGAAGCAGGAGCAGATATTATTATGCTGGATAACATGACTGTGGAGGAAATGCAGAAAGCCATTGCTGCAATTGACAAAAGAGCAGAGATAGAATGTTCCGGAAATGTGACCAGAGAAAACATTGAGCATTATATCTCTCTCGGCGTAGATTATATTACCAGCGGAGCGCTGACCCATTCCGCGCCTATTATGGATATTTCTCTGAAAAATCTTCATACGGTATAAACAGAGAGATAATCCGGAAAATTTTCATGGGATAAAAAGGAAAGAAAATGGAACAGGAGAGCAGATTATCGGACCGGATTGCAGACAGCGTTCTGTCCATGATTACAGTGGAAAAAAGGTTTTTGCCGGGAAGCAAACTGCCCAATGAGAACATACTTTCGGAGGAACTGGGCGTAAGCCGCACTACGCTGCGGGAAGCCATACGGATTCTGGCTACGGGAGGAGTTCTGGAAATCCGCCGCGGAAGAGGGACTTTTGTACGGGAAGACTTTAAAATCAACCGGCCGGAAGAACTGTCCTCTCTGAATCAGGCCAGAGTGAACGCCAGAGATTTGTATGAAATGCGTCTGATTTTTGAACCTGAGGCTGCCTACTATGCAGCTTTGCGGGCTACGGAAGAGGAAATTCAGCGGATTCTTGCGTTGGGAGCGGAAATTGAACAGCGCATACACCAGAAAAAAGACCGGACAGAAGTAGAACAGTCTTTCCACAAATCCATTGCGAAAGCAACCCACAACGAATTTATGAATCAGCTTATGCCGGTGATTTATGAGGGAATCAACAGGGGAGTGAGACTGTCAGAATCTCATGAAAAAGCAGTGCAGGCCACACTGGTGGACCACAAAATCCTGATGGATTTTCTGAAAGAACGAAATGGGGAAGGTGCAAGAAATGCCATGCGCATTCATATTCTACATGCCATGGAGCAGCTTCCCATGGAATAAAAATTAAGAAGTACAGCTGGCGGAAATGAAGTTTATTGCTCCATAATCCCCTTGCATACGTCAAAATGTGCAATCTCCTCAGGATTGAGGAAATTGCACATTTTGTTCTGTCAGGTTTTCAGTAAGGCTCTGTGGGCCTGCAGCGTTTTTGAAATGGTTTCAAGCAGCAGAGGAATGTCGATGGGCTTGGTGAGATGAGCATCCATGCCGCTTTCTCTGGACATCTGTTTGTCGCTTTCAAAAGCATCTGCGGACAGGGCAATAATGGGAATGCTGGACAGAGCCGGATCTTCCAGTCTGCGGATGGCTTTGGTGGCATCCCATCCGTTCATGCCGGGCATCTGAATATCCATCAGAACCAGGTCATAGTCGCCCGGAGAGGACTGTCCGACTTTTTCCACAGAAATACTTCCGTCCGTGACAGTTTCCACATGAAATCCCATTCCCTGAAGGATTTCCGATTCGATTTCCAGGTTGGCCATATTGTCGTCTACCAGCAGGATTTTTTTATTCAGCAGGTTGGCGAATCCTTCTTCCGAATCTTCGGCGGAAAGAGGATGAGCCTGTACCCGGAACCGGAGTGTGATGGTAAATGTACTTCCTTCTCCTGGAATACTGTCAATCTGAATGTGTCCGCCCATCATTTCCACAAGATTTTTTACGATGGCAAGGCCCAGCCCGGTGCCATGAATACCGCTGAAGGTGGTGTTTTTTTCACGCTCAAAGGGTTCAAAAATATGTTTCAGGAAATCCTTATGAATGCCAATGCCGTTGTCCCGAACCGTAAACTGATAGACTGCGTAACCATTTGGAAATTTTTCCAGTTCTGTTACAATCAGATCCACTTTGCCGCCGTCTTCCGTGTAGGTAATGGCGTTGTTGGTCAGATGCATGAGTATCTGTTTCAGTTTTTCCTGGTCGCTGTAAATATCGGAATGTTTTACATCTGTGGTGTACAGATTGAATGTGATGTTTTTATCTGCCGCCAGAGACAGCTGATGCTCATGGGTATCCTGTACAAGATCGCACAGATTGCATTCAGATTCTGAAACACGGGTATCGTTGGACTCAAACCATGAGATTTCCAGTACCTTTTCAATCAGGCTCAGAAGCTGTTTGCTGGAATGTTCAATTTTATTCAGATAATTTTCAGTAGCTTCCCGGCTGTCAATATGTTTGCGGGCAAGGGTAGTAAAGCCGAAAATTGCATTCAGAGGTGTCCGCATGTCATGGGACATGTTGGAGAGGAATGTATTTTTGGCAGTAATTGCAAGATTGGCATTTTCCAGTGCATGTTCGAACATTTTTTTCTGTTCAATTTCCCGCCGGATTTCTTCATCAATTCTCCGGTAGCCCATTACAATCTGGGAAATGTGGTCTCTGCTGCTGACATTTACAATGCGAAGCTGCAGATATTGTATTTCTTCCTCCCGAAGAATACGGTAATTTACATAATAAGTCTTGTTATTCACCAGTTTTTTACGAATATATTCCGGTGCGGTTACTTTGATAACATTGTCCCTGTCTTCCGGATAGACCCAGGTATTGATGTAATCTGCGGTATACCAGTCGAAATCTTTTACCTGAAACTTTTTCTCAAACTGCCGCTCTGTCCGGTCGCTCAGACGATAGGGCAGGATGCGGTTGGTATCCAGGTCAGCATAGAGAATAGATTCATAATTAACGCTGAGTCCTTCAATAACTTCCAGACGGCGCAGATGTTCCTGATTAATCAGTCTCCGTTCTTTGTCATATTCTTCTATCAGGGTCTGAAGTTTCTGCTCCCTCTGATTGGTTTCATTCAGTAAAATTGTCCGTTCCGTAATCTGCCGCTGTCTTTTTTCTGTGGCGTCTCCCAGAAAGACGTAGAAAATTCCTCCTATGGAATCAATATGTATGTAATGACCGTAATCTTCAATCCAGCGGATACTTCCGTCTTTGCGGGTAACCCGGTATTCCACATAGTCCAGGTCATACTGGCTGTCAGCAATCTGTTCCCGGATACTCTGTTCTACCATGTCCAGGTCTTCAGGATGTACGATACCCCGGAAAGAATTATCGGTCAGCTGTTTGAATTCTTTCAGTGTCTGGCACTGGAAAATCCGCAGCAGCGCCTTGTTGGCATAGATGATTTCTTCTCTGCCTTCTGCATGATAAATCAAAAATCCCCCAGGCATTTCATCCATAAAGTTTATTACTTCAAAAGCAGTTCGTGCGCTCTGGGAATCCAGTAAAGCAGGAAATTCTGTCTGTCGGCACTTTTCCATTAAATCTTCCATATCTATGTCGTGATTTTCCGGGATGCTCAGCAGATTCAGGATGTGTTCAATTAAGTTATGATTTATGTTCTGTTTGCTCATACTAACTCTCTCCCTGAATTTGTAATCCAAAATCATTCCATATTTTAGCATGTATTACAGGGAAAGTCAATGAAACGAAAGAAATGTTATACAACTGTATTGACAGCAGACAACTATGAAGGTATAATAAGCATAATGATCTTACCGGAATGTCATATATTTTAGTATTTTGCAGCAGGAGGATATTTTCTGTAAGAGAAAGAAAACAGAGAGAAAGAGGTAGAGAAAATGAGAAGTGACAATGTGAAAAAAGGGATGCAGCAGGCGCCCCATCGTTCCCTGTTTAATGCGCTGGGATTTACCAGAGAAGAAATGGACAAACCGCTGGTTGGAATTGTAAGCTCCTATAACGAGATTGTTCCGGGACATATGAATCTGGACAAAATTGTGAATGCGGTAAAGCTGGGAGTAGCGGAAGCCGGCGGAGTTCCGGTGGTATTTCCGGCCATTGCAGTCTGCGACGGAATTGCCATGGGACACACGGGAATGAAATATTCTCTGGTAACCCGTGATCTGATTGCAGATTCCACGGAATGTATGGCCCTGGCCCACCAGTTTGATGCGCTGGTGATGGTGCCTAACTGTGACAAAAATGTGCCGGGACTTCTGATGGCCGCAGCGAGAATCAATGTACCCACTGTATTTGTGTCCGGCGGTCCCATGCTGGCAGGCCATGTAAAGGGAAAAAAGACCAGCCTTTCTTCCATGTTTGAGGCAGTGGGCTCTTATGCAGCAGGCACCATGACAGAAGAGGATGTCTGTGAATTTGAGGAAAAGGCATGTCCTACCTGCGGCTCCTGTTCCGGCATGTATACGGCCAATTCCATGAACTGCCTGACGGAAGCCCTGGGCATGGGCCTTCCTGGAAATGGAACCATTCCGGCAGTGTATTCCGACCGGCTTCGGCTTGCCAAACATGCAGGTATGGCAGTGATGGAAATGTACAGAAAAAATATCTGCCCCAGGGATATTATGACAAAAGAGGCTGTGTTGAATGCCCTGACTGTGGATATGGCTCTGGGCTGTTCTACTAACAGTATGCTGCACCTTCCGGCCATCGCCCATGAGATTGGTTTTGATTTTGATATCGGATTTGCAAATGAAATCAGTGAAAAGACGCCGAATCTCTGCCATCTGGCTCCGGCAGGCCCCACTTATATGGAGGATCTGAATGAAGCCGGGGGCGTTTATGCGGTGATGAACCAGCTGGCGGAGCTTAATCTGCTGAACACAGACTGTATGACGGTTACCGGACGGACCATGGGAGAAAATATCAGAGGCTGTGTCAACCGGAATCCGGAAGTAATCCGGCCCCTTGACAATCCTTACAGTAAAACAGGAGGCCTTGCTGTATTAAAGGGGAACCTGGCGCCGGAGGGAAGCGTGGTGAAACGCTCTGCAGTTGCACCGGAAATGATGGTACACGAGGGACCTGCCCGTGTATTTGACTGTGAAGAAGACGCTATTGCAGCCATCAAAGGCGGGAAAATTGCGGCCGGAGATGTGGTGGTAATCCGTTATGAAGGGCCGAAAGGCGGACCGGGTATGCGTGAAATGCTGAATCCCACTTCTGCCATTGCAGGCATGGGACTGGGCTCCACCGTTGCGCTGATTACAGATGGACGTTTTTCCGGAGCCAGCCGGGGCGCTTCTATCGGCCATGTTTCACCGGAAGCGGCAGTAGGCGGAACCATTGCACTGGTGGAAGAAGGAGATATCATCAAAATCAATATTCCGGAAATGAAACTGGAGCTGGATGTACCGGAGGAAATCCTTGCAGAACGAAGAGCAGAGTGGAAGCCCAGGACTCCAAAAGTTACGGAAGGCTATCTGGCAAGGTATGCACAGATGGTTACCTCAGGGGCAAAAGGCGCGGTTATGAAAAAAGAACTGTAAAGGAGTCGGTATGTTAAGAATTGGATGTCATCTGTCTTCTTCCAGAGGCTTTCTGGCCATGGGAAAAGAGGCGGTGAAAATTGGAGCCAACACCTTTCAGTTTTTTACCAGAAATCCCAGAGGCGGAAAAGCCAGGGAACGGAATCCGGAGGATATTGCCGCTTATCTGGAATTTGCAAAGGAACATGGAATTGCACAGATTCTGGCCCATGCTCCCTATACTTTAAATGCCTGTGCAAAAGACGAAGGGCTGCGTCAGTTTGCATACGATATTATGTGTGATGATCTGAGCCGGCTGGAGTATTTTCCGGAGGCCATGTATAATTTTCATCCGGGAAGTCATGTGAAGCAGGGAGCAGAACGGGGCGTGGAACTGATTGCTGATATGCTGAATCGGATAAATGAAAAGGAATACCATGCCTGGATTTTACTGGAAACCATGGCGGGAAAAGGCACGGAAATGGGACGGAATTTTGAAGAACTGCGGGCGGTTATCGACCGTGTGGAAGACAGCAGCCGCCTGGGCGTCTGTCTGGATACCTGCCATGTGTTTGACAGCGGTTATGATATTGTAAATCATCTGGAAGAGGTAATAAAAGAATTTCAGAGGGTAATCGGTCTGGAGCGTCTGAAAGCCATGCATCTGAACGACAGCATGTATGGTCTGGAAAGCCATAAGGACCGTCATGCGAAAATCGGAGAGGGAAAAATTGGTCTGGAAACCTTTCGGGCCATTGTCACTCATCCCGCTCTGTGCAGCCTTCCTTTTTTTCTGGAGACGCCCAATGATCTGGAAGGATATGGAAGGGAGATTGCATTGCTCAGAAAAATTTCAGACAATTCATAAAAGCCATTACCGGAAGTTACATAACTTCCGGTAATAGTTTTTTCCAGGACTTGACTTTCTGAATTTTCCCATGTTATTCTTGGAATCAGAACTATATTTTTCCAGAATAAGAGGGAGGAAGTTGATGAAACGCAGGAAAACATTTTTTATGCTGCTGTTTTTCATGCTGGCGCTGCCTCTGGCGGCGAAGACCTTCGGCAGAGAAATGCGGGAAGTGCACGGTGCCCCACAGGAGCGGTACTATTATAACCAGCTTACGGAAGAAGGGAAAAGGCTTTATGATGCCATGTATCAGATGTATGAACAGGGCATTTTCAAAACCGGAACCGGAGATTATGACCTGGCAGCCAACCAGTGTGTGACAGGGGAACAGCTGGAAAGCTATGCCAGTGGAAACAACGGGCTGCTGTCTGCCATGGGAGCAGCCAGAGACGCCTTTTATGCAGATTATCCTGATATTTTTTATGTGGATTTTTCGTATCTTTCCCTGCGTGTGACCAGGGACGGAGGGGGAAATTATCATGCCTGGCTGGGATCCGGCAGAAGCAGCGACTATTATGTAAAGGGATTTGAAAACAGTCAGCAGGTGGAAGAAGCCATTGCGGCATATGAGGCCAGAGCAGAGGAGATTGCACAGGGGGCCAGGAGTCTTTCTGTAAAAGAGGGGGAGAATCTGACAGAGCAGCAGGTAAAGTATGTGCATGACGAAATTATACAGCACACCTCTTACCGGTTAGAAGACAGCTGCAAAAAGGAAAATGCGGGACATATCAGGACTGCCTACGGAGCTCTGGTCAAAGGAGAAAGCCTCTGTGAAGGTTATGCCAGAGCCATGAAATCCGTGCTGGACAGGCTGGGAATTCCCTGCGTGCTGGTTCAGGGCATGTATCAGCTCACCAGAGACCAGGGAGAACTGCATATGTGGAATTATGTACAGGTGGACGGTCAGTGGTACGGTGTGGACGCAACCATGGATGATCCTATTGTTCCTGTGCCCAATGAGAACGGGAATGGCCTGGACGGGGGAGAAAGAACCATGTATCTTCTCGCAGGGGCAGATGTTATGGGCAGGCGCCATATACCCAACGGAGTTATGTCAGAGGCAGAGTTTGAATTTACATACCCTGTGCTGGAAGGACAGGGGCCTTTGTTTGAGGAAGTTGTAAACAGCAACGGTTTAACGGTCAGTTACAGTGAAGGAATGCAGTCTGGTCTTCCCACAGGAATATTTAAGGTGAGCTATCAGGGAATGGGGGCCTCCAAAGCCATTGAAACGGGCAATTATATCCTGATGAAAGAGACGAAATATTATGAGGAGTCGAAACGGTGGGAGTATGGAGAGTGGGCTTACTGTCTTCCGGATGTATATCCCAGCATGAACGATACGGAAACAGAGCTGACCATGTATGTGCCGAATGCTCAGTTTGTGGAATTTGCCGTGACCCGTGAAAATCCGGGAAATTATGACGGAAATAACGGGGGCAGTCTGGAGAATCTTACCTTTCATGGAGATCCCCTGTTATTTGAGGCGAGTTCTGAAAAACTTTTCAATCCCAATGGAACCTATACGCCGCCTCCTTATGTGCAGAAAGCAGAACCGGCCATGACCGGGAATCTGGAAATTGAAAAAACCCATCATCTGAAGATTACATATGACGATACGTTAAAACTTGCAGACGATGCTGCTGAAGCAGGTATTACCCTGTCTGTCAGAGAGTCAGATACCACTGCCATGCAGTATTGTAAAGTTGAGAATTTTACCTGGGACGGAGACAGGACGGTAGAGATGGATTTTACACCCAGTAAAATGTGGCTGGACAACAGTATTACCTATCGTTTTGGCCTTACCGGACTGGTGGGGACAGACAGTGGAAAAGTGCCGAATGCGTTCAGTTATTCAGCTGCTTACAGAAGCTGTATCTGTGCATATCGTACCAAAGGGTATTTTTATAATGTATGGGGAAGGCCGTCTCTTCTGGAACAGTCAGATCTTTCCTGCAAAAACTGGGAGAGCTGGGAGACAGAGGATGGATCAGGCCTTACACCTGAGATGGTAACCGGACTCACCCTGGTGGCTACCACAACCACCCAGGCACAGGCAGACGCTATGAACGAGCTGGTGGGAAGTACATTTCCGGGGGAACAGGTACTGAAAAGCGAGACATATAATATTAATTTTCTCACCTGTAAAAAGAATGTGGTACAGCTTGGAGATTCTGTTCGGGTTAGCGTTGGATTTCCGGCGGGATACGGGCCTTCTGATGAAGGAGTAACGTTTAAAGCCTGCCATTTTATCAGGAACAAAGCAGGAAAAATTGTCGGGGTGGAAGAAGTACCCTGTACGGTTACACGTTATGGTCTGGTAATCACATGTAAATCTTTCAGTCCTTTTGCCATTATGGCCGTGGAAGATAAAGACGATGGCAAAACTCCTGCCAAATCAGTGCTTGTAAGCAATACTGCAGGAGGCAGCATCACAGGGGCAGAAGAAGGAATTGTTACGCTGCAGCAGGGGGAGAGCCGTACATTTACCATTCAGGCGGCGGACGGATATGTAATAGACCAGCTTGTGGTGGGCAGTATCTGGCAGGAAATTACAGATAACAAATCCATGACCGTGGAGATTAATTATGATTCTCTGGAATCCGGAGACGTGATAGACGCAGCTTTTGCGGCGGAAAGCGTAAAAGCCAGAGAGGCACAGCGGGGGGAAACACCGGTACAGCCCCGGCCTGTTCCGGCGGAACTTCAGTTTTCTTCCAGAAAGATTACAGTGGCGGAAGGTCAGGGATTTGAACTTGCACCTCAGATTACGGAGAAGGAAGGAATTCACACTTATCAGTGGTATAAAGACGATGTGCCGCTGAATGGAAAAACAGGCAGGACACTGACCGTTTCCTCTGCTTCTGCCAGAGACGCCGGAACTTATACTCTGGTGGTGACCTCTGCTTCCGGAGCAGCAAAAGTTACATCTGCGGATGCGGGATGTAATGTGACAGTACAGGGACGGAGTCAGGAGCAGCCTGATCTCCAGCCGGGAATGAGTTCCCAGACAGTTACGCTGCAGACAGTGGAAGGGGTAAGTGTTTCCTCCGATACCACCAGCCGGGTAAAACTGAAATGGAAAAGCGTACCGGGTGCCCAGGGATATGAGGTGTTCCGCTATAATCCTTCCAAAGGCAGGTTTGTGAGGATTAACACAACAACGGGTCCTTCCTATACGGACAGAAAGAAAACTGCGGGAAAGGCATATCGTTATAAAGTCAGAGCATACAAAAAAAGCGGAGGCAGGACATATTATGGCAATTACTCCAAAGAATCCAAAGTGATTGTCAAACCAAAGTCGCCCACGAAACTGTCCCTCAAACGCCTTTCTGCCAAAAGTGTGGAGCTGTCGTTTAAACCGGTGAAGAATGCAAATACTTATCAGATCAGCCAGTATAACAAAAGCAGCAGAAAGTACAAACTGGCTTATCGGGTAAAATCAAAAAAACTGTACAAATATAATGCCAGAACGAAGAAATGGAAGTATCTGAAAAAAGTAAAAACAAAGAGCGGAAAGCTGGTGTGCAGTATCACAGGGCTTAAAACTTCAGATAAAAATCTGAGATTCCGCATAAGGACAGAATGTTCCAGATACAAATATAAAACCCAGTACAGTACATGGAGCAAAACAGTTACCGTGAAGTAACGGGACCATGGATTTATCCGGAGTGGGAACGGGAGTTCTCCTGAAGGTTATCAGCATTTGGGGAAATCAGAAAAAACACTTGAAGTTTTTCAGAACCCATGTTAAAATGAGTTCCATGCAAAAGCAATGAAGGTGTTAAGTAGAGAACTGTACTGCTTACAGAGAGAGAGGATCACCGGCTGCAAATCCTTTTAAGAGAAGACAGGAATCGAATTTCCCACCGGAGCTGCATATCTGAAACAGGTTTCAGGAGTAGGATATGACG
>OFGP01000843.1_pt1 | contig 27109 bp, 35 predicted proteins | sample 1521781 | NCBI WGS metagenome assembly OFGP01 (sample SAMEA3504113, study PRJEB24116) | mouse gut metagenome | biome: mouse gut; feature: mouse-associated habitat; material: faeces | place: Denmark | collected 2011
CTCTTCTGCGTAGCAGACGTGCCCGAAGGGACGCAAAGCGGCCCGTTAGGGCTGGGGGCGGCCTTTTCACACTTTTTCCCCTGCTTAGGCAAAAGCAGCTACTACTAACTAGGCTTGCAAAACATCCAAAGTGTTTTATTCCACCATGGCGTGCTGCCAAGTCACGCCCTACCTGGCCCCCTCAAAAGAGGGGGTTTTACTTTTGTGTAGAATCTTAACAAACAGCGGAGAGCAAGGTATAAAATCCTTGGCCTCTGCTCTTTTTATTTGATGCAAAACCCGCATTTTCGGCCCCATAAATAGCACCATATTTAGAACCCTGTGTCCTTCACCTGCATAGGATGCCATAGGAAATTTTAGATTCTGGAAGGAGTTTTCCTATGAATAGACCATCCTTTTGCATTCATTCCAAGGCAGATCTTCTCTCGATTTTAGGCAGCAGGCCCCAGGCGGTGGCAGATATTGCGGGCACTGGCATCTCCGGAAGAATGCAGCTGTATCAAACCGATGCAGGTGTGATTGTTTTTACCCAGGTCGCCGGCCTGCCCGAAGGAGAGTTCCTCTGCCAGAAGCAAATTTTTGGATTTCATATCCACGAGGGAACCAGCTGTACCGGCAGGATGGACGATCCCTTTGCTGACACCATGGCCCATTACAACCCAGATGGCTGCGAGCATCCAAACCACGCCGGAGACCTGCCCCCTTTGTTTGGAAATCGTGGTTTTGCCCTTTCCCTGTTTTTAACCGACCGCTTTTCAGTTCGTGAGGTGATTGGCCGAACGGTTATCATCCACAACCATCCGGATGATTTTGTGACACAGCCATCAGGAAACTCCGGCACAAAGATTGCCTGCGGTGTGATTCGGCGGACAATTCCCTGCTGCTGAACGAGATATCCTATCCAGCCTATAATCGCCATCTCCACCTGCGTTTTTCCAAAATCCGACCCAGAACCTACCAGTGATAAATCTATAGGGGCCGTTTACAATAATACTGCAAACGCAGAACCCCAAAATGATAATTGAATGATTTCTAAGGAGTGTAAAAACATTATGGCTAACAAGAAATCCAAAGAGGCTCTGTCCCAGATCAAGAACGAGGCTGCTTCCACCGTGGGCGTCACCCTGAAGCAGGGCTACAACGGCGACCTCACCTCCAAGCAGGCCGGGTCCATTGGCGGCGAGATGGTCAAGAAGATGATCGAGAGCTACGAGAACTCCATGGCCAAATAACCTTTCCCAAGGAAAAAAGCGGGGGGCAAACGCCCTCCGCTTTGCTGTGTACAGACTGCTGCCCGCCCTTTGGCGCAGCGGCCTTTTTTTCGGGCTACCGGGGGATATAGGTGCGCAGAATGCTCCGCACCTCGTCTTCGTTATCAATCATCAGCAGGATGTAGTAATCTCCCCGCTGGTAGATGGAGCCGTTTTCTGCCAGGGAATAGGAATCATAAATATCAAAGTTGCGGAAAAGGTTCATGCGGGCCAGCTTAATCGTCTCCAGGCACTCCCGCACATCGTCCTCGTGGCCGGGGCGGGGCCGGATGATAAAGACATCCGCAATGCCAAACCGCCCGTTGGTGTACTGCCCATGGACCGAAACCCAGTGGGAGGAGCTGAGGCCAAATTCATCCACCAGCACCTTGGTGGTAACCTCCTGCACCCCCAAAATGTCCACATTAAAGTAGATTTCATTCAGGGCCTCCTCCGGTCCGCTTCCCTCTGGGAACTGAACCTCCTCCTCCCCCTGCTCCAAGGTGGGGAGCTGATATTGGGGCTGGAAGCCCTGTAGGGCAAAGAGGATGACCAGGATAATGCAGGAAAAAATAAAGAGCAGCCTCTGCAAGGAACCGCCGCCTTTCTGTCGTTTTCGATAAGAGGCCATCAAAGCTCCCCCCTGCATCCAGCAGCCAGGAGGACTTTAAACAGGCCCAAATTAAATAATCCTTGTCTCATTATAGCGCTTTTCGGTGGAGTGTCAAGGAACAGAATGTTAAATCTATCGGAAACAGTTGGAAAATCCTCCCGGTTGTGCTATAATATTAAACTATAATCGCTATGTAAACCGCACCTTATCTTGGCATGGAACCGTGGCCTTGTGCCGGAGCAATTGCAAATACAGTGTGTCATAAAAACAACGGAGGGACAAAGTTTTGAGCAATCAGGATATTTTCTTCTGGGGTATGATGCTCCTGACGCTGTTGGCGGTGGGCCTTGCCATCTACCGCACCAGTGTCAAAAACAACCATAGCGAGCGCACCAGGCGGGACATTCGGAAGACCCTGCGCTCCATGGCCCCCCTGCGGGAATGGCGGGTGCTGGAGGATGTTTCCCTCACCGGCCATAAGGGGCAGGTCTTTACCACCGACCATCTGGTAATTGGTCCCTTTGGGGTGTTGGTCCTCACCGATATCCACCAGCGGGGCAACTACTACGGGGAGCTGCGGGATGCAGAGTGGGTCATCTCCACCGGCGGGGAGTCCAAGGTGGAAACCCTGCGGGTAAGGGTCCCCAATCCCATAAAGAACAACGAAGGCTTTGTGTCCGCACTGCGGGAGAAGCTCACTGCCGCCGAGATTTACAACATCCAGGTGGAGGCCCTTTGCCCCATCACCCAGGGACAGATTCAGGTCTTTGTCACCGGGGCTGCCAGCATGGTGGTGGAAAACGGAAAGCTCCGGGAAACCCTCTCCCGCCAGAAATACCAAAAGGACAATGGTGTGGACGTGGCGAAAATCGCCGCCCTGCTGGAAGCGAAATGAGCATCCCGGAGCAGGTGGCCCGCTTGGTGGAGGAGGCCATCCTCCCTTTGGGGGTAGAGCACTTTGGCTTTTGTCCCCTGGAGGCCCTTTCCGGCCTGCTGGACTGCCGGGGGAAGAGGCTTCTGCCCCCGGCTGGATCGGCCATCCTCCTGCTGCTGCCCTACTATGGAGGGGAGTTTCCGGAGCGCAACCTGGCCCGGTACGCCCTCTGTGACGATTACCACCGCATCGCCGGGGATATACTAGAGGAGATTATCGCCCCTTTGGCGGCGGCCTTTCCGGCGGAAAAATTTCTCCCCTTTGTGGATAGCTCCCCTATCCCGGAGGTGGAGGCGGGGGCGCTGGCAGGCCTGGGCTTTGCCGGAAAAAACGGCCAGCTTATCACCCCCTGGTACGGCAGCTGCGCCTTTCTCTGCGAGGTGGTCACCACCCTCCCCCTTCCCCAAACGGGGCCATCGGCTGCCGCCGGTGCCTTGACGCCTGCCCCACCGGCGCCCTTTCCGGCCAGGGCTTGGAAAAGGCCCGCTGCCGCTCCCACATCACCCAGAAGAAGGGGGAACTGACCCCCTGGGAGCAGAAGGAGATCCAAAAGGGCGGACTGGCCTGGGGGTGCGACATCTGCACCGCCGCCTGTCCCCACAACCGGGGGCTATCCCTTACCACGATCCCCCAAATGCGGGAAAATCTTGTGCCGGTGCTGACTGAAGAAAACCTGCCGTCGCTGCTGGAGCAAAAAAGCTACGGCTGGCGGGGGGAAAAGGTCCTGCGGCGGAATCTGGCCATCCTGCGGGAGGACCAGCATTGCAAAAGAGATAGATGACATTTCATATTATATGGAGATGATTTTTGTTGGAGATCTTGCGCCGGGAGCAGTACCGGGAGTATGAGGAGTTTGTCTCCACCCACCCCAGGGGGGAATTTATGCAGTCCTCCCACTGGCAGGAGGTAAAAAACAACTGGCAATGGGAGGCGGTGGTCTCCAGGAATGAGGCGGGGAAAATCGTGGGGGCCTGCGGCGTCCTTATCCAGAAGATGCCTCTTTTCGGCACCACCTTCCTCTATGCCCCCAGGGGCCCTGTTTGTGATATGCGAGATAAGGCGGTGCTGGCCGACCTAAAGACCGGGGTGGACGCCCTGGCGAAGAGCTGCAACGCCCATATCTTTAAAATCGACCCCGATATTGCGGCGGAGGACACCTTTTTTATCCGGCTGATGGAGGATATGGGCTTTCGCCGCTTTTACGGACCTTTGGGCTTCGAGACCATCCAGGCCCGGTTTAATTACCGCCTCTACCTCCGGGGACGGGGGGAGGAGGAGCTGCTGGCAGGCTTCACCCAAAAGACCCGGTACAACATCCGGGTGGCCCAAAAGCGCGGGGTGGAGATTCAGGTGGTGGGGCCGGAGCGGCTGGATGATTTCATGAAGCTCTACCGCACCACCGGGGAGCGGGACGGCTTCAGCACACGGCCCAAGGCCTACTTTGAGCGGATGCTGGCGGCCCTGGGGGTCCACTGCCGCCTCTACATGGGCTTTTACCAGGGGGAGCCTATCTGCGGGGCCATCACTACCAACTACGCCGGCAAAACCTGCTATGTCTACGGCGCCTCGGATAACGCCCACCGCAACGTGATGCCCAATTACCTGATGCAGTGGGAGATGATCCGCTGGGCAGTGGAAACCGGCTGCACCGTCTATGACTTCCAGGGCATCTCCGGGGACCTGGAAAACGAGCAGGGGCATATGTACGGCCTCTACCGCTTTAAGCGGGGCTTCGGCGGCCAGGTGGACGAGCTGGCCGGGGAATTTAATTATGTCTATAAGCCGGTGGTGAGCCGGATGGTGGATCTGGCCCTTTGGGGCAACGAAAAGCTGCGGGCTTTGCGCCGGAGGCTGCGGCAGTAAGGAGCGCTGTCAGATGAAAGGGATACGCTGCTTTTTGTGGGGGGAGCTGCTGCTGTGCGGGGCCTCCCTGGCGGGGGTTGCCTACCGCGTCCGGGAAAACTACCAGGGGCTTTCCTTCGGCGGCTTTATGGCCCTCTTTCTCCTTCTGCTGCTGTTCCCCTGCTTCCTGGCGTTGGCGGGGTGTATCCCCCTCCATCTGCGGACGCTGAAAACAGGGCGGCCTCTCTTCTCCCTCATCGCCTCGCTCCTCCAGGGGCTTGCCCCTGTCCTTTGGCTCTGGCTCCTCACCGCCTTCGGCTATAAGCTTTGGACGCCGGACCTGGCGGCCTACTGGTGCGAATGGGCCATGATGGCGGGGATGCTGGCCGGGGGCCTGGGGTTTGTGCTCTGCCTGGCGTGGCTGGTGGCGGAGTGTGTCAAAAAAGGAAAGGGGAAAAACTATGAAGCAGTTTGACGATCACTATGTTTTGCTGGAGGAGATGGCTACAGACAGCTACTATCCCCCCTTCCTGGTGGAAAAGGTCCGGGAGCAGATCCGGCCTGTCATCCAGCTGTTGGAGAGCGGAGAGCGCAGCCACAACCGCATCCAGGATGCCTTGGATCGGATGACCCAAGGCATCAACCACCTGGAAGCCGAGTTTGAGGAAAACGACAGCGAGATTGAAACGGTGGCAAGGGACAGCATCGCCGTTACGGTGGACTATATCCTCCACTGGTTCGGCATTGATATTGATACCGAAACCGCCCTCCGGGAGCGGGACTGGTAGGCGCCCATAGCCACCGGCAGATGAGAGGAGGCGAGCTGCATGGGGGATAAACCCCTTTGGACCGCGCTGGAGCGGATACGCCGGGAGGACCTGGCCCGGTTCTATATGCCGGGACACAAGGGGCGGATGCCGGAGCCCTTCGCTCAGGCCGCCCTCTACGATGTCACCGAAATCGCCGGGGCGGACAACCTCTACAAATGCACCGGGGCCATCCGGGCCCTGGAGGAAGAGCTGGCCGACGCCTACCGGGTGGGGGACTGCCTTCTTTCCGCCGGGGGCAGCACCCTTTGCATCCAGACGATGCTCTACCTGGCCCGCAGCCGGGGCAGCACCGTCATCTGCGGGCGAATCATCCACCGCAGCGCGGTAGCCACCATGGGCCTTTTGGGCCTGGACCCCTGCTGGCTGCCGGGACACATTGCCTCCCGCCGGGAGGGCATTCCCGGCATTGCCCTCCCCCCCACTCCGGAGGATGTGGAGGCGGCCATCGCCGCCCATCCGGACGCCGGTTCGGTGTACATCACCAGCCCGGATTACTTCGGCCAGATGGCAAATGTGGCGGACATTGCGGAGGTGTGCCACCGGGCGGGGAAGGTCCTGCTGGTGGATAACGCCCATGGGGCCCATCTGCGGTGCTTCCGGGCGGCTCTCCACCCCATGAGCGTGGGAGCGGACTTCTGCTGCGACAGTCTCCACAAAAACCTTCCCGCCCTCACCGGGGCAGCGGTGCTGCACCTGGCGGACCCGGACTACTACCGGGAGGCCAAATACGCCATGTCCCTCTTCGGCAGCACCAGCCCCAGCTATCTCATCATGCTTTCGGCAGAAAGCGCCTTGGAATCCATCACCGAAAAGGCGGGGGAATTCTGGGAGCTTTCCGGCGTGGTGGAGGAGCTGCGCCGGGATGCGGGGGAGCTGGGATATGACGTGGTAAAGGCCTTTGTCCGGGACCCCATCCGCCTGGCACTGGGCTTTGAGAGCCTGGGACACACCCCGGAGAGCTTCGGCCGGTTCCTGCGCTCCCGCGGGGTGGAGCCGGAGTACCTGGACCGGACGGTGGCGGTGTTCATGCTTTCCCCCCGGAACACCCCCCTGGAAATCGACCGCCTGCGCTCCGCCCTGGCCGGGGCGGCCAAAAGCCGCTCCCTCCTGCCGGAGCCCCGGTACCCTGCCACCATCCGCCTGCCCCGCCAGCTTCTTTCGGTAAGCGAGGCCATGGCCCGCCGGGAGGTGGAGCTGCCGGCGGCCTCCTGTCCGGGGAGGGTCTCCTCCCGCGTGGTAAGCAGCTGTCCCCCCGGCATTCCCATGCTGGTCCCCGGCGAGGAGATTACCGCCCAGACGGTGCGGTTTCTCCAAAGCAGCGGCATCGAAAGCATCTTTGTGGTGCGCTAACTTTCCGATAAGGGCTGCTACTGGTATTTTCCCCCGGTTTGTGGTATCATATAATAGACAACAAATGTAGGGCCTATGGGCCAGAACCCAATAATAGGGAGTGACTGCTTTATGAAAATGATCCTAGCCATCGTCTCCAATGACGACAGCTCCAATGTGTCCCGCACCCTCACAAGGGAAAAGTATTCGGTGACCCGTCTGGCCACCACCGGCGGGTTCCTCATGTCCGGCAACACCACCCTCCTCATTGGCGTGGAGGACGAGAAGGTGGATGATGTCATCAAGATCATCGCAGATAATTCCCGCAAGCGCACCAAGATGGTCCCCTCCACCGCCTCCTTCAGCGCGGGGATGTACGCCGGGATGCCGGTGCAGGTCACTGTGGGAGGGGCCACCATCTTTGTGATGAATGTTGAGCGGTTCGAAAAGGCCTGATGGACCAGAGAAAAGCGCTGCCCCACCTGCCGCCGGTGCTGCGGGCCATGGCGGAGGAGGGGCGGCTGGTGCACAGCCTCTGTTTGGAGGGAGAGCCGGGGAGCGGACGCACCGACCTGGCAACGGCCCTAGCGGGGGCAATTCTCTGCCAGCGGCAGCAGGGGGAGATGTGCGGGGAATGCCTCCACTGCCGCAAGGTGCTGGCCGGAGTTCACAGCGACATCACCCTGGTAAACGGCCGGGAGGATCCGGACCGCTTTAAGGTGGAGGCCCTGCGCCAGCTGCGGGCGGAGGCCCACCGGGGCCCCAGCGAAGGCCGGGCCAAGGTGTATATCCTGGCGGAGGCCCAGCATCTGCTGCCCCCAGCCCAAAATCTGCTGCTTAAAATCCTGGAGGAGCCGCCGGAGGCCACCTTTTTTATCCTTACCTGCGATAACAAGTTCCGGCTGCTGCCCACCATCCTTTCCCGTGTGGTGACGGTATCCCTGCGGCCGCTGCCCCTGGAGGCGTGCGCCCAGCTGCTGGAGGAGCGTCTTCCGGGACATGCCCTGGCGGAATACCGGGAGGCGGCTCTCCTTTGCTGCGGCAACCCAGGGGAGGGGGAGCAGATTTTGACCCAGCCCCAGGCGGCAAAGAAGGGGCGGGCCGCCCAAAGCCTGGTGGCGGCTATGGCGGCGGGGGAACCCTATGGAATCCTGGCGGTGGCCACACCCTGGGAAAAAAACCGGGGGGACTACGCCGCCCTGCTGGAGCAGGCCTCCCGCCTGGTGATGCTGCCGGAGATGCAGGGGCAGCTGGGGCTTTCCCCGGCGGCGGCCGCTTCCATCCGGCGGCGGCTGGCCCTGGCGGAGGAGCGCAACCGTCAAAACGGCTACCTTCCCCTGCTGACAGCCCTTTTATCCACAAAAAAGCGATAAAGCACCCAACGAAAGAATTTGAAATAAAGCTGGAGGTTCCCCTATATGGCGGTGGTAATTGGCGTTCGATTTAAGGAAGTGGGCAAAATCTATTATTTTGACCCGGACCAGAAGGACTACTCCCTGGGGGAGCTGGTGATTGTAGAGACTGCCCGCGGGGTGGAGTGCGGCACCGTCGCCATCGCCAACAAAGAGGTAGCGGACGAAAGCATCGTAAAGCCCCTGAAGAAGGTGGTGCGTTCTGCCAACAAGGAGGACCTGCGGCGGATGGAAGAAAACCGCCAGAAGGAAAAGCGGGCCTACCGCATCTGCCAGGAGAAGATAAACGCCAACAAGCTGGAGATGAAGCTGGTGGGGGTGGAGTACGCCTTTGATAACTCCAAAATCCTTTTCTACTTCACCGCCGACGGACGGGTGGACTTCCGGGAGCTGGTAAAGGACCTGGCCTCTGTTTTCCGCACCCGCATCGAGCTGCGGCAGATTGGCGTCCGGGACGAGGCCAAGATGCTGGGGGGACTGGGCATCTGCGGGCGGCCCTTCTGCTGCTCCTCCTTCCTGGGGGAGTTCCAGCCGGTGTCCATTAAAATGGCGAAGGAGCAGGGTCTTTCCCTGAATCCTACCAAAATCTCCGGCACCTGCGGACGGCTGATGTGCTGCCTCAAATATGAGCAGCCTGCCTACGAGGAGCTGCTGCGCACCACCCCCAAGGTGGGCGCGGTGGTGAACACCCCCGATGGCCGGGGGGTGGTGAAGGAGGTGAGCCTCCTCACCGGGCAGCTGAAGGTGAACCTCCAGTCCAGCGACGAAGGGGTGCTTTCTGTCTACGACAAGGGGGATGTGCGCCCCATCCGCGGGGAGGCCCGTCAGGGGGGCCGAAAGGACAGCCCCAAGGGACCTTCTGCCGAGGAAAAAGCCTGATTTTTTGTGAAAGCGAAAAAAACCAGTTGCATTTTTCCAGGTTTATGCTACAATAAAAGCAAACCAACCTAGGAGGTGTATTGATAATGGCCTATGTAATCAGTGACGAGTGCATCAGCTGCGGCAGCTGCGAGGGCGAGTGCCCCGTTAGCGCGATCTCCCAGGGCGACGCCCACTACGAGATTAACGCTGATACCTGCATCGACTGCGGTACCTGTGCTGGCATCTGCCCCACCGGCGCCATCAGCGAGGGCTGAGTAACCGAAGAACCGTACATAAACCCCCCACCCGGTCATACGGGCGGGGGGTTTTCCTGTGGGGGGAGGTCAGCCTACCTCCGCCCCGCTGTAATAATGTTCCAAAATTTCTATGTGGTTCCAGCCGGCGCTGGCCAGGCGCTTCGCGCCCACCTGGCTCATCCCCACGCCGTGGCCGTAGCCCCGTGTGGTGAAGGTGAAGCGGTCCGCTCCCGCGTCATACGCCACCTCAAAGGCGGCGGAGCGCAGGCCAAAGACATTTTCCCGCAGCTTGCGGCCGGTGGTGGTCACCGTGCCGCCAATGCGCACCTCGTTGACATAGGGGCCGTCATCCCACCAGGAAAGAATCTCAAACCAGCTTTCCGGGGCTATGCCGTCCAGGTTCACCCCCAGGGCGCTTTGCAGCTTGGACTTCACCTGGCTGGAGGAGAACTCGGTGGTGCGCAGGAATCCGCTTTCTTCCTCGTCCTTCGAGCTGTCCACCGGCGTGAGGTATGGAAGGTCCCTTCCCCAAACACTGCGGGAGGAGGCTGTCTGTCCGGCGCTCATAGCGCAGTAGGAGGCCAGAATCGGCTTGCCGCCGTAGGTAATCTCCTCCCCCGCTACCTCCCGCACCAGCCGGGTGACCTTTTCGGAGGCGTTGGCCAGTCCCACTGCCGGGGCGCTTCCGGCGCCAGTGGTATTGTGATAACGCACAAAGGTGTATGCCGCCACCGCCTGGGCCTTGATGGCTTCGTCGGGGTATGTATCGCGTATCTCGTTTTGGACGATTCGAGCCACAATGGAAACACCGCTGCCACTGACAACGGAACCATTGTACTGAACCCGGAGGTCCTGCCAGCCGTAGGCACTGCCGTCATCACTACTGCCGTTATCCCCGGTATTGTCATCCGCCTCCGGCTCGGCGGGAGGGACGCTGGAGGAAGAAGAGGAGGAGGATGGCCGGGAGGGCCGGACATGGACCGGCTTGTCCTCTTCCTCGTCTTCCTCCTCATCCTCATCCTCGTCATCCTCGTCGTCTTCCTCAAGCTCTTCCTCCTCCGGTTCCTCCGATACAGGAGGCTTCGACGCCACGGAGGAAGGCGGCAGTGGCTGGGAGCTGCTACTGGATGGCGGGAGGGAGGAGGCAACGGAGGACGGGCTCTCTGGGGGTGGTGGCGGGGTTTGGGAGGAAGGAAGCTCCTGGAAGGAGGGCGCTTCCTCCTGGGAATCTGGATTTTCCGGCGGCTCCGGTTCCGGAGGGGTGTCCGGGGCGGAGGCCGCTCCCTGGTCGGAGGAGATAATGCCGCCTCCGGCAGCCATAGGCGGCAGTACAACATCCGGTCCGGGGGCAGCCCCCTGAACGGAACAGCCTGCCAAAACAATGGCTGTAAGCATCGCCAACCCGCGAATCAAACGGGAGGATAGGTGGTCCATCAGCGGCCCCTCCTTTCTGAAAAATGTATGGCCCAAGGCCAGGTAGGGCGGCACGCCGGGGGCACTCCGCACATTAAACCGCTCTGGTCTCCAGGCACCCACTTAGGATTCCCAAAAGATGTAAGGCCGAAGGCCGGGTAGGGCGGGACACTGGCGGCACGCCGGGGGCACTCCGCTATTATAGCATAGTTTGCCGGAAAATGCCAGAGGAAGCTGCAAATGGACGGGCTAGGCTCTGCATCCAGTCCTCTTTTTCTTTTCGCGGGAAAAGAAAAAGAGGCAAAAAGAAAAGCGGCCAAAGCTCTCGGTGCCGCAACCGATCTTCATCAAATTCTGCACGATTTGGCCGCTCTTTTCCGAAGGGAAACCGCCCTCCTCTCGGAAGGTTTCTTCTAAATACCAGCTTCGGGACTATTGGCAACGTTTATACGCGCCTTATTCCTCGCAATAGTATTCCTTAATGGCCCCTAGCAGAGCTGTCACCCGCTGGTCCTGGATTCGGTAAATGACATTCATCCCCTGCTTTTGAGATTCCAGGATACCTGCCGTGCGCATCTGCCCCAGGTGCTGGGAAAGGGCGGAGGCGGTAATATGGGGGGTGGACCGGTGGAGCTCCCCCACTGCAAGCGGCCCCTGCATCAGCGCGCAAAGAATCAGCAGCCGGTGCTCATTAGCCAGAATCTTCAAAAGCTCTGCAATCTTTTTCGCTTTTTCCTCCATCACTGAATATCCTCTTTCCCCTGTTTTAACTTGCAGATTCCCTGGGTCATAGTCCCCATGGGACAGTATACGCACCAGGAGCGGGGCCGGAAAAGCACCATCGTCAGCAGCCCCAGCACCGTGGAGGTCATCATCACACCAAAGAAGCCAAAGGCGAACTGCGCAACCCACGGGGCCACCATCCCCACCTCCGCCCACTGCCAGGGGAGCTTGAAGGTCCACAGCAGCGTCACCGACTGACGGAGGGGCGCGCCGGAAAAGACCATGTAGGTGCTGCGGAGCATCAGCCCGAACATCACCATAAAAAAGGCCAAAAAGCCGCCGCGGAACCACCGGCTCCGGAGGAAGCGGGGGGGCGGCGCATTCCGGGAAAACTTGCTGCCCAGCAGCCCCAGCAGCTGGCCACGTCCACAGAAGCGGTTGCAATAGGTCTTGTTCCCGCCAACGATTGCCATCAGCAGAGGGATACAGAAAAACACCATTCCCAGCCAAGCAAAAAGGATGTTGCAAACTCCCAAAACCCAATACAGGAGCTCCGCAATCCAAAGGTAATCGTACCATTTCCGTTTCATTTTACAGCCCTCCGTTGCACAATGGTGATGACATCTGCCGGGCAGATTTTGGCGCACCGCCCGCAGCCAACGCAGGCATCGCTATTTACCTGGGCGGTTACCCCGGACGCAATGTGGATGGCCCCCCTGGGGCAAACCCGCAGGCAGCTGCCGCAGGCCACACACTCCTTACCGATTTGAGCAAGTCTTGGTGATAATGTCATAGCGCCTCCTAAGTATTTAAGATATTTCTAATATACTATATTATTGGTAATTTGTCAAGGCGCCTAAAATAAAATCCCCCGCTTCTATACAGAGGCGGGGGGCTTTTCATGCTTTTTGGTAGGCGATGCGGGGGGTTCCATCCTCGGCAAGGATAGTCCCGCAAGGGATAAAGCCATTCTTCTCCAGAAGATGCCGCATAACGCGGTTATCCCGGTGGGTATCAATGCGAAGATTTTTCGTTTGCCCCTCGCACCAGGCAAGGCACCGGGCCAGAACCCCCCGCTGGCTGCCATCGCTGGCAATGCGGTGAATAACACTGTAAGGCTCCAGATTCAGCCAGTGGCCGTCAATCGCCTCGTAGCTTGGCTCCGGCCCTTGAAAGAAGACAAAGGCTCCCACCAGCTTCTCCCCCGCCTCCAGGGCGTAGAGCCGCCCCAGGCGGATGTCCTCCTCCAGGGTTTCTTGGCTGGGACGATTATTCCCCCACTGGGTGGGATTGCCGCTGCGGCGCATGGCCTCCCTGGCGGCGGCATAGATACGCAGCAGCTCTGGCAGATCCTTGGGACACGCTAGCCGGACTTTCATGGGGGCTCCCTCCTGGCCGCTCATTTACCCAGATAGGCCTCCTGGATGCTCTTATCCTCCAGGAGGGTCTTGCCATCGCCGGAACGGGTGATGGAGCCGGTCTCCATCACATAGCCGATGTCCGCCGCGTGAAGGGCCATGTTAGCGTTCTGCTCAATAAGCAGCACCGTCACGCCCTCTTCGTTGATTTTGCGGATAATCGCAAAAATCTGCTGCACCACAATCGGCGCCAGGCCCAGGGAGGGTTCGTCCATCATCACCAGCTTGGGACGGCTCATAAGGGCCCGGCCCACCGCCAGCATCTGCTGCTCGCCGCCGGAGAGGGTCCCTGCCGCCTGCCAGTGCCGTTCCTTCAGCCGTGGAAAGAGGCTGTAGACCCATTCCAGGTCGCTCTTTAAATCGTCCTTGCGCAGGTATGCCCCAATGCGCAGGTTTTCCTCCACCGTCAGGTCCGGGAAGACCCGCCGGCCCTCCGGCACCAGGGTTACGCCCTTGGCTACAATTTCCGCCGTGGTCTTGCCGCGCAGCTCCTCGCCCTTATAAAGGATAGAGCCCCCTGCGGCCGGCACCAGGCCGATAATGGAGCGCAGGGTGGTGGATTTCCCCGCCCCGTTGGCTCCAATGAGGGTGACGATTTTCCCTTCCGGCACCTCGAAGGAGACATCCCGCACCGCCTGGATGCCGCCGTAGCTCACATGGAGATTCTGAATTTTAAGCATTGTCAGCCACCCCCAAATACGCTTTGATGACCTCCGGATTGTTTTGGACCTCCTTGGCGCTCCCCTGGGCGATGAGCTTTCCAAAATCCAGCACGTAGATTCGCTGGGAAATCTGCATCACCAGGTCCATGTGGTGCTCAATCATAAACACCGAAAGGTGGTACTGGTCCTTGATCTGCACAATAAAATCAGTAAGCTCCTGGGTCTCCTGGGGGTTCATCCCCGCCGCTGGTTCGTCCAGCAGCAGCAGGGTGGGGTCGGTCGCCAGGGCGCGGGCAATCTCCACCCGCCGCTGGAGGCCATAGGGCAGCGAGGAAGCGATTTCGTCCCGCAGGTGGGCCATTCCCTGGAGCTCCAAAAGCTCCATCGCCTCCCGGCGCATCCGCTCCTCCTCCTTGCGGTTCAGGCGAAAGGTGGCGGAAAAGACATTCTGCTTGGCCCGCATATGTTTCGCAATGAGAACATTTTCAAAGACGGTCAAATTGCCGAAAAGGCGGATATTCTGGAAGGTGCGGGCGATGCCCAGCTGGGTGATTTGGTCCGGGGTCTTCACCATCGCGCTCTGATAAAGCCCGGCGTTCTCCCCGGCGTACTGGGTGCGCATCTTCCCCTTGGGAAAATTCTGGAGAATGGTCTCCCCATGGAAGGAGACGAGACCGTTGGTGGGCTCGTACACCCCGGTGATGCAGTTAAAAGCGGTGGTCTTCCCCGCCCCGTTGGGGCCGATGAGGGCCACAATCTCCCCCTGGTTCACATCCAGGGTGAGGTTATTCACCGCCACCACGCCGCCGAACTGCATGGTGATATTTTCCACATGAAGCACGTTTTCGCTCATTGCTGCACCTCCCCCTTCTTTTTCTCCCTTCGCTTCTGAAACAGCTCCCGGTCCCCCATAATGCCCCTGCGGTAGAAGAGCACCATAATCATAATGACCACCGAGAAAACCACCATCCGGAATCCGGAACGGAGGAAGGGGATTTGGAAGGAGCCAAAGTACAGCTCGGTATCCAAAAAGCGCAGCCACCACTCGCTGCAGGCCACAAAGAGGAAGGAGGCGATAACGCTGCCGCTGATGGAGCCGATGCCGCCGATGACCACAATCAGAAGGATTTCGTAGGTCATGGAGGATTTAAAGGCGCTGGCCTGCACAGTGGACTGGAACATTGCCAGCAGCGCCCCGGAGATGCCGGCAAAGAAGGAACTGATGGTAAAGGCCATCTCCTTGTGCTTAAAGAGGTTCACCCCCATGGCCTCGGCGGCAATTTCATCATCCCGGATGGCTTTAAAAGCCCGGCCGTAGGAGGAGTTGATAAGCAGAAGGATGACGGCGATGCACACCCCCGCTACCGCAAAGGGAAAGAGCACCGAGTTGAACTTGGGGTAGGATTTTAGCATATTGGAGCCGTTGGTGATGGGTCCCAGCTTTTCGTACTGAATCACCGCCCGGATAATCTCTGCAAAGCCCAGGGTGGCAATCGCCAGGTAGTCGCTTTTAAGTTTCAGCACCGGCAGGCCGATGAGGGCGGCGAAGGCGGCCGCAGCCAGCCCCGCCAGGAGAATCGCCACCGGCACTGGCAGGGTAAAGCCGATAGCGTGGTCATAGTACTGGTAGACCACGGGCTTCATCTCCACCGGGATGGTAAAGATGGCGTAGGTGTAGGCACCGATGAGCATAAAGCCCGCCTGCCCCAGGGAAAAAAGGCCGGTAAAGCCGTTGAGGAGGTTCATGGAGGCCGCCACCAGGGCGTAGATGGCACCCTTTTTGAGCACCACAAACAGGATAGAGGAGGCGGGGACCACCCGCTCCAGCACAAAAAGGCCCACGAAAAGGACAAGGACGAGAGCCGCCGGAAGTATCGCTTCTTTCTTTACATTTTTCATACGCTCACACCTTCTCTGTCGCTTTTTCGCCAAACAGGCCGGTGGGCCGCACCACCAGCACCAAAATCAGCAGTACAAAGGTGAAGGCGTCGCTGAAGGTGGGGTAGCCCATAGACTTGATGATATTTTCGCAGATGCCGATAATAAAAGCCCCTATCACCGCGCCGGGGATGCTGCCGATGCCGCCGAACACCGCCGCCACAAAGGCCTTCAGGCCGGGCATAGCGCCAATGGTGGGGGTGACGGTGGGGTACTTGGAAAAGAACAACAGGGAGCCCACCCCCGCCAAAAAGGAACCGATGACAAAGGTCATGCTGATGACCCCATTGATGTTGATGCCCATCAGCTGGGCGGTCTCAAAGTCCTTGGACACCGCCCGCATAGCCATACCGATTTTGGTGTACCGGATAAGGGCCACCAGACCGATGACCAGGGCCAGGGTGAGGACCGGGGTGAGAAGGGTGACACGGGAGGTAGCCACCCCGGCAAAGTTTACATTGTCCCCAATCCAAGGGATGGTGGGGTACTTCTGGGGCAGGCCCCCGGTGTAGTAGGTGGCGAAGTTTTGCAATAGATAGCTGACGCCGATGGCCGAAATCATAATGGACATCCGGGGAGCGGTGCGCAGGGGCTTATAGGCCACCCGCTCCACCAGTACCCCCAGGGCCACCGTCAAAAGCAGCACTGCCGGGATGGAGATATACACCGGCATGGTGGCGGAAAGATAGACCATAAAAAAGCCCGCCATCATGAAGATATCCCCGTGGGCAAAGTTGATGAGCCGCAGGATACCATACACCATGGTGTAGCCGATGGCGATAAGGGCATACTGGCCGCCTACCGAAACACCGGTGAGAAGCTGCTGCAGAACATAGGACACAGAATCCATAGAGTAAAACACACCTCCAAGGCTCAGGGAGCGGCGGGAAGGAGCCTCCTGCCGGGCCGCACCTTTTTATTAGGACAGCTGGTTGTCGTAATTTTCGGGGTAGCGCTCGTAGGCTTCAAAGGGGCGGGGATTCTTTTCCAGCAGGGCGGTAATCGTTTCCGCCAGGACCATGGTAAAAACGGCCGCCTCCGGGGCCGCTCCCTCTTTGTTCATGGCAAGGATGCCCCCCAGCAAAAGCTCGTTTAAGTCCGCCAGAAGCGGCCGCGGAAGGACCGGCCGGTGGAACTCCTCTTCCAAAACCCGCAGGCAGGCGATGACCTCCTCAAAACCCCGCCGGAGCTCCTCCCTCTTCCCCATCTTGTACCGCAGGGCAAACCGGTACCCCTCCACAAAGGCCCCCATCCGCCCGCTGTGCAGTGCCAGCAGGTGATGCGCCTCCTCTTTTTCCATGGGACCACCTCCTGGGCAAAGGAATGGCTGGATAGGGAAAGGGACGCGGCGGGGGGCAGGCTCGCTCCCCACCGCGTCCTTTGTTGGGACTTGGGGTGGATTTTAAGAAACCGTCTGGGTCTGGATGAACTTGAAGCCGCCGTTATCAATGGTTTTGATGTAGGCCATGTTCTTTTTCGCGTCGCCGTTCTCATCGAAGGTCAGACCGCCGGTGACGCCGTCGTAGGAGACGCCGGGGAGGGCCGCCTGGATGGAAGCCGCGTCGGGAGCGCCCGCCGCCTTGATGGCCTCAATAGCGGTCATATAGGCGTCGTAGCCCAGGGCGGAAACCGCGGCCACGCCGTCGTTGCCGCCGTTGTTGGTAAGGTTCTGGTTATCGCTGTTAAGCCACGCCTTGTAGCCGGTGACAAAATCCTTGGCGATGGTGTTGCTGGAGTCATTTTCATCAAAGAAGGTGGAAAGATAGACCTCGCTGGTGTCCGCGCCGGCGTTGTCAATGATGCTCTGGTTCTCCCAGGTGTCGCCAGCCATAATGGGGCAGGTGATGCCCAGCTGCCGGGCCTGCTGGATAATCAGCGGAGCGGTAGCGATGGAGGAGGGGGCGAAGATAACGTCCACGTTTTCGTTCTTGGCGTTGGTGAGGATGGCGTTAAAATCCACCTCGCCGGTCTGGAACTCGCCGGTGACCACGGCGCCGCCGGCAGCCTCAAAGGCGCTCTTGAAGTAGTTGCCCAGGCCGGTGGAGTAGTCGTCCCCCAGCTGGGTGATGACGAAGGCCTTCTTGGCGCCCTTGGACTGGGCGAAGCTGGCCATAACGGTGCCCTGGAAGGGATCCAGGAAGCAGATGCGGAAGTAGTAATCGTTGCCCAGGGTCACCTGGGGGTTGGTGCAGGAGACGCCGATGGCGGGGATTTTGGCTTCCCGGAAGATTTCGCCGGCGGCAATGGACACGCCGGAGCCATAGGAGCCCAGCACAACCGAGACACCGGAGCTCACCAGGGACTGGGCGGCGGTGACCGCCTTGGAGGTATCGGACTGGTTATCCACCTCCACCAGCTCCACCTTGTAGGTCTTGCCCCCCACCTCTACTGTGGGGACCAGGCTGTGGGCGTACCGGATGCCCAGGGCTTCCTGCTTGCCGCCGCCGCCGTTTTCGCCGGAGGCAGGCTCAAAAATGCCAATCTTGATGGTATCGCCGGAGCCGCCAGGGGCGCTGCCTGCGTCGCTGGAGCCGCCGGGGGCGGGGGAGTTGGTGCTGTTCCCCGCAGGCGGGGTGGTGGTGCATCCCGTAAATACGGAAACGGTCAGTGCCAAACAGAGCATGACTGCAATGAATTTTTTCATTGTGAAAGGACCTCCATACGTTTTAGATTTGGGCCATGCTGTACACGGAAGGCGGAAATATGTATCCCTGCCAGCTCCATGTAATGCACTTTATTATAATCCCTTCACCGGCGGAATGCAATCATTTTTTCAAAAAGCGTCAGCGATTTTGCCCTATTGTATAATTTGCAAGGAAATTCCCATGGTTTTTTCTACTTCAAAGCGGATAGAAAATCGGGCATTTTCCAAGTGATTTCTTGAGGTGTACACCATACAGGTCATCTGTGTTTATATCAGATACAGTCCCCCACCTTAACTTTTGCAGGATTTCTTCTCCCGTCCTGCATTTTGGGAGAAAGAAAAGCCGTCATTCCTTCCCTTGGCTCCGGGCGTACTCCTGGTAGGCCTCCGCGCTCACCTGCGCCCGGCGGTTGATGATGCGCAGAAATCCTTCGTTACACAGCTCGGTGAGCTGCCGGCTGATGGTGACCCTTGCCCCTCCCACAATCTCCCCCAGCTCCCCGTGGGTGTAGTGGACCTTCAGGCTGTACCAGGCCGGGTCGGTGATGTGGTCTGTATCCACCATGGAGCAAAACAGCCTCTTCAGCCGGCTCTTGCAGGAATTAAAGGTGAGGTTCGCAATCTCGTGGCGCAGAATCAGGGTCTTATGGGCCCAGCAGCGGAAAAGCGCATCCCGGAAGAGGGCGCTTTCGTCCATCATCCGTTTCACGTCCTCATCCAGGAGCTTATACATAATCACCTTGGTCTCTGTTTGGGAATAGAGGCTGGTGCGGGTCTTGAGGAAAAACACCGTCTCCCCAAAGAACCAGCCTGGGGACAGGGTGTAAAGGATTTTAACGCCCCCTTCGGCATTGTCCATATAGTGCTTTATCCTGCCCTTTTGGACATAGTAGATGCCTCCCAGCTCCTCCCCCGGCATGGAGAAGATATGCTTTGGAGGGAACACCAGCTGCTGCCCCACCGAGGAGACCAGCTTATCCAGCTCCGGGTCGAAGAGATCCGGGGTGGTGAGGGTTGTTCGTTCCATCTGTTCCAAAATGCCATCCCCTTTGCTTTTTGTTATACCCTATAAGTTTATCGGAACCAGGAGGAAATTGCAAGCGCTCATTCCTGGAAAAAACAAAAACCGTCCTAAATTTCCTGTTTTTATGCGCTTGTATCGAATATTACAATGTTCCAGGCATGACTGACAACCCTTGCAAATCAAGGTATAATACCTATACCAAAGCCCTCATTGGGCAAAAAATTTATACATGAGGTGACTGATTATGATTAACCCGTCCGGTTCCTGGGTCGCAATGCCCACCCCCTTTGACCATGAGAACAAGGTTGATTTTGGCGCCTTTAAGGTGCTCATCGACCGCCAGATCAAGTACGGCACCTCCCAGCTGTTTATCCTTGGCAGCGCAGGCGAAGTGACCCTTCTTTCCCTGGAGGAAAAAAAGGCCATCGTCCACGAGGTCATCAAGATGACCAAAGGCCGCATCCCGGTCTTTTTCAGCTGCGCCGCCCTTTCCACTCCGGATAGCGTGGCTATGGCGCAGTACTGCGAGAGCGAGGGCGCCGACGGCGTCGTCTTCACCGTCCCCCCCTATGTCCTCATCCCCCAGAACAGCGTCTTCACCCACCTGGATACCTGCATGAGCGCCACCAGCCTCCCCTGCGGCATCTACAACAACCCCTCCCGTTTGGGGGTCCAGGTGATGCCGGAGACCATCAAAAAGCTCAGCGACGCCCACCCCAATTTTGTGGTGGATAAGGAAGCCATGGGCAGCGTGGAGCAGCTGGTGCAGGTGAAGCGCCTTTGCGGCGATAAAATCAGCATCATGTGCTGCGATTTCCCCAAGTACTCCATCGTCATCCCCACCCTGGCCGTGGGTGGCACCGGCACCGCCAACATCGGCGGCAACATCATTCCGGAGGAGGCGGCCAAATACTCCCGCCCCTGGACCAGCGTCCAAATCATGGAGGAGTGCCGGGAGGAATACTTCAAGTGGTTCCCCCTTCTGAAAGCTCTCTACCACCTCTCCAACCCCATCGTCATCAAAGCGGCCCTCAACATCCTGGGTCTCCCCGGCGGCAGCCTGCGCAAGCCCTACGAGGACTACAGCGGCCCCCACTTCGATGCCCTCAAGGACATGATGCGGGAGATGGGCGTCATCGAAAAATACAGCATTAAGTAAGGAGGAGACCATGGCGGAATCTCTGATTGTTATTGGCGGCACTGCGGCAGGGCTCAGCGCCGCGTCCAAGGCGAAGCGCCTCCGCCCCGATATGGAGGTCACCGTCTACGAGCGCTCCGGCTTTGTCAGCTATGGCGCCTGCGGCCTTCCCTACTTTGTAGGGGGCCTTATCGGGGAGCCGGAGGAGCTCATCTCCCTCACTGCGGATACCCTCCGGGAAAAACGGAACATCCCCACCTATATCCACCACGAGGTCACCGCCATCCGCCGGAAGGAGAAGCTGGTGGAGGTCACCAATCTTGACACTGGCAAGAGCTTCACCCAATACTATGATAAGCTGATGATTGCCACTGGCGCGGAGCCCATCCTTCCACCCCTGCCAGGGGTGGAGGCCCAGGGCGTTCACTGCCTGCGGACGGTGGAGGACGGCATCGCCCTCAAGGCCCGGACCAAGGAGGCAAAGCAGGCGGTGATTGTTGGAGGCGGCTTCATCGGTTTGGAGACTGCCGAGGAGCTCCGGCAGGCGGGACTTTCCGTCACCGTCCTGGAGGCCCTGCCCCGCCTTCTCCCCTTCCTGCCGGAGGACTACTCCACCTGCATCCAGCGGGAGCTGGAAAGCCACGGCGTGGCAGTGCGCCTGGGGGCCACCGCCGCCCAGGTGGAGGTGGAAAATGGCCGTGCCACCGGCGTTTCTTTGGCCGGTGGGGAGACCCTTCCTGCCGACCTGGTGCTCTTTTCGGTAGGGGTGCGGCCCTCCTCCCGGCTGGCAGTGGAATGCGGCCTGGAGCTGGGGCTGCGGGGAGGCATTGTGGTGGACGAGCGGCAGCGCACCAGCGACCCCGCCATCTATGCCGCCGGGGACTGCGTCCAGATGAAGAACCTCATCACCGGCGAGCCCTGCTACTTCCCCCTGGGCACCACCGCCAACAAGCAGGGCCGGGTGGCCGGAGAAAATCTGGCCGGAAGCTACAGCGCCTTCCCCGGTGTCCTGGGCTCCCAGGTGACCAAGATTTTCGACCTTTACGCCGCCTCCACCGGTCTGACCCCGGAGCAGGCGGAAAAGGCGGGCTTCTCCCCCGCTGTCTGCTCCATCACCAAAGGGGACCGGGCCTCCTATTACCCCGGCGGAGGGGAAAACCACCTCACCCTGGTGCTGGACCGGGGCACCGGCCGGCTGCTGGGGGCCCAGGGATTGGGCACCTCCACCGTGGCCGGGCGGATGAACGTCCTGGCTACCGCCATCACCGCCAAAATGACAGTGATGGACCTCAACGAGCTGGACCTGGTTTATTCCCCCTCGGTGGCGCCGGTGTACGACCCCATTCTCATTGCGGCCAGCCAGGCCCTGAAATGTGTAAAGTAAAAAGGGAGGGAAAATGATGGGACAGCTTCACGAACTGGTCATCGCTAAAGACCAGGATATTAAAGCCGCCATTGAAGCCTTTGTGCTGGAAAAGGGCTGGCAGAACGTCTATATCAGCGGGGCCATCGGCTCGGTATACGGGCTGGAGTTCACCACCCCCGCCGACAGCTCCTATCCCCCCCAGGTGGAGCGCACCCTCTGCCAGGGGCCGGGTGAGATGCTTTCCTTCACCGGTGAGGTGATGACCATGGAGCGGATGGACCCCGCCCTTCGGGGCGTCTACAAGGGGGATGGTCCCCTTTTCGTCCACCTCCATGCCTCTGTAGCCACTGCCGGCGCCCACGTTTACGGCGGCGGCTTCCACGGCGGAAAGGCTTTCCGCTCCCTGAAGGTATACCTCCAAGAGGTGTGACCGGCGTGCCGCCGGTGTCCCGCCCTACCCGGAGCGGGGACAAGCCCCGCTCCTTAACCGAAGAAAAGGGCGCAGGTGACTGCCTGGAGTCCTAATCTCTACACTTTGCGGTGTGACCGGCGTGCCGCCAGTGTCTCGCCCTACCCGGAGCGGGGACAAACCCCGCTCCCTTGACCGAAGAAAAGGGCGCAGGTGACTGCCTGAAGTCCTAATCTCTACACTTTGCGGTGTGACCGGCGTGCCGCCGGTGTCCCGCCCCATCCCTCCCGAAAAATTTTCCCAGACGGCTGGAATCTTTGGGGAAGCTGTGTTATACTATTGGCAGATAGCACCCGCCTCCGGCGGGAAGGGGTCTGCCGCAAGGGCAGCAGGAGGGGACATATGGCAGGATGGTCAAGGAAAAATAAAAATCACCGGGTCCGCAAAGGACCCGGTTTTCTTTTGTCCTTTTCCCTGGTAAAGGAGCACCAGGGCAGCACAACAGGAAATGCAGAGGAGGAAGGACTATGAGCAGAGGGGCAAACGGCTGGAAAAAAGGGCTAAGGGACCTGGTGGTCATCTTGCTGGGAAACGCCCTGTACGCCTTGGCGGCCGCCGCCTTCATCCTTCCCAACAGCCTCATCACCGGGGGCAGCACCGGCCTTGCCCTCATCGCCCGCCGCCTGTGGGGGATACCGGTGGAAGGCTTTGTCGCCATCTTCAATCCCCTCATGTTTCTTCTGGGCCTTTTGATGCTGGGGAAGCGCTTCGCCCTCACCACCCTTGTGAGCAGCTTCTGGTATCCGGTAATCTTCGGTCTTTTCCAGCGGATACCGGGGATCGCCTTCCCTCTTCAGGACCGCCTGCTGGCGGTGGCCTTTGCCGGCGGGATGATTGGGGTGGGCATCGGCGTTGTCATCCGGGCGGGAGCCTCCACCGGCGGGATGGACATCCCCCCGCTGGTGCTCCAAAAGAAAGCGGGGATACCGGTATCGGTGTCCATCTACGCCTTTGATTTTGCCATCCTTCTGGGGCAGATGGCCTTCGCCCCGCGGGAGGACGTGCTTTACGGCATTTTGCTGCTGCTAATCTATTCTTTGGTCCTGGATAAGGTACTGGTGCTGGGAAGCAGCCGCACCCAGGTGAAGGTGGTAAGCGCCCGCTATGAGGAAATTCGGGAGCAGATACTCCACAAGCTGGACCGAGGCTGCACCCTTCTCCAGGGGGAGACCGGCTTTTGCCACAACCTCTGGCCGGTGGTGCTGACGGTGGTAAGCGGTCGGGAGCTGCCCCGCCTCACCCGGACCATCCAGGAAATCGACCCGGATGCCTTTTTGGTAATAAGCCGGGTGAGTGAAGTGCGGGGCCGGGGGTTTACCCTGGGGAAGGTGTACCGGCAGGAATCAGCCTCCGGAGAGGAAGTCTAGCACCCCGCTCCCCAGGCCCTCCACCGCCTGCCGGGTGCGGGCCTTGGCCTCCTCCCCGGTGTCGGTGCTGCGGATATAGGAGATAATCTGGCCCCTGGTGGGGGTGTCCAGGTCCCCGAAAAAGGCGGCGGCCTTGGGGTTCAGGGCCAGGGAAGCCGCCAGCCCCTGGGGCAGCTCCAGGTCCAGCCGGCGATAGGGGAGGCTGCTGCCCTCCCCCAGCTTGGGGGTTTGGTTGTGCAAAACGGTCTTGTCTTCCATGGGAGTTCCTCCTTGGCAGTTGTATTTTACCAGAAGTCTGCCCATAAAGACACTTTGCTATGCGCTGGCGGCGGCCGGGATTTTCCTTCTTCTTTTTCTTTTCGCGGGAAAAGAAAAAGAAGCAAAAAGAAAAGCGGCAAGGGAGTTTGAAAAAAAGCGGGGAGCGAAGGGGTGCCAGGCTAACCAAAAGCCTCTCCCGGCAAAACAAATGGAGCAGATTGGGCCAAGCCCTCTCTGCTCTTTCTTTTTTGGGAAAGATAAACGAACATCTAGAACAAAAGTGTGATATAACCCCCGTACAGCACCAAAAGGGCCAGGCCCTGCCAACGGCGGAAGCGCCCCTTTCGGACCGAGGGCAGGAGGCTCACTGTCAGCAGGAGCAACGCCATCAGCAGGTCCAGGGGATGATCCATAGGCAGAACACCGCCCCCGGCGAAGGAGCTGACAGCGGGGACCAGCGTCAGGTCCAGGAAGTTTGCCCCAATGATGTTCCCCACCGAAAGGGAGGACTGCCCCCGCGCCAGGGCGGTGATGGTGGTCACCAGTTCCGGCAGGCTGGTGCCCAAGGCCACCAGGGTGAGGGCCACCACCGCCTCCGGCACCCCCAGCAAGCGGGCCAGAATACAGCCGTTATCCACCAGCAGGCGGGCCCCTGCCGCCAGACCCACCGCCCCCAGGAGGAACTTGCCAATATAGACCACCGCCGCATGGGGGCTGCGCTCCGCCCCCTCCTCCAGGGGAAAGGGGGAACGGCGGGCGGCCTCCATGTCGTTTTTCAGGAAGACCACCAGCAGCAGGAGAAGAAACAGCCCCTCCCCCCAGGTGAGACGCCGGTCGATGCCGAAGGCCAGCATCGCCAAAAGGGCCAGCAGAAGCAGCGTTCCCTTCTCCCGCAGGGGCCGGGGGTCCACCCTCCCTGGCAAAAACAGCAGGGAGATTCCCAGAATGAGGCCGGTATTGCAGGACACCGAGCCCACCGCGTTCCCCAGGGCCATCCCCCCGGAGCCCTGGGCCGCCGCCATGGTGGAGACCAGCAGCTCCGGCATGGTGGTGCCAAGGCTTACCACCGTGGCCGCCACCACAAAGGGGGGGATGCCGGTGACCCTGGCCATCCATTCTGCCCCTTCCACAAAGCTGTCCCCACCCTTCACCATCAGCACCAGGCCCAGCAAAAACAGCAGAATCACCCCGGTCATTGTACTCCCCCTCCCCATATGCTGCCGCAGGGAAAAGCTCCCGCGCTATTCAGATATATAATCCCGCGGGGGCTTGTTTTATGCGAGGGGCTGCCCGGCGGCTCACTCCCTGCTGTAAAAGCTCTTGATGGCCTGGGTGGAGAATTCCGCTGTTTACCGGAAAAGGGCCTCTAACATCTCTTCTGTTTCCATCCTGGTAAAAACTGGGGGTTTTCAAATTTTCTTTCCCCGCTCCCCTTGACAATATCGATATTCGATATTATACTAAAAACAGAAATATCGATATTCGATACAAAAAAGGGGGGGCGTACTCTATGCCCAGGGAAAAATTCAAGACCCTTACCCAGCAGATGTACTACATCCTCCTTTGCCTGGGGGAGGAATGCTGCGGCATCGACATTATGGACCGGGTGGCCACCCTCACCGGGGGGGCGGTGCGGGTGGGCTCCGGCACCCTTTATCACCTGCTGGAGCAGTTCCTGGCGGCGGGCCTTATTCGGGAGACCCGCGCGGAGGGACGGCGGCGCAGCTATCTCCTCACCCCGGAGGGGCGGGCGCTGTTGGAGCAGGAGTACCGGCGCATTTTGGCCCAGGCGGAGGATTACCGCCGTGTGTTTGGGAAGGAGTGATATAGGTGAAAAACCATCGCTACTGTCTGGAATTCTTTGCCTTTTACGACCACACCGCCATCCAGCGGCGGGTGGAGGAGATGGCCGCCCAGGGGTGGCTGTTGGAAAAGCCCGGCAATTTTCTTTGGATCTACCGGCGGACCGAACCCCGGCGGCTCCACGCCGCTGTCACCTACTTCCCCACCGCCTCCCCTTTCGACCCCAGCCCCAGCCAGGGGGAGCTGACTATGGAGGAGTTCTGCGCCCAGGACGGCTGGCGTCTTCTGGCCCGGTGGGGACAGATGCAAATTTTTGTATCTCAGGAGGAGGACCCGGTTCCCATCGACACCGACCCGATGACCCAGGTGGAGACGGTCCACCGCTCTATGAAGCGGGCGATGCTCCCCGGCCATCTGGTGCTGGCGGCGGTGATTCTCTGGCAGCTTTGGTTTCAGCTCCTCCAGTTCCGCCAGGGCCCGGTAGGCTTCCTTGCCAGCACCTCCTCCCTTCTTGGGGTGCCCATGTGGCTGCTCCTTCTCCTTGCCACCTTGTATGAGATTTTTTTCTACTTCTGGTGGCACCGCAAGGCGGTCCGGGGGGCGGCGGACGGATTCTTTCTCCCGGTCCGCACCAACCGGCTGGCCAGTGCCCTGCTGTTGGGTGGCGCCATCTTTCTACTTCTCTTTTCCGCCATCGGTTCCCGGTCCCGCCTGGGGATACTGCTGGGGGGGTGTGCCCTCTATGGCGTCACCATCCTCCTCACCGGCCGGGTCCGGGAAATGATGAAGCGCCGAGGCGCTCCCAAAATGGCCACCATGGTGGTAACGATAGGATTGGCTGCGATTTTTGCCTCCCTTTCTGTGTGGGGGATGGTGGCGGCTACCATCCGGGGGAATTTGTGGCGGGAGCACCCCCCGGCGGAGACCTATGAATTTTCCGGCCACACCTTTTCGGTCTACCACGACCCCCTCCCCCTGACGGTGGCGGACCTCACCGCCCCTGGCGATGTCCGGTACTCCACCCAGGCGGAGAGGGAGGAGACCTTCCTCCTGGCCCGGACCCGCTACAGCCAAGACGCCCTCCTGGGGGAAGCCCGCGGCGCTCCGGAACTGACCTACACTATTATCGAAGTAAAGACTCCCTTTCTCTATCCCCTTTGTCTGGCCTCTGTGACAAAAGAAGACCCGCTGTTTGAAACCCAGTACCGCCCCACCGAAGCCGGTCCCTGGGGAGCGGCGGCGGCTTACCAGATGTACCGCCACGGCGAACCCACCAGCTGGTATCTGCTGCTGTGGGAAGACCGGCTGGCGGAGGTGCGGCTGGAGGACCTGCCCCTCACCCCCCAGAGGATGGCGGTAATAGGGGAAAAACTGCGGACCGCCTAGGCCCCGGAAACTCACAGAAAAAAAACCCGGAAAGACTTGCGCTTTCCAGGGCCCTGTTGATTTTTTTGGTCCGATACAGCGGAGGCTGGTGTTCTCCGCCGCGCTGCGAAAACATAGGCCGTTCTTCTTTTTGCTTCTTTTTCTTCTTTCGCAAGAAGAAAAAGAAGTGGGG
>OFGP01000878.1_pt1 | contig 26213 bp, 19 predicted proteins | sample 1521781 | NCBI WGS metagenome assembly OFGP01 (sample SAMEA3504113, study PRJEB24116) | mouse gut metagenome | biome: mouse gut; feature: mouse-associated habitat; material: faeces | place: Denmark | collected 2011
GCCAGAAACTCTTTGCTGGTCAGCCTTCTTTTGGCATGGCGGTCTTTGGGCCACGGGTCGGAAAAATTCAGGTAGATCCGATCCACCTCTTCTTTGTCAAACACCTTGCCGATCTGCTCTGCGTCCATCCGGATAAAATACAGGTTGGATAACGGTGTCTCCTCCTGCTCCATCTTTTCCAAGGCCCGCAGAAGCACGCTGGAATATTTTTCGATTCCCACATAGTTAATGGCGGAATGCTCTTTTGCCATCTCCATCAGAAATTTCCCCTTGCCCATACCGATCTCAATGTGGATCGGATGGTCGTTCCCGAAAATCTCCTGCCAGGTCCCGGCCCTTTGTTCCTCCTCATGAATCACATATTGGCTCCCGGCAATCTTCTCTCTGGAACCTCTTATATTTCGTAATCTCATATCCCTGCCTCCATTCTCTTTTTTCCGGCGTTCCTACTCTCAGTAAACAAGGGGCGCGTATCCCCTTGTTCACTGAGGGTATTGTACATGATTACGGCTCATATGAAAAGCCGTTTTTTATTTTCAGAAAATAAAACCTGATTTTAGACATTTCAAATGTCAAGCACTATTTTTCTTTTCCAGAAAAAAATAATGGTTTTAGCGGATAGTTACAAAACATTTGTTTTTTTCTCCACGGTGTATAAACATGGTTTTACACACCAAAAATGTGGATAATGTGGATAACTTTGTGAACAACTGCTGTTTGTCCTTCTTTTCCACGCTCTGAAATGTGGATAACTTTCCACCTCTATGGGGAGAATTCTTTGATAACTTTATCCACATCCTGTGGTTTTGCACTGTTTTTGTGCATTTTGTCCCTTCTGGTTCTTTCTGAAGTCTGCTTCACATAAAATATTAGCTGACAATTTGAAAAATAGCACGAAAAAAGAGGACAGGCTCTTAGAACCTGTCCCCCATATCTCTTGATATTCTCTGTAAATCTTAGCCGAAATATCTCTTCAGCAGACCTGCAAATGCTTTTCCGTGTCGAGCCTCGTCCTTTGCCATCTCATGAACAGTGTGGTTAACAACTTTAGCTCTCTTAGCGGGGGCAGACATGGCATGGCTTCTGAAGATCTGTGAAAGAGGTATCGCATTCACAAAGCTATGCAACCTTCGTATAATTGATTACCGAGATCTCCTGCATAAGCTGTTTGGCTGTGTTCACTAACTTCTCTAACTGTCGTGCTGTTTCATCTGAATAATATTTTGCGCCGCACTGCTCACACTCTTCACAGGGGACATTTTTCACGATAATCAAACATCCCTTATAATTTACTACATGGGTCGTGGTAGATTCGATTAAATCATTACATTTACAATACATACACATCTATTTCTTCCTCCTTGTCTTTAAATCTTCCATAAACTTTATAGTGGTTGGATAATATGCTGTTATAATATGAAGGACTTCACCATCAGAGCCAACAACAGTGTGCAATACTTTATGACGAATAGTATAGCCAAATATTAAACAACTTGGATGTGGAAAATCATCAGGATAATCTTCTATGATTTCACCAGACATAATACAGTCACCGATATCATCTATACTTATATCTCTTTCCTGCATACGTTCAAGGCAATGTGTAGACCATTTTATTTTTGCAGTATGGTATAGGCTCTGGATAATTTCTATATTCATGTTGTTCCTCCTCTTTTATTAGGAATTGGGGGATTCTTCTTTTTGTGCATTACGCTTTTTTGAATATTCTTATAAAATGGGCAGGCAGATGCTCAACATAGGAAATGTTCTATATTCTTAATGATTGCTGCTATTTCTATTTATTATATTGGTCTTTACAGTAAAAAACAAGGTAAAATGCGCTTTCTAATAATAAAACCAGTTATTGTGCGTTTACAATCAAATTAGGGGATCCGCTCAAAAGAGCCAATCCCCTTAAAATGTCGTCCTTCTTTGATTTTACAGGCTTTTTGATTAGCCGAAATATCTCTTCAGCAGACCTGCAAATGCTTTGCCGTGACGAGCCTCGTCCTTTGCCATCTCATGAACGGTGTCATGGATTGCATCCAGATTTGCTTCTTTTGCACGTTTTGCAAGATCAAATTTGCCTGCAGTAGCGCCGTTCTCTGCAGCCACGCGCATCTCAAGATTCTTCTTGGTGCTGTCGGTTACGACTTCGCCCAGAAGCTCAGCAAATTTTGCAGCGTGCTCTGCCTCTTCGTAAGCAGCTTTCTCCCAGTAAAGACCGATCTCCGGATATCCCTCTCTGTGAGCAACACGTGCCATAGCAAGATACATACCAACCTCAGAGCACTCACCGTTGAAGTTCGCTCTTAAGTCTTCCAGGATATCCTCGCTGACACCCTGTGCCACGCCTACCACATGCTCTGCTGCCCAGCTCATGCCGTCATCCTGCTTGTTGAACTTGCTTGCCGGTACTCCGCACTGAGGACATTTCTCCGGTGCCGTATCTCCTTCATGAACATAGCCACATACGCTGCATACAAATTTTGCCATAGTTTTTTTCTCCTTTTCTTATATGAAATTATAATGTTTTTCAATAACAGTAATAATTCCTGTTATCGTTATTATAGTAGATGAACGCGAATCTGTCAAGCATGTCTTTGATCTTTTTTGCAGTTTTTACAGATTCCCCGAAATTCCAGGCGGCACTCTTCCACATCACCGTACTCCCAGAGCCGGTCAACCTCTGCGGCCGGATCTTCCACCGGGACCATCACGTCCAGGACACACCCGCATCTTTTACAGACAAAATGGCTGTGGGGCGCGACTTTCGCGTCAAAGCGGTCCGCTCCGTCTGTGGTAATCTTCTGAATCTCGCCTGACTCTGTTAATAAGGAAAGATTCCGGTAGACGGTTCCCAGACTGATCCTGGGGTATTCCCTGCGAATGCTGGTGTAGATCATGTCTGCAGTAGGGTGATCTTCTCGGCCACAAAGATAATTCTTGATACTTTCTCTCTGTCTGCTGTACTTCAGCCCTGCCAACTCTCTGCCCTCTTTTCTTTTTAATATTAGTAACTGTTATTATAATAAGGAGTTTCTTAAGTTTTGTCAAGAACAATGTTGACAAACGCGTAATCTGTTGTTATAATTTCCTTGTGATTTGTAATAAATTCGTAATATTTAATATAGTTTTGTAAAATATTGGTTTGGAGGGTACGATACATATGATAAGGAAAGGTTTTTTAATATGCCTGGCTGCCGGGCTTTTTGTAATTCAGCCCATGAGTGCAGACGCTGCACAGATCTCACTGGCGCTGGCAGGAGGCATAACCACTTCTTTAGATGAGTCATCCGCTTCTGACAACGAGATGGTCGAAGTTCTGGATGAAGTTGTAAAAGATAATTATACCGGGTTTTGCATTGCAAAAGTCAATGACTATGTGAACGTCCGCAGCGAACCCAGCGAGGACGGAGAGATTCTCGGAAAATTGTTCAATAAGTCCGTGGGGACTGTGGAGCAGGAAGAGAATGGATGGTATCTGATCACCTCCGGCAATGTACACGGTTACGTAAAGAATGATTTTGTTGCCATCGGCATTGACGCAAAGACTCTGGCAGAAGAAGCCGGTACAAGGATGGCTGTGGTCACCACCGAGACGCTTCGGGTCCGCCAGGAGGCAACCACTGATTCTTCCATCTTGGGACTGATCCCCATGGCAGAGGAACTGGTTGTCAAGGAAGAGACCGATGATTTCGTGAAGGTAGCCATCGAAGAAGGCGACGGATGGGTTTCCAAAGATTATGTGGACCTTCGGACGGACTATGTATACGCAGAATCCAGAGAAGAAGAAAAGGCACGCCTTGCCAAGGAGGAAGAGGCAAGACAGGCTGCTCAGAAAGCTGCAGAGTCCAAGGTGAAAGGAAACAGCAAGTCTGGCGGTTCCGCTCCGGCGGTTGGTACCGGCGGCGGCAGCGCTTCCGGCAATGCAGTGGCAAGCTTTGCTTCTCAGTTTGTCGGCAATCCTTACGTATACGGCGGCACAAGCCTGACCAACGGCGCAGACTGTTCCGGTTTCGTCATGAGTGTTTACGCGAACTTTGGCGTGGGGCTTCCTCACAGTTCCAGCGCACTCCGTGGCGCAGGATACGGTGTCAGCCTTGCGGATGCACAGCCGGGCGATATCATCTGCTACAGCGGCCATGTGGGCATCTATGTGGGCAACAACACCATCGTTCATGCCAGCACCGCAGCGACCGGTATCAAATACACCTCTCCGGCAAACTACAAAGATGTACTTGCCGTACGGAGAATTTTCTAAGTCAAAAAGTACATAAAAGCATACGATCAAAGGCGATCCTCAAGGGGATCGTCTTTTTATGCGCAAATATATTCTGTTCAGCAATCACATTCATGCAGATTTTTCTTGCATTTCCCAGATTATATGTTATAATATGTATAAATTTATACATAGTTTTTAATACTACATTATATAGATTTTATATTCAGGAGGTATTCTTATGACATTATCCATCAAAGATCCGGGCAGCGCCATCACTCATTTTATCGGCATGATTTTAGCCGCCATGGCTTCCGCTCCTCTGCTTTTGCTCGCCGCACATGAAAACGGCGGACGTACCGTCCCGGCCCTAGCCGTCTTTGCCGTCAGTATGATACTGCTCTATGGAGCCAGCACCGTCTATCACACCCTGAACCTTTCCGAAAAGATCAATAAAGTCCTGCGAAAGGTAGACCATATGATGATCTTTGTCCTGATCGCCGGAAGCTATACGCCGGTTTGTGTTATCCCCCTTCGGGACACGGTCGGCTATCCCCTTCTTCTGCTGGTGTGGGGCACTGCCACTGCAGGTATTCTGATCAAAGCCTTCTGGATCACCTGCCCAAAATGGTTTTCTTCCCTTATCTATATTTCCATGGGATGGCTCTGCGTCCTTGCCATGGTTCCGCTGGTAGCCTCCCTGCCGTCCGCTGCCTTTTTATGGCTCGTGGCAGGCGGCATCATTTACACGCTTGGTGGGATCATCTACGCACTGAAACTTTCTTTTTTCAATGCCAGACACCAGTACTTCGGATCTCATGAGATCTTCCATCTTTTCGTCATGGGCGGGAGTCTCTGCCACTTCGTTGTCATGTTCTATATTGCCTGTATGTAACAGACCGGGGGCTGTCCTAAGACAGCCCCCGCATCTTTTATTCGATAAATCCCATTGGATCCACCGGTTTGCTTTTCTTTAACAGCTGGAAATACAGATTGCTTCCTTCCAGTGAATAATACTTGGTCGGTTCGCTCACATAGCCGATCAGCCTTCCCTGCTCCACGATGTCGCCTTCTTCAACTGCCACTTCTTTCAGCTGTCCATAGACCGCGTCGTAGCCGCTTCCAAGCTGCATCAGCACCGTAGTTCCGGTTTCTTCATCGACATAGATTTTGCTGACCTTTCCACGGGCTGCACACTGCACTTCGCTGCCTACCGGAGCGCTGATCACGATGGCCGGATGATATTTGTACTGGTTCAGCGTGGAAAAATAGATGCTTTTATCCATGCTGTAATTCAGGATCACATCACCGTTCACCGGCCAAAGGATTTTGCTCGTCTCGGAAAACGACAGCCGGTCCGGCTGTTCTGTCACTTCCGCAGGTTCTTCTTCCGTTTCTTCTGTCACTTCCTCCGGCAGCTGTTCTCCCACCGGTTTTTCTTCCGCGGGAGGTTCTTCTTCCTTTGGTTCCTCCGCCTGAGCAAGTTCTGCTTCTCCGATCTTGTAGATGTCCTCTTCGGTATCAATTTTTGCCTGTTCTGCTTCTTCCTCTTCTGTGTCAGCCTGTGCAACTGTACCACTTGAATTTGCTGCTTCTCTTTCCGGTTCTTCTGGCTTTTCCGCCTGAGCAGTCTGTTCTGGAACCTGTGCAGGTGGTTCCGTAGAAAGCCCTTTGCGGTACTGGTACACTCCAAATATTCCGGATACGGATAGCATGCAGAGGCACAGTGCAATCAAAAATCCTTTTTGATTTTTACGCATAACATCACCTCTGGTCCATATTTTTGCCAGATTAGGGAATCGTTATACATTTTGCATCCTGATAGAATTTCTGAAAAATCTCCGGCGCCTCCTGCCCTTCCTGCACCAGGCGGTTGGCCGTATACAGGCTGATCCCAAAGCCATGTCCGCTTCCTTTTACCGTCACCTGAATCTCCTCGTCCTTTTCTTCCAGAAAAAAACAGCTGGACGGAAGGTGGAGCCTGGAGCGAAATTCCTCCCCCTTCCACCGAATCTCTCCTGCCCCAAGCCAGGAGACATAATCAGAAGTGTCCCGGTCCAGCTGCAAAGACTCCAGAGCAAACGCCTGCCCCAGTACACTGGTCAGATCCTCCTTCCGGATCCGATAGCTCCTAAGATAAGCTTCTGACTCCTTGTCTAAGGGACAGTCCACTGCCTGTATGTAAGCATAGGTTTCCCCCAGGAGCACTCCGTCCCGGGTCCTTCCGGAGCTGACCACATGATAAGGAAGCTCCCGGTAAGTATCCCCGATTGTAACTGCCTGTCCCTGTGTCCTTACCACCGCCTCATAGGCCCGCTCATAATTGTTGTCATAGGGATCCACAGTCCATTCCTCTGGCTTTACTCCCAGATTCTGCTCTCTCAGACACTCCGTCCGGCACAGAATCGCCATCAGATCCAGTGTCCCCTCTTCCATCCAGGAATAGTCTTCCTGCATCAGACGGGACAATACCTGGTACTCCAGCCAGGGCAGTTCTGTCTCCTTATGAATCCCCTCCTTGCCATTGATTAAAAGTGTCATGGTATATGGAAGAAACAGGATTAAAAATCCTACTGCTGCCGCACTTTTGATCCATCTTTTCATCATATAAAAGCCCTCTTAAAAGTCTATGACTGAAAAGGCTTTCCTATACGCAAAAAGAAGACAGCGCGGACATACCGCACAGCCTTCTTTTTCTTATCTTTCTCTGTCTGCTTAACCCTCTGCCAGCTCCACTGACATTTTATCCAGCTTCCAGATCTCGTCCACATACTCCTGGATGGTACGGTCTGAACTGAACTTGCCGCTGCAGGCCACATTCAGGATCGCGCTTCTCGCCCAGCCCTTTTCATCTTTGTAAGCCGCTTCCACCAGCTTCTGCGCTTCTGCATAAGCCCGGAAATCTTTCAGGATGAAATAGGGATCCGGTCTGTTGTAACCGCCGTCCACCAGCAGCGCATTGTAAAGTTCACGGAACTTCTCCGGATCATTGGGAGAATACTGTCCGTTGATCAGCTGCATCAATACCTGGCGGATATCCTGGTCGGTGTTGAACAGCTGTGACGGATCATAGCCGCCTTTCTTCTCCAGCTCGATCACCTCGTCGGAGCTCATACCGAAGATAAAGGCATTCTCTGCGCCCACCTCTTCTACGATTTCCACATTGGCACCGTCCATGGTACCGATGGTCAGCGCACCATTCAGCATGAATTTCATATTGCCGGTTCCGCTTGCTTCTTTGGAAGCGGTAGAAATCTGTTCCGACACATCTGCCGCTGCAAAGATCCACTCCGCGTTGGATACCCGGTAGTCCTCAATAAAGACTACCTTCAGCTTGCCGTTGATCGAAGCATCGTTGTTCACCACATCTGCCACAGAGTTGATCAGCTTGATCGTCAGCTTCGCTCTCATATAGCCTGCCGCCGCCTTGGCGCCGAAGATAAAGGTTCTAGGATAGAACTCCATCTCCGGATGTTCCTTGATCTGATTGTACAGATACATCACATGGAGGATGTTGAGAAGCTGTCTCTTATACTCATGAAGCCTCTTCACCTGCACATCGAAGATGGAGCGCGGATCCACTTCCACTCCATTGTGCTCTTTAATGTATTTTGCCAGACGCACTTTGTTCTGATATTTAATATTCATAAACTCGTGCTGTGCCTTCTCGTCGTCCGCATACAGCGCAAGTCCTTTGATCTTGGACAAATCTGTGATCCACTCGTCTCCCACATGGGCGGTCACCCATTTTGCCAGCAGCGGATTGCCGTGCAGAAGGAAACGTCTCTGGGTGATGCCGTTGGTCTTGTTGTTGAACTTCTCCGGCATCATTTCATAGAAATCTTTCAGCTCCTGATTCTTCAAGATCTCTGTGTGCAGTCTTGCCACGCCGTTGACCGAATGGCCTGCTGCAATCGCCAGATGTGCCATCTTTACCTGGCCGTCCATGATGATCGCCATCTTCTTGACTTTCTCATAGTCATTGGGATACTTCTCCTGGATCTTCAGGACAAACCTCCGGTTGATTTCCTCCACAATCTGATAGATTCTCGGAAGCAGTCTGGAGAACAGCTCAATGGGCCATTTTTCCAGCGCTTCTGCCATGATGGTATGATTCGTGTAGGCACAGGTCTTGGTCGTTACTTTCCACGCAGAATCCCAATCCAGCTCATACTCATCCATCAGCACACGCATCAGCTCTGCCACAGCTACCGTCGGATGGGTGTCGTTGAGCTGGAATACTGCCTTTTCATAGAATTTGCGGACATCGTCATGGGAGCGCATATACCGCTCCACTGCTGCCTGCACGCTTGCTGAGACGAAGAAATACTGCTGTTTGAGACGAAGCTCTTTTCCTGCCATATGGTTATCGTTGGGATATAGCACCTCCACCAGATTGCGGGCCAGGTTCTCCTGTTCCACTGCCTTATTGTATTCTCCTTTGTCAAAGTGATTCAGCTCAAAGGAATTGATCGCCTCTGCATCCCAGATCCGAAGACAGTTGATCACGTTGTTGCCATAACCCACGATCGGCAGATCCACCGGTACAGCCAGTACCGACTGATACCCTTCCTGAATAAAGTGGTTTTTGCCGCCTTTGTTCTCAATCCGCACATAGCCGCCGAACTTGACCGTCTTTGCGTACTCCGGGCGGCGCAGCTCAAAGGGATTGCCGTTCTTCAGCCACATATCCGGCACTTCCACCTGATAGCCATTCTCAATTTTCTGTTTGAACATCCCGTAGCGGTAACGGATGCCGCAGCCGTACGCCGCATATCCAAGTGTTGCCAGAGAGTCCAAAAAGCAGGCTGCCAGACGTCCCAGACCGCCGTTGCCAAGAGCCGCATCCGGCTCCTGATCTTCGATTACATTCAGATCCAGCCCGATCTCTTCTAACGCCTCTTTGACCTCATCATAAAAGGTCAGGTTGATCAGGTTGTTGCCCAAAGCTCTGCCCATCAAAAACTCCATGGACATGTAGTATACAATCTTCGGATCGTTCTTCTCATACTCCTTCTGGGTTGCAATCCATGCATCCATGATTGCATCCTTCACCGCATAGCCCACTGCCTGGAAGATCTGCTGCTGACTGGCTTCCTCGATCTCCTTGCGGAACAGCGTACGTACATTGTACTTTACGCTTCTGATAAAGAATTCCTTGTTAAAAGTTCTTTTGGCCATCGTATGCCTCCTTCTACTGCTTTTCTACACCAAGTGTAACGGTTTCCCCATTGATATTCCATTCTTTCACATATCCTTCTCCTTCTGTGAAAAGAATCTCTGATGCCATCACATCTTTTTTGATCTGCTCGCCACAGCGTTCCATAAAGCCTTGAATCCGGTCGTTGCCGCTGCAGGATACATGGATCAGATCCATCACCTCATATCCGGCTTCCTTCCGCATGGTCTGGATCTTACTGATGATCTCCCGGACAAATCCTTCTTCTATTAACTCCTCACTCAGACTGGTACAAAGAACCACGGTCACGCCTCCGTCCGCTTCCGTCACATAGCCTTCCATCTGAGCCATATCAATGAGCAAATCCTCTTTAGATAATACCACGTCTGCCCCGCTGATGTCAAATGACAGGCTCCCAGTTGTTTCCAGCTCATCCATGGCCTTTCTGCCGTCAATCTCAGACAGATACGTGCGAATGCCGTTCAAAAGTTTTCCATATTTCGGCCCCACCGTCTTAAGCTGCGGTTTGAAGGTGTAGCTGGTAAATTCACTCAGATCTTCTCTGTCTCTGAAGACAATTTCTTTTACATTCAGCTCGTCCAGGATGATCGTCCGGTAAGCGCCGGCAAGCTCCACATTTGAGCAGACATACATGGTTCCGATGGGCTGGCGGTTCTTGATATTCGCCGTATTGCGGGCCGCACGTCCCAGAACGACGATGTCAAGGATCTCTTCCATGGCCGCTTCCAGATCTTCGTTGATCATTTCTTCATGGACTTTCGGGAAATCGCACAGGTGAACGCTCTTTGGCGCATCTTTGTCAATGCTGCACACCAGATTCCGATAGATGTCCTCCGTCATGAACGGGATCATGGGAGCTGCCGCTTTTGCAATGGTCACCAGTGCCGTATAGAGGGTCATGTAGGCATTGATCTTGTCCTGCTCCATACCCTTTGCCCAGAAACGTTCCCGGCTCCTTCTCACATACCAGTTGCTCATCTCATCCACAAAATCCTGAAGGGCTCTTGCCGCCTCCGGAATCCGGTACTGATCCAGGTGGCTGTCCACCTCGCCCACAACGGTGTTCAGTTTGGACAGAAGCCATTTGTCCATGATGGACAGGGACTCATAGTCCAGTGTATATTTCGTTGCGTCAAAGCGGTCAATGTTCGCATACAGCACAAAGAATGCATAGGTATTCCACAGGGTTCCCATGAATTTCCGCTGTCCTTCCTGCACGGCCTTTCCATGGAACCGGTTGGGCAGCCACGGGGCACTGTTGATATAGAAATACCAGCGGATCGCGTCTGCACCATAGGTCTCCAGCGCATCAAAAGGATCCACCGCATTGCCCTTGGACTTGCTCATCTTCTGACCGTTTTCATCCTGTACATGCCCCAGGACAATGACATTTTCATAGGGCGCCTTATTAAATAATAAGGTAGATTCCGCCAGCAGGGAGTAGAACCACCCGCGGGTCTGGTCTACTGCCTCGGAGATAAACTGCGCCGGAAACTGGCTCTCAAAAAGCTCTTTGTTTTCAAAAGGATAGTGATGCTGTGCAAAAGGCATGGCCCCGGAATCAAACCAGCAGTCAATCACCTCCGGCACCCGCCTCATAACGCCCTGACACTTCGGGCAGGTACAGGTGATCTCATCGATATACGGACGGTGCAGTTCTACGGTCAGCGCCGCGTCATTACCGCTCTTCTGTTTCAGTTCCTCACGGGAACCGATGCTCTCCATATGGCCGCAGCCTTCGCACTCCCACACATTCAGTGGAGTTCCCCAATAGCGGTTGCGGCTGATGCCCCAGTCCTGGATGTTCTCCAGCCAGTCACCGAAGCGTCCTTTGCCGATGTTCTCCGGAATCCAGTTGATGGTATTGTTGTTGCGGATCAGATCCTCTTTCACCGCTGTCATTTTGATAAACCAGGATTCTCTCGCGTAATAGATCAGCGGTGTGCCGCATCTCCAGCAGTGAGGATAACTGTGCTCGAACTTGGGCGCGTCAAAGAGCAGCCCTCTTGCGTCCAGATCTTTCAATACCTCCGGATCTGCCTTCTTCACAAACAGTCCGGCAAAAGGCGTATCCTCTGTCATATTGCCTTTGCCATCCACAAGCTGTACAAACGGAAGGTCGTATTTTCTTCCCACATTGGCATCGTCCTCACCAAAGGCCGGAGCAATGTGTACCACGCCGGTACCGTCGGTCAGAGTGACATAGGAATCGCAGGTGACAAAATATCCTTTTTTACGCTGCTTCTCTGCCACTTTCGCAGAACAGTCAAAGAGCGGTTCGTACTCTTTGTACTCCAGATCCTTTCCGGTGTAACGCTCCAGCACCTCATAAGCCGGCGTGTCCTCTGTGCCCAGCTTTCCAAGCACCGTGTCAAGAAGCGCCTCAGCCATATAATATGTCTTCCCGTCTGCCGCCTTTACCTTCACATAGGCTTCCACCGGATTGACGCAGAGCGCCACATTGGACGGCAGTGTCCAGGGTGTGGTGGTCCATGCCAGAATATACGCATCCTCGTCCTTCACTTTAAAGCGCACCACTGCAGAGCGTTCCTTCACGTCTTTATAGCCCTGCGCCACCTCATGGGAGGACAGGGGCGTCCCGCAGCGGGGGCAGTAGGGCACGATCTTAAAGCCCTTGTACAAAAGCCCTTTGTCCCAGATGGTCTTCAGCGCCCACCACTCGGACTCGATAAAATCATCGTGATAGGTCACATACGGATCGTCCATATCCGCCCAGAAACCGACGGTGCCGGAAAAGTCCTCCCACATCCCCTTGTATTTCCAGACACTTTCTTTACATTTGGAAATAAATGGATCCAGTCCGTACTCTTCGATCTGCTCTTTGCCGTCCAGTCCCAAAAGCTTTTCCACTTCCAGCTCCACCGGAAGCCCATGGGTATCCCAGCCCGCTTTTCTTGGCACCATATACCCTTTCATGGTACGGTATCTGGGAATCATATCTTTGATGACACGGGTCAGGACATGGCCGATGTGGGGTTTCCCGTTCGCCGTGGGCGGACCGTCATAAAATGTATAGGTCGGGCCCTCTTTCCTGCGCTCCATACTCTTTCGGAACGTGTCGTTTTCTTTCCAGAATTTTTCCACTTCCTTCTCACGTTCCACAAAGTTCATATCTGTGCTGACTTTGTTATACATGTTTTTCCAACCTCCTGATTTCAGTTTTGCATCGCCTGGGCTGATGCTGTTTTTCGTTTCGCATCTGCCAAAAAGGCTCCGTCCTGTAACAGGACGGAGCCTTAATAAACGTGCTCGAATCAACCACCTCTTACAACATACCAGCATATGCGCCCCCTGTAACGCAGGGATCACGTCAGTGCCTACTTGCCTGTGCTTTCAGCCTGCAGCTCAGAAGTGATCTTCAGAATCATGTACTCTTGCCGGGCTCCCACCCTCCCCGGTTCGCTGAGAATTTCCACAGATCCCTACTGTCTTCGTCAAAGCCTTTCTCTTTCAAAAGCCATTATAAATTCAAATTTCCCGGTTTGTCAAGGATTTTCGCCCTCTTTCCTGTCTATTTCCCCCCTTTTTGTAAACAGTTTCTTAAGTTTTTTCTTTGAGCCTTGCACCTGTTTTATAAATATTTTATAATGGGAAAAATATCCCCGAAAGAACGGGGCAATATCTTAATCCATTGACACACATGGTGTTTTAGAATAGAGGAAAAAATGTATATATCAAAAAAAAGCAAAATCTCGGCACTGGCGTCCGTCCTCTGCCTTTCTGTAGCCTTTTCCACACCCGTATTTGCAACCGAAGATCCCGCTGTAGAGTCTGAGATCCGCTATAATATGGAGATCCAGTCCAATTCCTGGGAAAACTGGCCCGCCGGACCCCAGGTCTATGCAGAAGCTGCCATCGTCATGGAGGCCGGCACCGGCACCATCCTGTACAGCAAAAACATTGACCAGCAGCTTTATCCCGCAAGCATCACCAAAGTCATGACCGTCCTTCTGGCACTGGAAAATCTTGAGATGAACGAAGAAGTGACTTTCTCCCACAACGCGGTCTTTTCCATCGACTACAACAGCAGCCACATTGCCAGAGACGAGGGCGAGGTCCTGACCGTAGAGGAATGCCTTTACGCCATCATGATGGAATCTGCCAACGAATGTTCCAATGCCATCGCCGAACACGTCTCAGGCTCTGTGGAAGCGTTCGCTGATCTTATGAATCAGCGGGCCGCAGAACTGGGATGCACGAACACTCATTTTGTCAACCCCCATGGTCTCCCGGACGATAACCACTACACCTGTCCCCGGGATATGGCTCTGATCACCCGGGAAGTGATCAGCCATGAAAAATTCCGTCAGATCAGCAGTACCCCCCGCTACACCCTCCGGACAACCAATAAAAAGAGCGAAGAACTCCTGATGAACAACCATCACTACATGATCAACAATTACAAGACTTCGCGCTTTTTGGACAATACGGTGTTTGCCGGAAAGACCGGATATACCACAGTCGCCCTCAATACGCTGGTCACCTGTGCCACCAGAAACGGCATGGACCTGATTGTCGTCACCATGAAAACCCAGGGCAGCGCGGAGCGGGGCGTTCCCGTCTATACAGACACGGCCAATCTTCTGAATTATGCCTCGGAGAATTTCCGTAAAGTCAACATCGCCGAAAATGAGACAGAATTTACCATCGGGCAGGGAGAACTCTTTGACACCGGAAGTTCCATCTTCGCCACCTCCACGCCCATGATTGAGATGGACCAAAACGGCTATGTGGTTCTTCCCATCAATGTGGATTTTGCGGATGCTGCCCCAAAACTGGAATTTCTGGATGAGACAGAAACACAGGCAGAAGAAGGCGAGCCGCAGGTAATCGCCACCTTGAGCTACACTTATGCAGACCAGCCCATCGGCTCCACGACGCTGCTGCTGTCAGAAAGCGAAATTCAGGAATTTGATTTCCAGAAAACAGACAAAGAAGAAGCGTCTTCACCCGGTGAGCCAGAAGAGCCAAAAACGCCATCGGTCAATCTGATCAAGATCAACCTTCGGGTGGTGGGAATCGCTGCCGGTGTTCTTATGGTGTCTGTTGCCTTTCTTCTGGCACTTCAGAAGCTGGCCGGGCACTTCGAGATCGAATTGAATCCGATAAAAAGATGGAAAAACTGGCGTGACCAGAAAAATGCCTTCGGCAGTCAAAGCCGAAGGCACTACAAAAGCCGCAGGCGGCGGGGCGGAAGAAAATGGTTTTAAAGCTTTTTCACGAACAGTGCCCGGATGGCATTTAAGACGGCCAGCACCATAACACCCACGTCCGCGAACACCGCCAGCCACATGTTGGCGATGCCAAGGGCTCCCAAAAGCAGGCAAACCCCTTTGATGCCGATGGCAAACCAGATATTTTCATAGACAATCCCCAGGCATTTGCGGGAGATCCGGATAGCTTTTGCGATCTTTACAGGATCGTCGTCCATCAGGACCACATCCGCTGCTTCAATGGCCGCATCGGAACCCATGGCTCCCATGGCGATTCCGATATCCGCCCGGGACAGAACCGGTGCGTCATTGATGCCGTCTCCCACAAAGGCCAGTCGTTCTTTCTCGCCTCTTTTTTCCAGAAGTTCTTCCACCTTCTTTACTTTTCCTTCCGGGAGAAGCTCGCTGTACACTTCATCAATTCCAAGCTCTGCTGCAACCTGATCCGCAACTGCAGCCGTATCTCCGGTAAGCATGACCGTCCGGCTCACCCCCGCGGACTTTAATGCCGCCACCGCTTCCCTGGCATGGGGCTTGATCCGGTCAGAAATCACAATATGTCCCTCATAGACTCCGTTCACGGCCATATGAACGATAGTCCCCACATGGCGGCACTCTTTATACTCCACCTGCAGGTGCCGCATCAGCCTCACATTGCCGGCCGCCACCGTAATGCCGTCCACCTGGGCAATGACGCCGCTTCCGCTGATCTCCCGGATATTCGTCACTCTGCTCCGGTCAATGGGTCTGCCATACGCTTTTTTCAGGCTCTTGCTGATCGGATGGGAGGATGCACATTCTGCCAGCGCTGCATATTCCAAAAGCTTCTCCCGTTCCATCCGGCTGTGATGAACGTCAATGACTTCAAAGACTCCCTGGGTCATGGTTCCGGTCTTGTCAAATACCACACATTTTACCCGGGACATGGTTTCCATATAATTGGATCCTTTGATCAGTACCCCCGCATTGCTGGCTCCGCCGATCCCCGCAAAAAAACTTAAGGGAATGCTGACCACCAAAGCGCAGGGACAGCTGATCACCAGGAAAGTCAGGGCCCGGTAGATCCAGTCTCCAAAATCTGCCGGAAGCCCCAGAACGGCCATGCGGACCAAAGGCGGCAGGAATGCGAGGGCCAGGGCGCTGTAGCAGACCAGCGGCGTGTAAACCCTTGCAAATTTTGAAATAAAGTCTTCCGACTTTGACTTTCTCGAACTGGCGTTCTCCACCAGGTCCAGGATCTTTGATACGGTGGATTCTCCGAATTCTTTCGCAGTCCGGATCTTCAGAACACCGGTCAGATTGATGCAGCCGCTGATAACTTCCTCCCCTTCTTTCACACTGCGCGGCACACTTTCACCGGTCAGCGCGCTGGTATTTAAGCTGGAGCGTCCTTCTGTCACCACGCCGTCGATGGGAATTTTCTCTCCCGGCTGCACGACGATAATGCCGCCGACCGGCACCTCATCCGGATCCACCTGCATCAGCTCCCCGTCCTGTTCCACGTTGGCGTAATCCGGGCGGATATCCATCAGCTCACTGATATTCCTGCGGCTTCTGCCCACCGCATAGCTTTGAAACCACTCGCCCACCTGGTAAAAGAGCATGACGGCGATAGCTTCTGTATAGTCCCCGTCCTCGTACACGGCCAAGGCCATAGCCCCCACCGTGGCCACCGCCATCAGAAAGCTTTCATCAAATACCTGCCGGTTCCTGATCCCCTTTCCTGCTTTGAGAAGGATGTCGTAGCCCACAATCAGATACGGCACCAGGTAACAGGCAAAACGGATCAGTCCCCTCGCCGGCAGAAAATGCAGAAGTACCATCAAAGACGCCGCAAGCAGAATCCGGATCAGCATCTTTTTCTGTTTCTTATTCACAGATCACGCCTCCTTTTCAGACTATTTTACGGCAGCCACAGGCCGACGCTTTTTAGATCAGATAAAAATTTCACAATCATCTTCCACTTTTTTGCAGTTATCCCGCACCTTCTGCATCACTGCCTTCGGATCCTGTCCTTCCTCAAATTCCACGCTCATCTTCAGAGTCATAAAATTTACCGTCGCGTCCTTGACGCCCTCTGTCTTTCTGGCCGCATCCTCCATCTTATTGGCACAGTTTGCACAATCCACATCAATCTTATAAGTTTTTTTCATGTTCCCGTTCTCCTTTTTCTTATAATTAAACATATATTTAATTGTTTAATTATATTATATACCATTTCCGCAAAAATGCAACCCTTTTTTCCAAAATTTCAGGTGCAAAAAAGCCGACGGAAAAATCCGGTCAGCTTTTTCGAAATGTGGTAATCTTCTGCTCTCTGCAGGTACGTTCCCAGATGGAGTCATCCAAAGAATCCACGTAATCCTGCAGAGGCGCTTTTTCCAAAACGCACGTTTTCAGGCTGCGAAGTTTTGCGGGAATGACCAGATCCTTCGCCTGGGACCCGGTGAAAATCTCCAGTTCCTCCAGCACGGAGAGCTTCTCCAAGGACGATAGATCTGTAAGATCTCCGATTTGTATCCGCAGGGTGTATAATCCTCCAAAGTTCGAGATATCCTCCACCAGTGCATCTCCGCTGCCCACAGCCGTCCAGTCTGTCTCGTACCGTTCACCGTTGACACTGCAGAAATCATAACCTGCACTTTCCACCACTTCCAGTGATTCAATTTGCAGCAGATCACTGTAACGGACATCTCCCTCCAGCTGCAGCGCCTCTTTTACCACAGCCAAAAGCACGGGCTCCTTCCAGTCAATGACATAATCCGCCACCTGCTTTGGTTCCTTTTTCAGACGCCAGACAGAGCCGTTGGCATGCTCCCAGGCAAGCACGAAAGGATTGTGGAGAGACGGGTACTCCCACACCTCCATACCCCGGTATTCTCCGCTTTTTTCTCCAAATCCCATATGCCGCTCTTCCTCATATTCCTCATAAGTTGCCGCCGTATAAAGCGTCAGCCGGCTCATATCCGGCGCAAAATCCTCCGGTGCAAAACCGATGAACTCCATGAGATTTTTCTGTCCGAACCGATAGGCCGCACTCACCACCTGCTGTTCTTTGTTTTGATCCGTAAAAATGCAGCGGACCCCATATACTTCATTGCCGCTCTCTACCTGATATTTTTCAAAGGAGAGTGAACATAAGTTCTCCCCGAATACCGCCTCGGCAGTCTGACGCATATCATCGCAGACCTGCTCCCAGTTTTCGGACCAGGCATCCTCACCCATCTCATTGTCTTCTACTCCCCACAGAATCTGCGCCTCCTGATCCCTGCCGGAAAAAGTGCTGAGACGCGCATCCAGACTGCAGGTTCCAAGAGCCCATTTTTCTGGTGTCTGAAAGCGGTATGCGCCTGCGTCTTCCATATACCAGCCTTTTCCTCTCTGAATCCAGGGCTTTTGCAGATAGTACTCCTGATCCGGCATCTGCAGACACTGTCCGGGGAAAATCCGGTCCGGATTATCCAGTTCATTCAAAGCGGACAGATCCTGCCACCTGCTGCCGTCTTCATATACACTTTGGGCAATCTTCCAAAGGCTTTCCCCCTCCGCCACCACATGCTCTCCCACCGGCACCGTAAGCTTCAGGTAGTTTTCAGAACCTTCTTGCGGATGTGTCAGCATCGCATAATCACCTGGCTTTTCTGATTCAGCTGCCCGCACAATACCGCCTGATAGCAGCACTCCCATACAAAGCCAGACCGGCAGGCTCTTTGTCAGCCATATGTTTACACTGTTTTTTATTCCTTTCATTCGAATACCCATGATGCACTCCTGCTGCCTTCCCCGCTGCCCGCCTTTATAATCCATACGGCCTGATCCGTGATTTTTCGCTTTTCGTTGTTTTCCCAGACGTAGAGGCTTTGGATCCTGCCCCGGTCCTCTGATTCAGGAGTCTCCTTTTCTTCATACTGAAGCATCCAGACGCTGTCTTTTCCGTAAAAGGCATAATAGGAAATATTTTGTTCCAGCTCCTGCATCATGTCTTTCTGGCAGAGAACCAGCGTATGCAAATTCTCCTCCCCGAAAAATCGATCCCTCTCCATGCCCAGTTCCCTGTACGCAGCCCGAAGGTCCGCCTCCGCCCGCACGGGAATCGTTTCCTCTGCTTCCTGCCTGAGGCCTTCTGCCAAAAATAAAAATGCTTCGGATTCTTCGGATTTTTGTATACTGTCCAGGGAAATTTTCGCCGCTGATGCCAGCAGTTTTTCCTGACTGCTTTTATACAGATTTACATAACCTTCCAGTCCCATCTTTCGGATATAAAAAATATCATCTCCAACCACTCTGGTTTCATCTGCCAGCTCCACTTTCTTCTGGCAGCTGCCGTCACCATCCAGCTGGTATCGGTTTTCCAGATATCCAAAGTATACATGGTGTCCATATTTTCTGTAATCGTTTTCCATATCCGGGCTTTGATACTGCATCAGATACAGATGCGTTCCGTCCCAGGAATAATCTTTGGAAGTGCTCAGTACAATCCCCTCCTCCAGTTCCTCCAAAGGATGGATCCCTTTCTTCGTCACTCCATAGACCGTTGTCCGTTTTTCGAGGGCTTCCCGTTCCCAGCACGCTTCCAGCCCCCAGGCAAACGCCTGTTCTGCATAATTTTCTCCATAATTGTCCAGATAGTAGCTATAAGCGTACAGCACATCCCCCGGAAGGCTGTCTCCAAGCAGCTCAGAGAGGGGAATTTTCTCAAAAGAGTTTGCCGGAATCATTTCCATATAGTAGACATCTTTAGGATTTCCCTTCTTATCAGCCAAAGATGCCATGAGCACATATCCCTTTGTCTCCTCTACGGTCCTGACCGGAGAGGCGGCAAGATCCAGCACACGCACCGTGCACAGAAGGGGATAATATTTTGATTCTGTCTGTTCTAAAAGCTCCCAGAGTTTTTCCGTATCCGCATCCGTTTCTTCCCCATCACGCGCAATCCAGTCCGAATACCGGACATGCTCTTGTGCTTCGATTACGAAAAGAAATTTCCCCTCCTTTCCCAGCGCGCCGATCAGTTGATTGTCTTCCTCACCAGTATATACCTCTGTCTCCTCTTTTCCTCCTGAAATCCGGTACACCGAACCATCCCGGATATAGAGCAGGTTCGCTTTGTTATCATCCCGGCAGAGAACCGTATCCACACCCTCTGCCAGAAGCCGGGGCTCCTTTTTGGGCCTGCATCCATACAGACGGTCATCCATCCCATAAAAGATTACCAAATCCCCGTCATTTTGCACCCGGTACGGCTCCTTTTTCCTGCCATTGATCTCTCCGATCTTCTGATGGTCTATTCCGTCATACCGGTATAACATACAGCGGGTACAGGGCAGTTCTTCTCCCCTGACCTTCACCGTACCGTCCACAGACGCCTGACCATACCAGACTGCCCCCTTTTGATCCACACTGTAAAAAAGGACATTTTCCGCAATCTTTTCTGCCTCCTGTGCTGTGTCAGAAGGCTGCACATACAGATCGTAGCAAAACGCGCGCACCTTCACCCACTCCTCTAATTCTTCCCCGGATGTGTAGGCAAGGGCTTCTTCCTGTTCTTTGGCCCCTCTTTGTACGCCAAAAGCAGTCCATCTCATATCCCGGGGAAACAGCAGGCGCTGATCCGGCAGTTCCCATACCACATCCTGCAGCGCCTTTTCCTCATTCCGGATCTGGATTTCATTTTCTTCCTCCCATTCCTCCCAGTACTCCCATGCTTTCCAATACGGGACCTCTTGCGTCTGTCCCTCCAGTGCAAACGCATGATCCGTCAGAAGAAGCGGTTCATCACTCCCTTCCCGCCACAGATACAGCCTGTTTTCCGTGTCTGTATAGGCGAAAAAATCCGCTGCCGGTGCTGTCTTGGACTGCTCTCCCTCCTTTTGAAAATTCAGAAAAAGAAGCGAGCATACTGCTAAAAACAACACACCGGCTATGAACGGATATTGTTTTTTCTGTATGTGCATTCCGTCCTTTTCTTCCACCGTATCATCTCCTGTTCTTCTGCCCCTGTCTTTGGCAGGAACGATTTTTGCAGGCCCCAATTTCAAAAATCCCCCTGCAAGCGTGTCCGCACACTGGTATCCTGTCTGTATTATACAGATATATCATTCGGTATTCAATGAAAACTAAGAGATAACTCCTTTCTTTTTCAAAAACAATGTCAATTTTTTTCCTGTTTTCGCAGAATTTTTCCATTACCAGGGCGCAAATTGGAATGGAGTTGATGCAAACCAGATGAGTAATCAAAAATGGAGCAATGGATCTTTTTTTGTTCAAAAACAGAAAACGGACTCCGAAGAGTCCGCGATCCATGGTATCATTACGTATCACCAAATGCATCATATACTGTAAAAATTATACCGAATCTGGTGCAGCGTATCGATTTGTTTTCTTGTATCAGGCTTACTCTGCCAAGGACAAACATCCGGCAGCAAACCCAAAGACCATGTGCAAGATACATTGCAGCATTTGTCTGTACCAAAGACAGACAGGCAAAGCCGATGGTCTGTCCGAAGTGGTTTTTAACGAAACCTGCTCTCTGGATCTATGACCGTTTTGCCAGTGCTTCCTGGATCATTGCCCTGCATTTTTGGATTTTCGGCAGGTCCTCTTCGGTCACATTGACCAGCGGCGCACGCACACCGCCGATGTCCATGCCGTCCATCCGAAGGACTTCTTTGATCACTGCGTACATATTGGCTCTGCAGGAGCAAAGGGCACTGATAATCTCATTGGCCTGGTACTGAAGTGTTCTTGCATCCTCCATGCGTCCTTCCACAAAGGCTTTGTCCATGGCAAGGTACAGTTCCGGCATGGCCGCGTAGGTGCCTCCAATGCCTGCGGCGGCACCCATGGCTCTGCCGCTGACAAACTGTTCATCCGGGCCGTTGAACACCACCCAGTCGTCTCCGCCTGCTGCCAGAAACTGCTGAATATCCTGCACCGGCATGGAAGAATTTTTGACGCCGATGACTCTTTTGTTCTCCCGCATTTTTTGAAGCAGCGGCACCGTCAGGCTTACGCCTGCCAGCTGAGGGATGTTGTAGATGATAAAATCCGTGTCCGGTGCGGCAGCGCTGATGGTATTCCAGTATTCTGCGATGGCATACTCCGGCAGGTGGAAGTAGATGGGCGGGATAGAAGCAATGGCATCTACTCCCAGCTCCTGGGCATGAGCGGCCAGTTCTGCGCTGTCCTTTGTATTATTGCACGCCACATGAGCAATCACCACAAGCTTTCCCTCTGCCGCTTCCATAACGCTCTCCAACAAGCGTTTGCGCTCTTCCACACTCTGATAGATGCACTCACCGGAAGAACCGCCCACATACAGGCCCTGGACTTTTTTCTCCATCAGATAGCGGGTAAACTGCTTTGCCCTTTCACCGCTTATCTCTCCATTCTCATCATAGCAGGCATAGAACGCCGGAAAAATCCCTCTGTATTTTTCGGTACGACTCATAAGATCTCCTCCATCTTAACCACACGTCCTTCCCGGTTGGACTTCGTGCAGGCATCCGCTGTGGCAATGGCTTCTCTTGCCGCCACGCCATTGAGCAGTTTTTCAAATTCTTTCGTTGGCTTCATACCATGCATAATATCGTTTAAGTATTTCATTTCCTTTACGATCAGTCCGTGGAGCCACAGGGGCGGAATCTTATCCGGGTTGCCGTACTGAATCGCACCGTCCATCTCTGTGCCGTGATAGATCGCGGTACGGTTGGCATCCTCCTCCTCGTTCTCATGGAGCAGCGAGTGCACTTCCCTGCCATCCACTTTTAAAGTCACGCCTGCATCAAACATATCCAGCCGGATTGCTCCTTTGGTTCCCTGAATCAGCAGATAATGCTCCGGCCAGTGGAAAGCAGAACCCCACTCCAGAACCGCGTAGCGGTTGTCGGAGAACTTCATGTTGATAAAGATCATATCATCCTCATCACCGAACTCCTCGCCTCTGTGAGCCACATTGTCCGCGTTCATATAGACCGTCTCCGGCATGCCGCCCATGATAAACTGCACGCAGTCCAGCTCATGGATATGATGATACAGATGTCCGCCGGATTTCTCCCGTATTTTCTTCCAGGACACGGATGTCTGCACATCCTCCCAGCCGTTTCTTGCAGAGTGACAGTAAAGTACTTTTCCGATCACCCCTTCGTTGATCAGCTCCTTGGCATGGTGTACGCCGTTGAAGAAGTTCATAATATGTCCTGCCATGAACACCACGTGATTCTCCTCGCATGCTTTCACCATCGCATCACAGTCCTCATAGCACAGTGCGATGGGCTTTTCACAGAACACATTCTTTCCATGCTGGGCTGCCTTGATCACCGGCTCCTTATGCAGATAATTGGGCGTCGCCACGATCACACAGGAGATATCCTCCCGCTCAACCAGTTCGTCCAGACTGGACGCCGCGTCACAGCCCAGCTCGTTTGCAATCTTTGTTCCGTTGTCCGGATCATATACAACGGTCACTTTCGCGTCTTCCTGCTGGTTCATAACTCTTGCCAGATCCGCGCCAAAATATCCCGCACCTACCAAACCATAGTTTACCATTCTTTTATCCTCCTGATCAAAATTATTTATTTTACAGCTCCCTCAGTCATTCCGCCCGCAATATACCTCTGTATAAAGCTGAAGAACACCACCGAAGGCACCACAACTACCATACAGGCAGCCATCATATCGCCCCAGTTCAATACATCCGCTCCCTGCATCGTATGCAGTTTGATGGACAGCGTCGTGATACTTGAACTGCTGGTCAGAATCAATGCATACAGAAATTCATTCCATGCATTGATAAACATGTAGATCGCTGTGGACACCAGTCCCGGCGCCACCAAAGGAAGCACAACCCTGATAAAGGTCTGAAGCCTTCCTGCTCCGTCAATCCTGGCCGCCTCTTCGATGCCGATGGGCACCGTCTTGAAAAATCCAACCAGGAGCCATACGGCATAAGGCACATTAAAGGACAGATAGACCAGCATCAGTCCGGGCCTTGTATTCGTAAGTCCCAGTTTGCCCATGACAACCGCGTAGGGAATCACCAGCACAATCGCCGGGAACATATAGGTCATGATCAGAAGCTTTGACATCATATTGCCCAGCTTCGGGAAAAAACGCACGATGCCGTAGGCAGCCAAAGACGAGATGACCGTTGCAATCAGAGTGGTGGACAAAGAGACCACCAGACTGTTCTTGATGTTGACTCCCAGATTCAGATTCACCATGACATTATAATAATTGGCCAGTGTGAATTTCTGAGGAAGCATGGAAGTGGGATTCGCCAGCAGATCCCCACTCTCCTTCACCGAACAGATAAACAGCCAAAGGAGCGGAAAGGCTGCAAATACGGCCAGAATCGTGATATACACATAACATCCGGCTTCTCCCAGCCGCCTTTTCATACGAGTGAGCATATTCATGAATCCGCCTCCTTTTCCCATTTATTCAGCACACAGAAGTAAGCTGTGCAGATTGTGAGCAGGATAATCAGAAGAATTACCGCCGCGGCAGAGGATCTTCCCACATACTTGTTGACCCAGCCCAGATTGTAGATATAGATCGGCAGCGTCGTGGAGACATTCGCCGGTCCTCCTCCTGTAATCATGTAGATAATATCGAAACTGTTGAATACCCAGATGGTCCGAAGCACCACCAAAAGCCCGATCACATTTTTGATATGGGGCAGGGTGATGTACCAGAACATATGCCACTTCCTGGCACCGTCGATCTGGGCAGCCTCGTACTGGTCCTGGGATACGGTCTGCAGCGCCGCCAGCACATTGACCATGATCAGCGGAAAACCAAACCAGACGTTGACCATCACAAGCGTCGGCATGACCATCTCAGGTGTTGACAGAAACTGCGGCAGCTTATCCGCAAGTCCCATCTGCACCAGAAGAGTCGGCACAAAACCATAGATTCCGTTTAAGAGCCATTTCCAGATAATGGCAATGGCAATCGTGGGGAAGGCCCATGGAATGATCAAAAGAATCCGATACACCTGTCTTGCCACCTGATTGCGAATGCTGTTTAACGCCAGAGCCGCCGAAAATCCGATCAGCATCTGGAACAACAGGCTTAACACCGTCCATTTTACCGAGGTCCAAAGGGCCATCCAGAAATTCGGGTCTGTCAGAATCGCCGTATAATTGGACAATCCTTTCATGCCGTATGTAGCTTTGATCAACGTCTTGTTGGTAAAGCTGTAGAAGACCTGGGATCCCAGCGGATAGACAAACAGACAGATCACCAGCACAATGGCAGGCAATACCCACATCCAGCGTCCATAGTCTTTTTTTACTTTGTATTTCATCTCCATTCCTCCAGCTTTTTGAAAATGCCGGAAAAGGCTGCGCTCTTTTCCGGCACATTTCTGGTTAATCGATCATCATATCAAAGATTTCATTCAGCTGAGCTTCCGCATTCTTTGCTGCGGTCTCAACATCGGTCCCATTGGTGATAATATCCTGGAACATGGCTTCTATGATGCCCTGAGAAGTCAGATAGCTGGCCTGCACGCTTGCGCCGTGATCATCCACACCGATGGCATTGCCAAGCTCGATGGCTTTGCTGATGACATCCACTGCATTGCCATAGAACTGTACAGTCTCATTGGATTTGTAAGCCTCTGTCTCGGAAATTCCCGCCACTGCCGGAAGCATTCCCACCGGTACCGCCTCCAGGAACGGAATATAGTTCTCCTCCTGCAGAAGATAGCTGACAAATGCCTCACAGACCTCCGGATGCTCACTCTTCTCCCAGATCACCAGCGGAATGTGTGTTGCCTCCGCGCTGTAATCCGGATCATCCGCGTTGATCTTCGGCAGAGGAGCTGCATCAACAAATTCGGCAATCTCCGGCGTGTTGGACTGGACACCGCTGATCATGAAGCCGGAATTGAAGTCGAATGCCGTCTTGCCCTGGTAGAACAAAGTCGCGTGATCCAGCACCGTATAGTTGACGGTCTCTGCCGGAGAACAGTTCTTGTACACATTGACCCAGAAATTGATTCCTTCGATGGCCAGATCGCTGGTCAGATTCGCAGTCAGATCTTCATTCAGAAGGCTTCCGCCGCCGCTGGTCACATAATAATTCAGATAACGGGCTCCTAACAGGTCATTGGTGCTGCAGGAAAATGCGGCCCCATAAGTTTCATCATTGGTAAGCTCCACAGCCAGATCATAAAATTCCTGCCAGGTCTTTGGAACTTCTGCACCAACGGCATCCAGAAGATCATGACGGTACCACATAACCTGCGCATGAGAATAATAGGGAACGCCATAAATGGCGCCGTCCCAGGTCATATCTCCAAGGGCTTTTTCAGAGAATTTGTCCCTTCCAAATGTATCCAGGAAATGGTCTGCCGGTGCAGCAACGCCTGCATTGATCATCTCCACGACTTCACCGGTATTCTGAGCCGTGCTCAAATCCGGAAGATCGCCAGTTGTGATGCCTGCGTTCCATTTGGTGTTAAAATCTCCCCAGGAGTAGGTCTCGATATTGATCTTTACCCCCGGATGCAGTTCCATAAAGGAATCTGCAGCCGCCTGTACTGCGTCCA
>OFGP01000883.1_pt1 | contig 26117 bp, 14 predicted proteins | sample 1521781 | NCBI WGS metagenome assembly OFGP01 (sample SAMEA3504113, study PRJEB24116) | mouse gut metagenome | biome: mouse gut; feature: mouse-associated habitat; material: faeces | place: Denmark | collected 2011
GCAAGCAACGCGCAGACACAAATCTCGAGATTGAAAATTTTAATTTTCAATCTTCCCTCCATCACCTTTATCCTTTTACTGCTCCTGCCGTCATTCCTTCTATAAAATATTTCTGAAAGGCCAAAAATAAAATGACGATCGGTATGATGGCAAAAAAGGAACCGACGATCAACAGATCATAATTATTTCCATAGGGTGTGATCAGCGTATTCAATCCGATCGGAAGCGTATATTTGGTGTCAGAACGCAGGGCCAGCAGCGGCCAGAGAAAATTATTCCAGCTGTTCATACCATTCATGATCGCCATTGCCGCAAAGGAAGGTTTCATAATCGGAAAGATCAGTTTAAAGAAAATGCCATACTCGGTCGCTCCGTCAATCCTTCCCGCCTCCCTGATCTGCGCCGGTATACCGCTGATATACTGCCGGAAGAAGAAGATTGTCGATGCATGCGCAAGAAACGGCACTAAAACAGCCGTGTAGGTATCACTCATCTTCATATCATTGATCTGCTGATACAGCGGCAGCATCAGGATTTCAAAAGGAATGGACATAATGATCAGTACAAATACAAATGCCAGATTCTTAAATGGAAATTCATAGGCCGCAAATCCATAGGCTACACAGGCACTGATAAGCAATGTAATCGCCACCTGTGCAACCGTGAGCAACATGCTGTTGCGGTACCAGATCCAGTATCTTTGGGCGCTGCCCGAAAAAAGCATACCGTAATTCTTCAAATGCATCCTGTCCCACTCCAGCGACAGATTAAGGCCATACTGAATCATATCCCTTCCGTCCTTGAAGGTTGCCAGAAAAAGTGCGTACAACGGAACCATAATAAAAAGCGCAATCATCATAAACAGAAGCCAGGACGCCATCCTGCGTACCGCCAGAGAAGTTCCGTATTTCTTCATACGTTTTCCTCCTTCCTGAAGAATCCGGTCAGATATAACTGCGTCATATTGATCGCCAGAACTACAAGCAGCAGCAGAATTCCTACCGCGGAAGCATATCCCATCGCATTCTTCTCGATTCCCTGCCGATACAGATATCCTACTATCGTCAGCCCTGTATTACCCGGTGAATTGTTTCCCTTCCAGAGCATATAGCTTTCTATAAACATGGATAATCCGGCATTGATACTGATCGTCAGCACATAGGTAGTCGTAGGTTTCAGAAGCGGAATGGAAATCCCGACCAGCTGTCGAAAACCGTTTGCCCCATCGATTGATGCCGACTCATATAATTCTGCAGGGATATTCTGCAGTCCGGCAATATAATACATCATATTGACGCCGATCCATCTCCAGCATGCCAGGATCAGCAGTGCGACGTATCCTGTTGTTCTGAGCCTCAGCCACTTGACGGATTCACCGCCAAAGAACTGCAGCACCTGATTCATCAGCGCTCTGTCACCTTCCCCGAAGATCAGTCTGAAAACAGTACCCGCCACCACAACCGAGGTCAGCGCCGGAATAAAATAAATTGTTTTAAAAATCTTCGTGTATTTCAGGATTCTGCTATTGATGATACAGGCCAGCACCATTGGCAGCGGAATGAGCAACAGCAGCATTCCGACCGTAAATTTAAATGTATTTCCCACTGCAATCCGAAAGACACGGTCGTTCAGAAGCTGCCTGTAATTGCGCAGCCCAATCCATTCATCCTGTCCCTGGAGCACATTCTGAAAGCTCATCATCACCGATTTTCCAATCGGCAGCAGCCAAAAAACAACAACCGTAAGTACAAACGGGCAGATGAATACAAACGGCGCCGCTTTTGTTGAATAAAAAAATTTCTTCATACTTTCCTCCGTCTCGAAGCATTCCACACCGGATTCGTGAACCGGATTTTGAAAAAGGGTGGATTGTTTCCAGTCCACCCATCTTTCTTCCAAAATAGAATCCTGATTCGATCAATACGCAAACTCGTTTTCCAGTTCGTCCTGAACAATATCCAGAATCTCCTGAATATCATCTCCGTTTTCAAATACCGCATTAAATACTTCCGTGTTGAACGAATTGCCAATAGACGGATAATATTTGGTCGTCTGGGAATCCAGAATCATAATTCCATCCTTCACCGCATTCAAGGTATCAAACGGATTATTCGTATAATAGGCAAGATATCTGTTGTCCGGATTCTCGGTCACGGATGCATCGGTCCATACGGACATATTGCAGGGATCGTTCCCCAGCGTATCCCACTGAATGATGCTTGCATACTCGGATAACTTCGCATAAGTTATGAATTCTGCTGCAATATCCGCTTTCTCACTGGTCTTTACGACCGCCGTTCCCGTACCGCCATTGCAGGCTGAAAGGACTGTCGTGGAATCATCAAATACCGGAACCGGCGCAACGGCGATCTGACCGTCCAAATCCGTCATATAATTGACGAATCTGTTACTCATCCAGAGAGGCATGATCATAACCGCAAACTCACCGCTGTTATACGCCGCATAACCTTCATCCGCATCTACATTTCCGCCGGGTACCAGGCTTACCGCATTGGCTTCCTGCATATCTTTCATGATCTGCAGCGCCTCAGCCACCTTCTCGTTATTGACGGAAATATTTCCCGCCTCATCCAGATAATCACCACCCAGCTGGGCCAGCAGCAGATTAAAGAACATGTTCGTCCCCGTATCCAGATTGCCGAAAGCCTTTCCCGTAGCCTCATAATACTTCGAGCCCGCTTCCCTGAAATCATCCCACGTCCTGATCGTCGTATAATCAATCCCCGCATCGCCAAGCAGCTTCTCATTATAGAAGGCAACCGTAGCTCCTACATGCGTGGGGCAGCCGTACAGCTTATCGTCTCGGCTGAACAACTGCAGTCTGGAATCAACCACATACTCCTTATAGGGCTGTGCATATTCTGTCATGTCCATAAGCTGTACATCCCCTTCTGTAAATCCGGAAAATCTGCTGACTTCGATATCAACCGTATCCGGCGCACCGGTTCCGGAATTCAGGGCAATCTGCAGCTTATTATGCATGTCGTCATAGGGCAGAACATGAACATTGATCCTGATCGGCTTATCCGGATTTTCCGCATTCCACTGCTCCACCATATCCGCATAGAAAGCAGTAAACAATTCCGTGAAAGTCCAATGTTCCAACTCGGTAGCTTCCGGATCGTCAGAACCAATAGCCGAAACATCCTCACCGGATGCAGAACTTTCCTCCGCTGCCGCTTCCTCTGTTTCCACCGGCTCATCCCCTGCTTCACCGGATGCCCCGGACTCTGCCGTCGCTTCCTGAGAGTCAGATGCCGCCGGTGCCCCTCCCGTCTGGCCGGAACCACAGCCGGTAAGCACCGCAGACATCACCATCGTACCGGCAATCAAAAGCGCTAATTTCTTTTTCATACTTGATTTCCTCCTTTTTTGTTTCCATTGTAATCAAAAAAGGGGCAGATCAAAATTATCGATTTTGACAATGGCTCTCTCTATTTTGACTTTTTGATCTCAGAGGGCGAAATCCCGTATGTCTCTTTAAAAAGTAAATAGAAATGATTGTAGTTCTGAAAACCGGTTTCCAACGCCACCTCCTTAAGCGTAAGCGCCCCCGATTCAATCAGTTCCCTGGCCATTTTCATTTTTTCATCATTAATATATGTGACGATTGTTTTCCCCGTATTTTTCTTAAATAATCTGCTCAGATAAGCGCTGTTGACGGCAAGATAAGAAGAAATGTCCTTTAAAGAAAAAGACTGCGAGATATGCTCTTTGATATATTTGATCGCCTGGTTGATGATCTGATTATTATATCGCTCCTCCGTATTATCCGCATTACAATACAGACCATAGAACTGCAGGAGTAGTTTCTCCAACATCACTCCGCTCTGCGCGTCCTGCAGGATCGCAAAAGGATTTTGGGTGCCATATATTTCCTTCTCGCTGTAATGATCATCCTGCAGCTGCTTATTCAAAACATTGATACAGTCTATCGCCAGAAACTGCAGCTGCGACAACCCTACATGATTCTGTATCAACTCTCTGAATTTATTATGCAGAAAAGGCGCAATGACCGGCATATTTTTCTCTCTTAAATTCTGGCACAGCCACTGCTCATCCTGAAGCGTCAATGTGATCGGAGTGCTCCTGCCCGCCGCCTGTCCGTCCTCTTTCGAAATTGCCGGCAGACTGTCAAGACTCCTTCGGGATAAATCATTTTGCTGTAATGCCTCAAGGACAACTCTGATATTCTTCAGATCGTAAAAGGGAGAACTGATCACAAAGCATACCCTGGCGCTTACAAACCTGTCAATATTCTCAATCTGTTGGTTCAGAAAATCTATGACGTAATTTTCATCCTGCATCGGTTCCATAAAAAGCAGAAAGACCGGTTTCTCTTCATCAAAGCAAAAAAGGATTTTCTGCTCATAAAATGCCAGCGTCTCCTGAAAGATTGACTCCACATAGGACTTCTGTTTCCCACTCATCTTCTCCACCACGGACGTCGTGCCAAATGTCCCCAGTGCCATGATCAGCTTTTTATTTTTAAGAACCCCGTTCCTGCTATAATATTCTTCCAACATTTCTCCGGCACTCTCGTCGCCCGGCCGCAGCAGTTTTTGAAAAAAGGCTTTATCGCTCACCGGAAATTCCGCATCGACAGCTCCCCCTTTGACACTGACTCTGCAGACCGCATCTTTAATGACCGCCTCCATTTTAGCCGTTGTCATCTGATGCTTCAATAGATAATCAATGGCTCCACCTTTCAGACTGCCCCGGACATAGGGAAAATCATCATAAGCGCTCAAGGCGATCACCACAATCTGTTCATGCCGTTCCCGGATGTGCCCAATCAGCTCCACACCACTCATCCCGGGCATATCCATATCCGTAATCACAATCTGCGGCCTGTAAGACTCAATATAGTCCAGCGCCTCCTGCCCGTTGGATGCCTCTGCAACGATTTCGCAGTCAAACGTATTCCAGTCAATCAAATTCTGCAGTTTTACTCTGATAATAGAATCATCATCCACCAATAATACTTTATACATTGTTCTGCTCCTCTGAATCCGGCAGTACAGCGGGCATTCTCACCAGCACAGTCGTGTACAGATTGACAGAACTGGATATGGAAAGCCCATATTCCGAACCAAACAACAGCTGCAGCCTCTTGTTGATATTGCTGACACCGATGCTGTTAAAGCGTCCTGTCTCCTGATTGTTCTTTTCTTCAAAAAGAATATGTCCTATCTCGTCCTCTGTCATGCCCTTTCCATTATCCGTCACACTGAAACAGAGCATATCTCCTTCTCTGTAACCCTTGATGGAAATCTGCCCCCGCCTGCTTTTCAGAGATAAGATACCGTGAATAATCGAGTTCTCTACAATCGGCTGCAATACCAGATGCGGCATCCTGCATGACAGAATCTGCGGATCTATCTGCATCTGTACCGTAAATTTCCCAAACATCCTGTAATCCTGAATATTGATATAACTTTGCAGCATGGATATCTCATCCTCCACCGCAACAAACCGGTCATCCGTCTGGATACAGTCTCTTAACAGATCCACCAGTGAATTGGCTATATTCTCAATTCCTGTTTCCCCTTTGGCAGCCGCCATGCTTGCAATCATATTCAGCGTATTGGCAAGAAAATGCGGGTTGATCTGTGCCTGCAGCGTCTGAATCTCCAACTTCCTTTTCTGCACTTCATATCCACGTATATCTGTGATCATCTGATTCAGCCTCAGAATCATCTGGTTGAACGTGTGAGACATAAAGGTCAGCTCATCATTTCCCACATCTTGAATGATACTGTCACTGTTCTCATCTTCATACTCTTTCATGGCATGGATAATATGATTTACAGGAGACAAAATGCTGGATGCGACCACCACTGAAATTACAATGGAAAACAGAATGCATACCGATACCGTGATACCCAGCTTGATCGACAACTGTTTGGAATCCACACGAAAAAAGGATTCCGGCACAATCGATACAATCCGCCAGTCCGTTCCCATGATCTGTGCATAATTGACAATCTGTTTTCCGCCGTTCCATATGACGGAAAACGTACCGCCCTGTGCTTCCTGCAGTTTCTGCAGAAAAGTTTCCTTCCCAATCTTCTTCGCCAGCTCACTGGTATACTTCGACGAAACAATCACCCCGTCCTGATCAACGATAAAGGATCTTGCATCAATCTGTGACAGAGTATCTTCAAACACCTCTGAAACCCTGTTCTCGTCAATTCTCATAACAAGGTAGCCAATGGGTTTCCACGACTTCTTATCCTTAATCTGCCTGCATAAAATAATGCTGTTGGATGCATTGACGGATACAAGCACGCCGCTCCTTTCACTTTCCTCACATTTCTCCACAATATATGCCAGTTCCGCCTGCGTGGGATGAAACCGGTATGCATACGGTCCATACATGGTCGCTTTTTGCAGATCAGACGTATAAATACTGATCTCCGTTACCATATCATTATAGACGAATTTCTTCTTCATATCCTTATCAAAAACAGCCTGTGCCGTATGCAGCGCTACCGGATCATACCGGTCAAAGTTATTCAATATATTCTGTATGATATCGGAATACGATATCTCCACACCGTCAGAAATAATCTTCTGCATCTTACTTCCCAGATAAACCGCCGTCTGACCATTTACCGTGGATATCATTTTATTGATGTTATTGAACATGGTGTCACTGGATTGCTTGAACAGAACAAGGCAGCATAATAAGATCGGCAGCAGAAAAGAAACAAGAAACAAAATAATCAGTCTACTTCCGATTCTCGTACTTCGAATAAACAGGACCGCTTTATCTTTCATCAATTTTATCATACCCATATCATTTATCTCCTGTAAGTTTTCAATAACATCATATAAAATATAACACAACTGCAGGTCCGGCGAATAATTAAATTAAAAAAACAGATCTCCCGATAAAAATTTATCACCGGAAGATCTGTTCTCCGTTCTTCATATTTAATTTCTATAGTTAACGACATTGGAAATTTCGTTTACTATATATCCATTCAATCTTCGGCTTTACACTCCGCAAACTCTGTCACCCGATCAAATACACAAAATACACCGCGTACCCCGCCAGCAGACACACACCGCCCAGTCTGCCAAGCCTGTGCTTCCTGCATACCAGCACCCACAGAAGCGCAGCCGCCGCAATGCACGCCACGCTGTCCACCAGGAAATCGGAAACATAGGTGACCGGCGTGATCAGGGCCGACGTGCCGACTACGAAGAGTATATTGAAAATATTGCTGCCCACGATATTGCCCACCGCGATATCCGCCTTGCCCTTGACTGCCGCCGTTGCGGAAGTCACAAGCTCCGGCAGCGACGTGCCGAAGGCCACGATCGTCAGGCCGATCAGACGCTCACTCATGCCGAAGATACGCGCCAGTTCCGTGGCCGCATCCACCGCCACATCGGAACCAAAGACGATCATCACGCCGCCGAGCACGATCAGCAGGAGCATTTTCCAGACAGGCATTTCTTTGTCCTCACCGGGCAGCTCCTCCGGCATGTCCCCTCCGTGCTTCGCCATCCACAGCAGATACAGCAGATAACAGATCATCAAGGCCCAGAGAATAAGGCCGTCCGTAAAGGCCACCACGTTATCTGTCAGGCCAAGCCCCATCAAAAGCCCCGTCACCGCAATGACGAAGGGAATCTCATAGCGTACCGTTGATTTCTGTACCGCGATCGGCTTGATGACCGAGGTGATCCCCAGAATCAAAAGAACATTCAAAATATTACTGCCCACAATATTGCCGATGGTAATCTCCGCGCTTCCCTTAAGCGCCGCCGACACGCTGACTGCCGCCTCCGGCAAAGATGTACCCATGGCCACGATCGTCAGACCGATCACCAGCTGCGGAATACCGAACTTCTCCGCCAGCTTACCCGCACCTTCCACAAACCAGTCCGCCCCTTTGACGAGAAGAACGAACCCCACTGCCAACAACACCAACTGAACTACCACTGCCATAATACCCTGCTCCTTTCTCATCCTGCCGTCATCTGCGGCATACCTTTTGCGCGATCCTCAACTCTCGCCGGAGGCATCAGGCAAACAAAAAGAGACCTCCGGCATTTTCGATGCTAAAAGTCTCGTTCTTTCTAAGTAGAAAGCTAGAAAGCGTGTAAACATGGCGTGCGCCAGGGTATGTTGCTTACACAGGATAACTACTCCCTCTTAACGTGTACTACATTTGTATCGCATGACGGTAGCGTACCACAGGATGATTTCCCTGTCAAGACAGCAATTCCCATTCTTTGCGGATTTTATACAGCATTTTATACATCTGCTGTTCCATGCCAACCTGAAAAGAATGATCGCGACATCTTCTTAATGTATCTTTGCCAGCGATTCCTCCGACAATATCTTCCGGATATTCAGCATGAAAAGCACAGACGCCGTAGCCGCCGAGATCGTGTCGGAGATCGGCTCCGCCCAGTATACCCCCATCACGCCCACAAAACGCGGCAGGATGATGGCCAGCGGAATCAGCAGGATGATCTTGCGCAGCACGGCGATAAACAGGGAGATCTTCGCCTGTCCCAGCGCAAGGAAGGTGGGCTGGATACCGTTCTGCAGACCGAACACCAGCATACCCGCCATAAAGATCGGCATCACTTCCCCGGTAAGTGCCACCAGCTGCGTCTCATTGGTAAAGAATCCGGCATAAAATCTCGGCAGGAGCATGGCGGTTGCCGTGGAAAGGAACCGGAAGCCGAAGCACATCCCGATCATCCAGCGGTACAGAAGCTTCACCCTGTCGAAATTCCTGGATCCGTAGTTGTAACTGACGATGGGCGTCATCCCCTGTGTGAATCCGTTGATGGGCGCGGAGAAAAGCTGCATGATGCTCTGCATGATGGTGAGCGATCCCACATGCAGATCTCCGCCGTAAGCCTGCAGGCCGTGATTTAATACGATGCTGATAAAGCTCTCCGTGGCGTTCATGATAAAGGGCGAAATTCCCAGCGAGAACACGCTTCCCAGGATCCGTCCCTCCAGACGCATACAGCTTCTGCGGACTTTCAGGGACGTCTTTTTTCCCAGTAAAAAGGACATCACCCAGGCGGCGCTCAGTCCCTGCGAGATCACGGTAGCGATGGCCGCTCCTTTTACCCCCATATGCAGGCCGAAGATAAAGACCGGATCCAGCACGATATTGGCCACCGCGCCGATCAACACAGAAAACATGGCGATCCGGGGCTGGCTCTGGCAGATGATAAAGGCGTTAAGCCCCAGCGCCAGCTCCACAAAAAGGGTGCCCAGCAGATAGATCGACAGATAGTCCATGGCGTAGCCTATGGTGGCGTCGCTGGCTCCGAACATATACAGCAGCGGTCTTTGAAACGCATAGAAAAATGCCATCAGCGCCACCGTACAAAGCATAAGGAAGCTGACGCTGTTGCCCAGGATCTTTTCCGCATGTTCCCTGTCCCCTTTGCCCAGCCAGATGGCCGCCAGCGGCGCCGCGCCATTGCTGATAAAAGCAGAAAAAGCCGAGATAAATACCGTGATACAGAAGGTCACGCCTACCCCCGTCAGGGCATTGGCTCCCACCCCTTCCATATGGCCGATATAGATCCGGTCGATAATGCTGTATAAAATATTGATGATCTGCGCCAGGATAGCCGGCAGCGTCATGCCTGCCATCAGCCTGCCGATGGGCTGCGTCGCCATCCGTTCTTCCCGTGTCATCACTGATTTCGTTTCTGTTGCCATTTGATCTTCCCTCGGTTATGATATATATAATACTAAACACGCTGCATCGTCTATGCAGTTTTTGAAACTGTCATGATGCATCATATACCATATTCCGGTTTTTGGCAACCGTTAACGGCCATCTCATTTCGTAAGCATAAAGGATACAAAAGCCATGAAAAAAATACTCTGCAAAATTTTATCCTGCTGCCTGATCCTTCTGACGCTCAATCTGCGCCTCCTCTGCCGCCTTCCGTATGCCGGCACAAATCCGGCCGCCCCGCTCCCTTCCTGGTGTACGGCGGCGGAAATCCTGGGGTATCTTCTGATCGTATACATCAATTTCTTCCCGCTCTTAAGTGTGCACAGGACTTCCACCACCCGCAACAAAGTTCTGGAAGACGGTACGGCCCTGCTGCAGATCTTCCTCGCGACCACGGTCTTTGAAACCGTCTGCTGCACTGCCGGACTGTTCCGGGTTATCGTCCTCGGGCAAACCAGTGTCCCTTTCCTTTCTTCGTGGACGTTCTGGCTGCGCTACCTTCTGAGTGTCTTCCTCGTGGAGCTTCTTCTGTTCTGGAACGGGATTCTGCGCGTCTACCTGACTTCGGCACAGCTGGGGATCAGGTGGCGGGTGATCGGGATCGTCTGCGGTTTTATGCCTCTGGTACACCTCTACGTACTGTGCCGGATCATCCGCATCGCCGGCAGCGAAGTGCTGCTGGAAGAGGAGAAGTATCTGCTGAACCGGATCCGGGCCGAGAATCAGGAATGTCATACCAGATACCCGATCCTTCTCGTGCACGGCGTCTTCTTCCGGGACTTCCGGTTCTTCCAATACTGGGGCCGGATCCCCGGCGAACTGAAACGAAACGGGGCCATGCTTTTCTACGGCAATCAACAGTCGGCCGCTTCCGTGGCGGAATGCGGACAGGAACTGGCCGGGCGCATCCGGCAGATCCTCGCGGAAACAGGCTGTGAGAAGGTAAATATCATCGCCCACTCCAAGGGCGGTCTGGACAGCCGCTACGCCATCTCCAGGGGCGGGGCCGCTCCTTACGTGGCTTCCCTGACCACCGTCAACACGCCCCACAGAGGATGTATCTTTGCGGATTATCTGCTGGACAGGATACCGGACAGGGTATGTCAAAGTGTAGCCGTCAAATACAACGCCGCCCTGAAACGGTTCGGGGATAAGGAGCCTGATTTTCTGGAAGCCGTACAGGATCTGACCGCCTCCTCCTGCTCCCGTCTGAATGAACTGCTGCCGGACGACCCACGGGTCTACTACCAGAGTGTGGGCAGCAGGATGCATCATGCGGTGAGCGGCAGATTCCCTTTAAATATGTCCTATCCGCTTGTAAAGCACTTCGACGGCGAGTGCGACGGGCTGGTGTCCTTAGACAGCATGAAATGGGGAGCAAAATTTATCTGCCCGGAAGTTCCCACCGGCCGGGGCATTTCCCACGGCGATATGATCGACTTAAATCGGGAGAACATTCCCGGCTTTGATGTGCGCGAGTTCTACGTCAATCTCGTAAAAGACTTAAAGAACATGGGTTTATGAAAAGACGAAATAAGGGAAATCACGGCCGCCTGCCCGCAGGCCGCGCCGGATTTCCCTTATTTTCCTTATCTGTCACTCATGCAGATGTTTACTTTCTATTACTCCGCCATATAGATGGCTACCGCTTTCTCGATCTCATCCAGCGCCTGCTCGATCGTCTGCTCTCCCTGCATATAGCCTGTGCCCTGTTTGAACACCGCTCCTTCCAGCATCTGATCCGGCACATACGCCGTAGTCAGCTCTGACAGTTCCTGCTTGAAAGCGGCTATGGTCTCATCCGACGGCCAGTACATGGTATAGCCGATCCCGTTGCCGTCCGCATCCGTCGTATACAGGGACGTGTATTCCCCTTCCGCACCCATAATATCCTCTTTCGGTGTAAACTGGATGTCAAAGGCATTCTGGTTAAGCGGCAGTCCGTCATACTCGCTCTGCACTTCCGCAGACAGGAATGTGCTCATGAAATCTTTCGCCGCATCAATCTGCCCGGAGGCCGCGCTGACCGCCAGCATGGTCGCAGGCTTAAAGACTTTGGTACACTGTCCCTGCATGGGTATCACTTTCGCATCCTTGGAGGCTTCGTTCCTGGACAGGGATTCCAGTTCCAGATATCCGTACTGGGCACACATCCATCCGATCATCATATGCTGCTCTTTGCCGAGATAGGACATAAGATCCAGATAGGCTTCCCAGTCAATCTGCTCCATGCCGACGCCATAATACTCTGCCAGCCTTCCCATTCTTTCCTCATAGGTTGCCACCATTTCCTGATCCAGACTATCCATCTGAATATCATAGATCCGCTTACACTGTTCCAGATATTCCTGCAATACCTCTCTGTCGATACTGCCGTCCGCCGTGATCCACTTCGGCGCACTGGTGGCTGCCAGCCTTTTTAAAAGTGCCGCCGCACCGCCGATGCCCATGATGCTCTCGCCGGGATGTTCCTGCCGCAGCTGTTCCATCACGTCTGCCAGATCTGACAGATCCTTCACATTCTCCATGCCTTCCGCCGCCGCTGCGATCTGCGGGATACCGATCGTGGCCGGCGCCACATAGGCCTTGCCGTCCTTTTTCAGCGCTTCGATCACATTGTCAAAAAGAGGTTCCTCCGCGCTGTACTGCGCCAGATAATCGGTCAGATCCGCCAACATGCCTTTTTCCACATAAGAATCAAAAGGCAGATCGTCCATCACCAGCAGATCCGGTCCTTCCCCGGCCATGATCTGAGTATTCAGCTTCTTGATGGCGTCCTCTCTCGTGACGGAATCCCCGCTGCCCATACCCACCTCATAGGACACGAATACATCCGGGTGCTGTACCTGATAGCGGGAGACCGCCTGTCTGATATTCGCATTTTCCTGCAGGCTGTAGAGTTTGACCACCTGTTCCGGCACCGATGGCACATCCGGATCGTAGGTAAACCGAATCAGCTTGTTTCCTACGAAAAGTCCCAGAAAAGCGTCCCCCTCCAGCTGCATCATATCGGTTATCAGGTAGTGCGGATTGCTAAGCATGGACAGGCTGCCGTCCACAATCTGTTCCATCATATTACCGCCGACCACATGACGGTGAATCCCCTTGCTGCCGGTGACGTAGATTGTCCCGTCCTCGCCGGGCAGCAGATAGACGTCGCAGTAATCCGTGCCGTTGAAGCTGCGGCTCTGGTAATTTTCCGCCATAAACTCCGTCAGCACCTGATCCTCAAAGGCCGTTCCCGCCTCCAGGTCATAGAGCACGGGCATCTCCTGCTCGCCCCAGTCGTTATCGACCACAAGCAGATTATCCCTGACCCACATCCACTGGGGATTATAGTCTAACGTCAGAATCTGCTCGCAGCTGCCGTCCTGCTGCACTTCGTAGACTCCTCTGTAAGTACTGGCCAAAATGGTTCCGTCTTCCTTGAAGGCCACCTGCTTAAAATACATCTCATCCTCGGTCATCTCCTTCTCCACGGGAACCTGTGTGCCATCCGGCAGGTACAGAGACAGACGCAGGATAAAAGTCACGTCGTCGCCTTCCCCGCTGCTATCCGCGGTAATCACCGCTGCCGTGCCGTCAGGCCCCATGTACATGTTGCTGATATAAGTTTCATTGGCTTTCAGTTCGGCAAACCAGTCCGGCGTTTCTGCCGTCCAGGTTGCGCCCTCATCTTTCGATACGAGCATCCCTGCGGATTTGTCCATGATCACCAGGCTGCCGTCCGCCAGCCTGCTCATGCTGCTGGGTTGTTGCAGCTGTTCAGACAGATCGATCTCTTCCTCCACATACCGGCCCATGGCCACCGGACCGTCCCCGCCGGTCGTTCCGGCCGTACCGTCCTGCTCCTTTTCCCCGGCAGCGTCCATGCCGCCGTTCGTTTCCTGTTCTCCGCTTCCTGCACCTCCCGTGCCGCAGCCCGCCATGGCAAAGACCATGGAAGCCGCAAGCAGAAGGCTGAACGCTTTTTTCAGATTCCTTTTCAACATATTCTCCTCTTCCTTTCTATGAATCTTGTAACCGTACAGATAGCTGTACCGTTACGTTTTGGCTTTTTCTTCTATCATTATTCTGCCATGTAGATGGAAACCTTCTGCTCGATCCCGTCAAGCGCCTGTTCCAACGACAGTTCATCCTGCATATAAGCCACCCCCTGTTCAAACACGGCATCTTCCAACACGCTGTCCGGCAGATAGGCGGTCTGTAAATGGCCCAGTTGTTCTTTCAGGGCCAGGATCTGCTCATCATCGGGCCAGTACACCACATACTCCAGTCTCGTGCCCTCCTTACTGCTCATGGAGAGATAGCTGTAGCCTCCATCCTCTGCCAGATACTCTTCCTGCGGCGTAAACTGTATGTCAAAGGCTTCCTGGTTCACCGGCAGTCCGTCATAACTGCTCTGCGCCTGCGCCGAGAGGAAATAATCAAAAAACCGCATTGCAGCATCTTTTTTCCCGGAAGCCGCGCTGAGCGCCAGCAATGTGTTCGGCCTGAATACACCGCTGCACTGCCCTTTCATCTCTGCTGCCGCATACTGCTGAAAGCCGTCCGCCCTGTTGATGGAGACCACTTCCCGCCAGTCGGCGGCAGATTCCACCCATCCGGAGGCCATAGCCATCTCCCCTGTCAGCACCTCGAAAAAGTCGTGTGTCACCCGCCATTCCAGAAGATCCGCGTCCATCCCGTAATACGCCAGCAGATTGGCGTCTCTCTCCCCGTATTTGGCGATCGCATCCGCCGCAAGCCCTTCCATCTGTACCCCGTGGATCCGCCTGCACTGCTCCAGGAACTCCCCCAGAGCCTGCCTGTCGATCCGGCCGTCCCCGTCGACCCAGGTCGGCTCGCTCACCGGTGCGAAGCGTTTCAGGACGCCCCGCTCACTGATCATCCCGATGATATCCTGCCCGGGATCCGCTTTTCGTCTCGCCTCGATCCGGTCCGCCAGATCTGACAGGCTCGTCACATTTGACACATACTGCTCTTCTCCCACCAACACGGGCAGGCTGACCGTAGCCGGCGCCATATAGGCCTTACCGTCTATTTTCATCGTATTAATGATCGTATCGTAAAGCGCATTCTCCACACTATACTGTGCAAGATACTCCGTCAGATCGTCCAGAAGCCCCTTTTCCACATAAGAGCGGATCGGCAGATCATCCATGATCAAAAGGTCCGGCCCCGTACCGGCCATGATCTGGGTGTTCAGCTTCTTCAACGCATCTTCCCTCGTCACCGCCGCCCCCTCCGGCATCCCTACCTCATAGGAGATGAAACTGTCGGGATTCTGAGACTGGAAGCCGGCGATGGCCTTCCGCATGTCATCGCTTTCCCTCAAGCTGTAGACCTTGAGCATATTTTCCGGCACCGCCGGGGCATCCGGGTCGTAGGTAAAGCGCATCAGCTTACAGTTGGCAAAAAGCACCAGAAACTCATCCCCCTCCAACCGGATGGCCGAATTAATGGTATAGTTTGGATTGCTCAGCATGGACAGGTTCCCGTCCACGATCTGTTCCATCATATTGCCGCCGATCACATGACGGTGGATCCCTTTGCCGCCAATGGTGTAGACAGTCTGCTCCTCACCCGGCAGGAGGTACATGCTCTGGAAGGTGTAGCCGTTGTAATAACGGCTGCCATAATTGGCCGCCGCAAACTCCTGCAGCACATCGTCTTCCACCCAGGCCTCCGCTTCCATATCATAGATCACCGGCATATCGCCGACTTCGCTGTCCATAAAGAGCAGACCATCCTGTATTTTCATCCACTGTGGCCGCTCTTCCACCGTCAGGTACTTCTCTGCGTTGCCGTCCGTATGGATCTCATACAGAGTCTCCGACGCCGTACCGACTATGATCCTGCCCTCCTCAGAAACGGCCAGCGTACTGAAACTGCTCTCCTCCTCCGTCAGTTCCACTTCCACCGGCACATGCGTACCGTCCGGCAGCACCAGCATCATCGCAGGGGCATATTCCTCCACCCCGCCGCTGTTATACAGGACGGCCGTGGTGCCGTCCGCCGCCATATCCATATCAATGATATATTTCTCTTCCTGCTTCATGGCCTGAAACCAGTCCGGCGCTTCCGCCTGCCAGGTAGCCCCTTCATCTTCGGATACCACAAGGCCGCCTATCGTGCTTAAGATCACCAGACTGCCGTCTAAGCGCCTGCGGAGTCCTCTGTTGCCGTCGCTGTTTGCCAAAAATTCTGTCAGGTCAAGCTCCGTCTCCACGTAACGTCCCATGGCTGCTGTGCTGTCTGACTCCGCGTCTCCCACGTCTCCGGATACCGGATCCATGTTGCCGCTGCCATCAATACCGCTATCGGTATCCATCCCACTGCCCGGTGCTGTCGGATCTCCACTGCCGCAGCCCGCCAGTGCCATGATCATACTAAGAACCAGCAGGAAACTCACTGTCTTTCGCAAACACATCTTCTTCATCGCCAAAACTTTCCTCCTCCTCTCAGCCTGCTCCCTTTTACTGCATCTTATCAGAATAATCTCTAAGAAATCTCTAAACATATTAAGAAATTCTTAGAGATTATTTAAAGAATCCTGTGGTATCATAAAAAAAAGATAATTTGCTTCGCAAATTATCTTTGCGAGATTCGCTTCGCGAACTCGAATAAGCAAAAAGCTACTATTTAGCATAGCAAATTATCTTTGCGAGATTCGCTTCGCGAACTCGAATAAGCGAAAGAAATTTTTTATAATAGATTTTGAAGGGAGAATTTCACATGCGTATTTTACTGGCGGAAGACGACCGGGATCTGAACAAGGCCCTGACCTGGCAGCTCACCGGACAGGGATATAATGTAGACAGCTGCTACGACGGAGAAGATGCTCTTTATTATGGAAAACAGAATATCTACGACGTGATCCTGTTGGACCGTATGCTGCCCTTTCAGGAAGGGACCGAAGTGCTCTCCTCCCTGCGCAGGCATGGCGTCACTGCTCCCGTGATCCTGATCACGGCGCTGGGAGCGTTGAAAGATAAGATCCTGGGGCTGGATCTGGGAGCCGACGATTATCTTGTGAAACCTTTTGAATTTGAAGAACTGCTGGCCAGAATCCGCTGCGTTACCAGACGCTCTCTGATGTTGAGCGGACAGGCAGACGGCAGGCTTACTTACCACGATGTCTCATGGGCCGTCCGCGACATGTGCCTGTCCGGCCCTTCCGGCACCTGCACGCTCTCCAAACACGAGGGCGACCTGCTGGAAGCCTTCCTGCATACCCCGGGGCAGACACTGGCCCGGGATACCCTGCTCCTGAAAGTCTGGGGCCCGGACAGCGATGTGGAGACCGGCAATCTGGACAACTACATCCATTTCCTGCGCCGCCGCCTGAAATCCGTGGACAGCACGCTGCAGATCAAGACCGTTCGCGGCGTGGGGTATGGCCTGTTCATCAGTTAAAAGAGCAATGCCTGTATAAAAAGCGCTCAGAAAGGATTCCCGCATGTTCCGTAAAGCTCATTTTCTTTTTACCTTATTATGTGCTGGTACGACTACCGCGATCATGATCTTCATGTCCCTGCTCTACCTGCAGGTATCCGAAAACAGCCTTTACAAAAACCATTTCGCCTCTTTTCGCAACGACATCAGCACGATCGCTTCCAGCCTGGAACAGTCCACCTACATTTCCATGCAGTGGCTGGCCGGACTGGAAGCCAGAAATGCCTATCTGATCTTCGTCACCGACAACGATAAACCTTTTCTCTACAATACCCTGAAAGCTGAGGCAGCCGGTACAAAAGGGACCAACCATACAGACTCTACAAATGACTCATCCGGTCAATATCTGTTGTCAGAAAGTCTGCAGGCATACGACATGATGTTTGAATCCGAAACGGTCATCTCCTATAGCAGCAACTATTTCGGCATTCATCATGACGAATATGAGTTCACTTCGCCTTCCACAGGGGAGCACTATTACAGCAGCCTCATCGACATCGAACGCGGTCAGACCCACTCCCGCATCCTGATCTTAAATCCGCTGGCCGGACTGCAGGCACAGATCACCCATCAACGGCTGCTTTTCCTGCTGCTTGACCTGCTGGCTGCTCTGGCCTTCTCCGTCTTCTCCTGGTTCTTTACCGGCAGACTGCTAAAACCGCTGCAGCAGAACCACGAGAACCAGATGCAGTTTATCGCTTCCGCTTCCCACGAGCTGCGCACGCCCCTGTCCGCCATCCTGGCCACCAACGAGTGCTGCATCACCGCCACCCCGCAGGAGCAGGCCGGTTTCTTCCAAACCATCCGCAAAGAAGGCCGGCGCATGAACACGCTGATCGACGATCTGCTGACTCTGGCCCACTCCGACTCAGGCCGTTTCCTCATCGAAAAGAAGGAAGTCGAGCTGGATACCCTGTGTACCAATGCCTACGAAGCCTTTGAACCGCTGTGCAGGCAAAAGAAACTGACCCTCTCCCTGACGCTGCCGGATGTGCCGCTGCCGCGCTTATCCTGCGATCCCGACCGCATCGCGCAGGTGCTCTCCATCCTGCTGCACAATGCCGTCAGCTATACACCGGAAAACGGCCTTGTAACACTGTCGCTCACCTGCCGTCAGGACAGAAAAAATCTCTTCGAGATCACCGTCAGCGACACCGGCGTCGGCATACCCGACAGCGATAAGAAGCGCATCTTCTCCCGCTTCTACCGGGCAGAAAAAGCCCGAAGCACCAAAGGGCACTTCGGGCTTGGCTTAAGCATCGCCTATGAGATCATTTCCGCCCACCACGGCAGGATATCCGTGCAGGACAATCTGCCCTGCGGGAGTATGTTCATCGTGCGGCTGCCGGGATAAACCGTAAAGGGACTTTGCACTTCCGGCTCCCGCCACGCTTACTATCGACCCTTCCGAAAATATTGCAAAGCCAATCCGCATATGCTATAATGCTGATAGGCAAAAGAGAGACGGTTACATTGTATGTACACCAGTCGAAAACCCAGGAACGGCTACTCCTGGGTTTTCTTATTTTTGCTTTATTACTTAAGATATACTAAAAATCCGAATCCGTCCCCGATTGGAACCAGGTTCAGATTATCATGATCTGGTGCGGATAACAGGACTCGAACCTGCACGGTCTCCCACTGGAACCTAAATCCAGCGCGTCTACCAATTCCGCCATATCCGCACATTTTACCTCTATTCCAAAGCGTCACAAATTCTGACTGAACTTGTTCAGTTTGTTGCAGAAATTGTCACCAGAGAATCGTATGCCTATTTATTGTAGCACATACATCCTGCAAAGTCACTATATATTTTTCACAAAATGCTGCTCAATCATTTATGTAATATCATTTATATAATATCATTCATGCACATCCGCTCTGTTGCATCTATTTATGCCTCTTCCCTGCCGATATACTGAATTACCTCTTTATAGACCTTCACCAGGAAAATCACCGTCATCAGCATGGACATCAGTTCCGCAATCGGAAAAGACCACCACACATACTCTACCTTCCCCGTCAACGACAGGAGATAAGCCGCCGGAAGCAGTACCACCAACTGCCTTGCTATAGAAACCAGCATACTGTACGTCGCGCATCCTAAAGCCTGAAACGCCGTACCGCAGACAATACCGAATCCGGCCAGCAGGAAACCATAACTGATCGTCCGAAGCGCCGGCACACCGATCGCCTGCATGGCCTCCGAGGCGTCAAACAGTCCCAGCAGCGCTCCTGGAACCGCCTGGAAAATAACCAGGCCCACAAACATGATCGCCACCGCATACTTAATGCCCCATTTAAGCGCCTGTATAAAACGCTCTTTCTGACCTGCTCCATAGTTGTAGGCCAATATAGGAACAAGACCGTTGTTCATGCCAAACACCGGCATAAAGATGAAGCTCTGCAGCTTGAAGTATACCCCGAATACCGCCGTGGCCGTAGCCGTAAAGGAAATCAGAATCAAGTTCATGCCGTAAGTCATCACAGAACCGATGGCCTGCATAATAATAGAAGGAACTCCTATCTTATAGATCTGCTTAATGATCTCTGCATCCGGCCGCAGCGTCTGCCTCGTAATCCGTATCTCATCATTTTTCTTAAGATTCACCAGAAAAGCCAGCAGCCCCGCGGTGATCTGTCCGATCACGGTTGCTACGGCGGCTCCACGCACACCCATCCTCGGAATACCGAACATGCCAAAAATAAAGATCGGATCCAGAATAATGTTGATCATGGCACCCAGCCCCTGCGTAATCATGATATAGAACGTCTTACCCGTCGACTGTAATAACCGCTCAAACGTAAACTGTGCAAAGATGCCGAATGAAAGACAGCATACCATCGAGAGATATTCACAGCCATACTGTACAATCTGCGTATCCTCCGTCTGACTCAGATAGAACGCCTTCGTTGCAAAAAGACCTACCAGCAGAAATACCACATAGCTGACCGCCATAACAAAGATCCCGTTTCCGGCCGTCTTGTCCACCATATCCTGTTTCTTTGCTCCCAGCGCCCTGGAAAGCACCGCATTGATACCCACACAGGTACCCACGCCCACCGCAACCATCAGGGTCTGAATCGGAAAAGCAAGCGATACCGCCGTCAGCGCATTCTCATTGATCCTGGACACAAAGATGCTGTCCACGATATTGTAAAGCGCCTGCACCAGCATGGATGCCATCATAGGCAGCGACATGGTAAGCAAAAGTCTGTTGACGGGCATGGTACCCATTTTGTTTTCTTTCATCTCTTTTCTCTGTTCCATATACCTTAATCTCCTTCCTGCAAAATCAAAATCCGGCTCCTGTACCAAATGGACAAAAAAATTCAGATTCCATAAGAATCTGAATTCCGACTTCTTCAAATAAACCATCAAAAATATCGATAAACTTCAATGAACCACTGGGGATGACAAACCGGGGTTCGAATCCCCAAAACTACTCTTTGACTGTATTCAATGAACCACTGGGGATTCGAACCCCAGACAACTTGATTAAAAGTCAAGTGCTCTACCACCTGAGCTAGTGGTCCATAAACTGGGCTAACTGGATTCGAACCAGCGAATGCAGGAGTCAAAGTCCTGTGCCTTACCGCTTGGCGATAGCCCAAAATTGCTTTCGCAAGGGTGGATAAAGGGATTCGAACCCTTGGCCTCCAGAGCCACAATCTGGCGCGCTAACCAACTGCGCTATACCCACCATAATGCCAAGAAAACCGGCAATGTGCTCGAAGGGATTCGAACCCCCGACCCACGGCTTAGAAGGCCGTTGCTCTATCCAGCTGAGCTACGAACACGTACTGAACAAAACTGACAGGTAATTACCTGTACTTGTTTAACACGAATTATACTCTAACACATTCAACATATAGTTGTCAATGAAAATTTTAATATTTCTTGTAATATTTCTACCCGCTCACTGCTTTTCACGGCTCATATCTGCGCACAAACCGTACATTCGGTATGCGCTCATAAAGAGCAGGCAGAGAATCCGACCTCACTGTCATAACCTGACATGCAACCGGCCGGATTCACTCACTGCTCAGGAACCCAGGGTCTGAACCTCTCAGCTCCTATTTATAGGTTATACCGTTTACAGGATCCACTACTTCCCTGGGCTTCGTATTTTCGAGAACCACATTCTTTCCTGCCATATTATAGAAAGCTCCATCCATCGTACAATTTTTCAGTCTGATATCATTTGCCTGCTTTATGATTCCCATACTGCCCTTTGCATTTCCCTTAAATTCAGAATTCGATATGACAACATGCTCACAGGGTCTGCTTTCATTCGGCTCGATATCAATACCATACTGCGGATCCGTCCCGCTGGCATAATTAAACTTGCAGCGGTCTATGGTAATATTGCCGGCATCCGTAATAGACAGATTGCTTCTTCTGTTATGGTGCAGGTTGCAGTTCGTGATCGTGATATGCTCACTGTACTTCTTTTGAATCCCATAATAGCCCAGATAGATGCCGTCTCCCCAGCACTGTGAAATATCGATATCCTTGATGGTGACATTGGTGCACCCGTCTATCTGGATTCCGTGTCCCGCTTCGCCGTCGCTGCCTTTATGCTCCCTGCGCTCCCCGATAATCTGCCCACCGGAAATGGTAATGTTTTTGCGTCCGAAAGCATATATCACATGATATTTATCTTTATTGTTCCCGATCGTCATAAGCAGCGCGCTGGGCGACATGATCAGTGTCTGGTTATCCGTCAGTACAATGCCGCCAAACTTGTACTTTCCCAATATATCATAACCGTTTTCTGTGGCATCAATCCAATAAACGCCGGCCGGCAGATACATATAATCATATGCATCAGGATTCTCCTCCCATTCTCGCAAAAGCCTGTTGATATACGGTGTATCATCCGTACAGTCGGCAGACCGTTCATAGACAAGCGCCCTGCCTTCCGGAAGCGTTTCTTCACCCTTAACGACAACATAACATTGCTGGGTATACTTGCCTTTATAAGTAACCTTAATGACGGCAGCGCCCTGTTTCTTCATAGTGAGATTTCCATAAAGACCATCTTTCGTCACCGATACCACCGTCTCATTGTTGCTTTCCCATACGATCTTCTCGGGATCTACTTCCTGCCCTTCCTGTCTCTCCAATTCCAACCGGGCCGTCTGTCCCGCTTCGCCCTCGATCGTCTGCCCCACCTGTTTCAGAAGCGGAGCATCTACAATCGTAACCTTACACTGCGCCTTCTTGTTGCCCTCCTGTGTCGTCACCGTTATCGTTACATTTCCTTCTTTCTTGAGCGTGATAACGGCGGCAGCCGTGACGTCATGAACACCCCGGTCTTCTACCGTGGCAATGCTGCTGTCAGACGTAGCCCAGACCACAGTCGGATTAGCTATCGCTTCCCCGGAATCTGCCGTTAACGTGGCCGTAAGCGTCCGTCTCTCTTCCCTTTCGACAAGAGCAAGCGTAAGACTTGTTTCATTCAGCTTGATTCCCTTCACATGATTGATCTGATACACTTTCTTCTGAATCTTAAAAGAATATGTTTTCGTTCCACCATAATTTCCCGTTCCGCGCAGGGTCACCTTCGCCGTACCTGCTTTGACATTATTCTTATATCCTGCCTCTACAATTTCAAAACAGTCTTCTTCTGTTATTTCGTTTCTATCATTCTTTGCATCGGCACTGGAAGCGTAAACGTGAATATCGCTCCGCGACAATTTAATCTCCTCACCGGTATACTCCTGCGGATCAATGACAAATTTCAGCCTGCCGATGTTCTTTTCGTATATCCGATAACTGCCGGTGATCGAAGAATTCTCGTAATAACCTTTTCCATGCACCGTCACCGTCACATCAGTGCCCGCTTTCGGAAGTTCCCCGCTTTCCATACCTCTATAGGTATACACAGGCTCATCGTCATAATCCACTCCCGCCTTCAATTTCTTACCGTTCCCGTCCGTAATCACAATCTTTGATTTCCATGCGCTTTGCTTCGCACTTTCCGGCTTATCCTCTATGGACATGGTCGCCTTCGAGATATCGCCCATAGTCACATTAAGCTGTACGGTTTTCGTATAGCCCTTATAATTTCCCTTGCCGGTGATCTCACAGCTCATGACCGCCCCCGGTGTCTTATTATCCAGCAGTTTTACCGTATAATCCGTTTTATTCTTCAATATATTTCTGTCCTGATCCCTGATGGTGAACTCCGGCTCCGCACCGCCCTTTTGATACGCCACCGCAGGCATTGTCCCCTGCTTCGTTACGTTCTTCCCCCAGACGATCTCCAAATTCTCCTTGTTGGGTTTGATTTCATATTTCAGCTTAAGCGTTCCCTTATATCTTCCTTTACCGGTAAACGTGGCCGTCACTCTTCCGGCTTTCCTGGCATTGCCGTATTTTACGGTATAATCTTCGCCTTCCGTAAGCTCCTCTTTCCCTTCTCCAAATGTCAGCACACCCGTTTTTCCCTGGAAAATGCCACCGTTCTTATCCACCTCTTTCTGAGAAAAAGTGAAGCTTTCCTTCCAGTTGTCTCCCACCGCAGCCTCGGCAATATTCCTGTCACCCACCATTTTCAAATTTACTTTTTTGCAGCCGCGGTAACCGGCCGCCCTTCCGGCTGCGGAAGGGTATACTGTCACATAGGCTCCCTCTATCCCATTTGCACAGACTTCATGATCATAGAGACTTGAATCCAGTACCTGACCGCTCACCTTGACCTGCCTGATCGTCACTTCCGATTTGGACAAAGCTGTCCCACGGTACTCATATTGTTTCTGCTCCAGTGCCACCGATGCGGAATTGAAGCTGCGGCTTTTATCCTCCAGCACAACAAGCTGCATCTGAAAAGATCCTGTATAATTGCCGATTCCGTTCACGGTATAATGATAAACTTCTCCCGCCTGATAAGAATCTCCTTTATTGTAATCCGCAGGCAGCGTCGTATAATCACAGACAAAATCTTTATTGGCCGCCAGTTTTTTCTTACCAGACGTCAGCGCCGGCGCCGGTATCTTCAAATTCACACTGTAAGGAACCGTCTGTTCATACCCCGGCGAATCATTGTCCTGATCCATACCATAGCCGTCAATATTATTGATATCCATGGGTTTGATGGCATAAAACAGCGTCACAGTGCCGCTGTACTGCCCTTTCAGCTTTATGGTAACGCTTGGCGCATTAATTGCATCACAGCCGGCAGCATTGATGTTATTCTTGTAGCTCAGCGTATAATCCGTCTTTTCTTTTAGAAGAGTTTCTTTGTGATAGACCCGGATGTTCTGCATGATCTTCTGCCCCGTATATACAAACTCATCACTTTCCTTCCGGAATCCGGCCACCCGGATATCACCCGAAAGATCCAGCAGTTTATTATTCGTATCCGCTGCCTGTACAACGTCTACACTGACGGCTGCCGTCTTACCGCGGCAGACTGCCGTAATCTTTGCATATCCTTCCGCCACTGCCGTAATCTCACCGTTCTCATTTACCTTGGCGACGGATTCGTCACTGCTGTCCCACGTAATCCTGACCGGAGTATTTTCCGGTATTGTCGTCGCTGTCACCTGCTGCGTTTCGCCCGGCTCCATGATAAGACTCGTTGGATTTAACAGCAGTTCACCGATCTGTTCCTCCATCACCGGTTCTGCCTCGCTGCCTGACTCTTCCGTTATTTCCTCTGTTTCAGGTTCCGCCTGCTCCCTGTCGCCGACCGGCTCTGTCTCCTCTGCACCGACTTCCTCTCCCGGCAGCGTATCGTCCTGTACCTCTCCCGGCTCCATATTTTCCCCATCGGAGTCATCATTCTGGCTTCCATCCGCCAAAACTTCCTCCGCCTCCGCCGCATCGTCCGGTGTCATCTCGTTCTCCCCGGGCAGAAACGGTACGGTAGTCGCCGCATAAAATGTTCCCCGCTGCTCTTCTTCCGTTCCCAAATAGTAAGCGGCCCTGATATAGTAGTCATATTCTCCGCCATCTGCCGGCGTCTCCGGAATAAGCTCCACCGTTTTACGGCAGCCGCTCTCCTCTTCCTTCTCTTTCATCGTGAAATAAGGACAATCAGCCACAGCTTCAAAACCGATCCAGTCCTCTTCCTCATTGAGCAGGCTGGGACTGCCGGCTGACATTCCTTTCTCCCCGCGCAGAATGCTCCAGCACAGCGTGCCATTCTCCACATTTTCCGGTATTCCGTCTATACCGTAATTGACAAAGAGAAGCAGACTGTCCGTCGATGTAAAAGATATCGGCTGATCGTATACAAATTCAGGATCATCCGGATCCGAAAGGTCCTCCCAATCGGGAATCGTCTCTCCCTTTTTAATCTGTCCGATATGTAACTCCGGTAATTCTGCCTTTTCATCTTCCTGCTTCCCTGTCCCGTTTTCCAGGTCAGTGTCATTACCGGAAATCGTCTCCTTATCTGAAACTGCCTCACTGTCTGCAGATGTCTCATCCTCCGAAACCGTTCCGTCATCCGAGATCCCCTCACGCTCCAAAACCGTTCCCTCATCCGAGACAGGCTCCTCCTCAGCCGGTGCTTCCTCCTGCATCACATTCTCCGTTTCCTCTGACGTCGGACTCTCTACATGATTCTCAGAGACCGACATCGCTGCTGTTGTATCGCCATACTCTGTCGCAAACGCAGAAATGCTGCCGCAATCGCTGAATGCTATTGCTAAAGTGAGTATAAATGCGATCCACCTTTTCCTGTTCCACATGATCCTGATTCCTCCTCACATTCCTCATATCCTTTATGTCCGGATAGATTATAGCACAAAATAAAAATAACCGGAAGCAAAACAAGCCCCGACACCTCTGTGCGGACTCTCTCCACTCCGGCAAATATAGAAAAAACTGCAATATAAAAAGCGGGTGATGGGAATCGAACCCACGTATCCAGCTTGGAAGGCTGGTGT
>OFGP01000888.1_pt1 | contig 25994 bp, 29 predicted proteins | sample 1521781 | NCBI WGS metagenome assembly OFGP01 (sample SAMEA3504113, study PRJEB24116) | mouse gut metagenome | biome: mouse gut; feature: mouse-associated habitat; material: faeces | place: Denmark | collected 2011
GCAGGAAAATGGGTTCCTGCCGCCCGCCCGGTCCAGTCAACCTTTCCGGCCGCCGCTTGCCGGGCAACCCATCATATGCAAGGAGTGAACGATATGGCAGAAGGAAAACGCGCCGCGCCGCGGCAGCCCTCTCAGCCTCAGCCCCGCCCCAAAAAGCGGGTCAAGCGCCGCCGCAGCGCCGGAGCCAGAGTGGCCGGAGCCTTTTTGTACGCCCTGTTCGTCATCGGCCTGTCCGCCGTGCTGGCCACCCTGGGCTGGGTTTGGGCCTGCGACCTGCTGGGCCTGAACAAAGAATACGCCTCCACCGAAATCACCATTGAGGAGGATACCCGATTCTCCGACGTGGTGGACACGCTGGAAAAGGAGGGGCTGATTGAGTACAAGTTCCTGTTCAAGCTGTACGCCGCCTTCTCCCACGCCGAGGAGAAGATCGCCCCGGGCAAATACGAGCTGAATACCGAGATGGACTACCGCGCCCTGGTGTCCAACATGGGGGTGTCCTCCGCCACCCGGCAGACCACGGACATCACTATCCCGGAGGGCTATACCATCGACCAGGTCTTCGCCCTGCTGGACGAGCGGGGCGTGACGTCGGTGGACAAGCTCCAGGACATGGCCGCCAACTGGAACTACGCCTTTGACTGGCTCCAGGGCATCCCCCTGGGGGACTACCACCGCTTGGAGGGCTACCTGTTCCCCGACACCTACACCTTCCAGCTGGGGGAAAACCCCAAGTACGTCATCAACAAAATGCTGGTGAACTTCGACGCAAAGATGGATGAGTATATGGCCCGGTTCAGCGGTGAGGAGGCGGCCTATTCCCTCCACGACATTGTGACCATCGCCGCCATGATTGAGAAGGAGACCGACGGCGAGGACTACAAAACCATCGCCTCCGTCATCTACAACCGTCTGGAGAACCCCGCCGCCGAGACGGTGGGCTACCTCCAGATCGACGCCACCTTGGTCTACCTCAACGGCGGCAAAATGCCCACCCTGGCCGACCGGGAGATCGACTCCCCCTACAACACCTATAAGTACCAGGGGCTGCCCAAGGGGCCCATCTCCAACCCCGGCATGGCCTCGCTGATGGCGGCCATGAATCCGGAGGACACCAAGTACTACTTCTATGTCCTCAACCCGGAGACCAAGCGGCATGAGTTCAGCCGCACCTACGCCGAGCACGACGCGCTGGTCCAGCGCTATCAGAGCAATGGCGGTTAAGCCGGAGCTGCTCTCCCCCGCGGGGGACCGGGAGCGGCTGGACATGGCGCTGGCCTACGGCGCGGACGCGGTGTATCTGGCGGGCAGCGCCTTCGGGATGCGGGCCTTTGCCGGAAACTTCGACCGGGAGGGGCTGGCCCAGGCGGTGCAGGCGGCCCACCGGAAGGGCGTCCGGGTCCACGTCACCTGCAACACCATGGCCCGCAACGGCGAGGCGGCCCAGCTGCCGGAGTACCTGGAGTATCTGGACGCCATCGGCGCGGACGCGGTGATCGCCGGCGGGGTGGATGTGCTGGATCTGTGCAAGCGGCACGCGCCCCATGTCCAGGTGCATATGTCCACCCAGACGGGCATCACCAACTATGAGATGGCCCGGGTGTGGCACGAGCTGGGGGCCAGCCGGGTGATTTTGGCCAGGGAGCTGTCTTTGGACGAGGTAGCGGAGCTCTGCGCCAAGGCCCCCCGTGGGCTGGAGGTGGAGGCCTTTGTCCACGGCGCTATGTGCGTGTCCTACTCCGGGCGGTGCCTGCTGTCCAACTATATGACAGGGCGGGACGCGGCCCGGGGGGCGTGCGCCCAGCCCTGCCGCTACCAGTACGCTCTGGTGGAGGAGAAGCGCCCCGGGGAATATTTCCCCGTGTTTGAGGAGAACGGCGAGACCTTTATCCTCAACAGCCGGGATATGTGCATGATCGACCACATCCCCGAGCTGATAGAGGCGGGGGTGCACTCGCTGAAAATCGAGGGCCGGGCCAAGAGCGCGTATTACGCCGCCATGACCACCGCCGCCTACCGCCACGCCATCGACGGGGCGGCGGAGGGCAGCCCGCTGGACCCCCTGTGGCGGGCCGAGGTGGACAAGGTGAGCCACCGGCACTACTCCACCGGTTTTTGGTTTGGCCAGCCGGGGCAGTACACCGATTCCGCCCGGTATATCCGGGACTGGCAGGTGCTGGCCGTGGTTCGCTCCTGCGATGGACTGGGCAGCGCTGTGCTGTCCCTGCGCAACAAATTTTCCGCCGGGGACGAGATCGAGGTGGTGGGTCCCGATGTGCCCGCCTTTTCCATGGCCGCCCCCATGATGGCGGATATGGATGGCTTTGAGCTGCGGGAGCCCCGGCATCCCCAGATGGAGTTTCGCATGAAGCTGCCCCGGCAGGTCCCGCCCCTCTCGATGGTGCGGGCGTGCCGGCCCAGCTCATAGCGCGACGATAGCTGCGCAGGGGAGCTTGGACTGGAGCGAGAGCAAAAGCCCAGCCGCCGCGCAGCGGGGGCGTGAATGGAAACGCACGGATATGAAATCTGCCTGGGCAAAGGCCCAGGCAGATTGCTATATGCCCATCCTTGGGCATACTATATGATAAATTAAGAGAGGAGGCCGCGCTATGCTGGACGCAGTTCTGCGCCGCCTGATTCCCAACTACACTCAAACCCACGACCCCGCCGTCCGGGAGCGGTACGGCCTGCTGGCCGGAGCGGTGGGGCTGGGGCTGAACCTGCTGCTGTTCGCCGCCAAGCTGCTGGCGGGCATACTCACAGGGGCCATCTCCGTCACCGCCGACGCCTTTAACAACCTGTCTGACGCGGCCGGGTCCGCCGTCACCCTGGCGGGGTTCAAGCTGGCCGCCCAGAAGGCGGACGAGCGCCACCCCTTTGGCCACGGCCGGCTGGAGTATTTGGCGGGGCTGGCGATGTCCCTGCTCATCCTGTTGGTGGGAGTGGAGCTGGGGCGGGAGTCCATTTCGAAGATTCTCCGGCCGGAGCCCGCTGTGTTTACCCCGCTGGCGGCGGTGCTGCTGGCCGCGTCCATTTTGGTGAAGCTGTGGATGGGCTGGTTTTACGCCGCCCTGGGGGAGCGGGCCCAGTCCCCCGCTCTGGCTGCTGCTGCGGCGGACGCCCGGTCGGACGTGCTGGCCACGTCGGCGGTGCTGGCGGGGCTGGTCGTGGCCCACTTCTTCCAGGTGCAGCTGGACGGCTGGCTGGGCCTTTTGGTGGCGGCGCTGATCCTGCGCACCGGCTGGGGGGCCGCCCGGGACACCCTGGACCCCCTGCTGGGGACGCCGCCCGCCCCGGAGATGGTGGAGGACATCGAGCGCTTCATTCTGAGCGAGGGGCGGATTGTGGGCGTTCACGACCTGGTGATTCACGACTACGGCCCCGGGCGGCGGATGATGTCCGTCCACGCCGAGGTGCCCGCCCAGAGCGCCCTGGTGGAGATACACGACGTCATCGACCGGGTGGAGCGGGCGCTTCGGGCGCGCTTCGGGCTGGAGGCGGTGATTCATCTGGACCCGGTGGACGCGGGCGATCCCCGCACCGGGCGGCTGCGCTCGGTGGTGGCGGGGCTGGCCCGGGAGCTGGACGGGGCCGCCACCGTCCACGATTTGCGCTGCTCGCCGGAGGGGGAGCTGGCCTTCGACGTGGTGGTGCCCTATGAGTCGCCCCTCACCGACGAGGAGGTGCGCGCCGCCCTGACCCAGCGGCTCTTGGAGCGGGAGCCGGACTGCAGGCCCGTGATTGAGGTGGATCGGTCCCACGTCTTATAAAATTCGCCTTGTTTACAAAAACCTGTGGAAATTTGACATGGTTCGGCTTATAATAAAAGAAATTAGTGTTCTGATGCAGAGGCGGTTCGGGAGGGGCAAGTTCCTCCCCTACATTGAAGAAAGGGTGTATAACCATGCCCCGCACAATTTTGATCGTAGAAGACGATAAAAACATTGCCGACCTGCTCCGGCTCTATCTGGAGAAGGAGGAGATGACCTGCCACGTGGCGGGGGACGGCCTGGCCGGGCTGGAGAAGTTTCAGCAGGTCCAGCCCGACCTGGTGCTGCTGGACATCATGCTCCCCGGTATGGACGGCTGGGCGGTGTGCCGGAAAATCCGGGAGACCTCCAAGGTCCCCATCATCATGCTCACCGCCAAGGGCGAGCTGGAGGACAAGGTGTCCGGTCTGGAGATGGGGGCGGACGACTACATCACCAAGCCCTTCGAGGCCAAGGAGGTGGTGGCCCGCATCCACGCGGTGCTGCGCCGCTTCGGCGAGGAGGAGCAGCCGGAAAAACGCCTGAGCTTTGACAAGCTGGTGGTCAACCTGGATTCCTATGAGCTGCTGGTGGACGGCAAGCGGGTGGACACCCCGCCCAAGGAGCTGGAACTGCTCTACCACCTGGCCGCCGCCCCCAACCGGGTGTTCACCCGCAATCAGCTGCTGGACGAGGTGTGGGGCTTCGATTACTTTGGCGACAGCCGGACGGTGGACGTGCACATCAAGCGCCTGCGGGAGAAGCTGGAGGGCGTGTCCGACCAGTGGAGCCTGAAGACCGTCTGGGGCGTGGGATATAAGTTTGAGGTGACTGCTTGAAAACCATGTATGGCCGGCAGTTCGCCACCATGGTGGGTATGGTGCTGCTGTCCTTCCTCTTGCTGGGGGCCTCCTTCGCCACCCTGAGCTATCAGTATACCATCCGGGAGAAGAAGGACACCCTGGAGCGAAACGCCAAGTATATCGCCCAGTTTACCTCCGACTCGGTGAACACCGTCGGAGAGCTGGTATGGCAGACCCCTGCCTTCCAGAGCTACCTCAGCTCGGTGGCCCAGGTGTCGGACACCCATGTGCTGGTGGCCACGCCGGAGGGAACCATCCTCTACGCCACCCAGGGGGACAGCGAGCTTTCTCAGATGCAGTACGCGCCCCTGTCCCAAATCATGGTGGATCAGATCACGTCGGGGACATTTGTGGGCGTCACCGATCTGGGCGGACTGTATGCGGAGGCCCGGTATTTGGTGGGGCTGCCGATCACCAGCGACACGGGTTTTTTGCAGGGGCTGGTGGTGGTGTCCTGCTCCGCCTCCAACATCAGCGGAATGTGGCAGGACCTGTTTTCCATTCTGCTGGTGACCACCCTGGCGGTGGTGCTGATCGCGGCCATCATCAGCTCAGTGACCAGTATGCGCCAATCTCAGCCCATCAAGGAGATCGCCGCCGCCGCCCGTCAGTTCGGCCTGGGCCAGTTGGACGTGCGGGTGGACGTGGGCTCCCGCCGGGACGAGGTGGGCGAGCTGGCCGAGGCGTTTAACACCATGGCCGAGTCCCTGTCCCGCAGTGAGCAGCAGCGGGCGGAGTTTATCGCCAACGTCTCCCATGAGCTGAAAACCCCCATGACCACCATCGCCGGCTTTGCCGACGGCATTTTGGACGGTACCATCCCCGCCGACCAGGAGCGGCACTATCTGGGGATCATCTCCTCGGAGACCCGCCGCCTGTCCCGGCTGGTGCGCTCCATGCTGGACCTGTCCCGGCTGCAGTCCGACGAGCGGTGCGCCCAGCAGCAGTTTGACATCAGCGAAACCCTGGTGCGCACCCTGGTGGCGCTGGAGGGCAAGGTAAACGGGAAAAACCTGGAGGTGGACGCTCAGCTGCCCGACGAGCCGGTGCCCGTCTGGGGCGACCAGGACGCCATCACCCAGGTGTGCTATAACCTGCTGGACAATGCCATCAAGTTCTCCAAGGCGGACGGCGTGCTGGGCATCGGGGTGAGCGTGAAGGGGGCCAAGGCCACCATCGCCATCAGCAACCAGGGCAGCACCATCCCCCCGGAGGAGCTGTCGCTGATTTTCGACCGCTTCCACAAGACCGACCACTCCCGCAGCGCGGACCGGGACGGTGTGGGGCTGGGATTATATATTGTGAAGACCATTCTCAACAGCCACAAGGAGACAATCCACTGCACCAGCGAGGATGGCGTGACCAAGTTTGTGTTTACGCTGACGCGGGCATAGGCCCCGGCGAAGCCGCTCTGATTTGTGTTAGGAGGTTTTCCCATGGACAACTATTTATCGTCTCGCTGGCCCAAGGGACCGGGCATTCAGCCGCCCCCGGTGCCGGAGCGCATCCCCGCAGCCCCGCCGAAAGAAAAAACCAAATGGTCCCTCCGGCGCTGGGCGGTGTCCATCCTGTGCGTGGTGCTGTGCCTGGCTCTGCTGGGCGGGATCAGCTTCTGGGCGGTGAGCGGCCTGGCCGAGCTGCTGGCCGGGTTGGAGCTGCCTGAGCGCCCGGATGACCCTTCCCCCTGGCACAGCCGGAATGTGGCTTTTGGGAATTCGGACTGGAGCACGGACGACCTGCCCTGGGGGGAGCCCAACCCGGCGGTGCAGCTCTCGCTGAGCCCGGCGGCGGACGTGGCGCTGTCCGGCCGGGAGATTCATGAGTCGGCCTTGCCCAGCATTGTGTACATCGAGGCCGAGGAGAAGGGGGCCTTCGGGCTGGCCACCCATGCGGGCACCGGCGTCATCGTCACCCGCGCCGGCTATGTGCTCACCAACTATCACATCATCGACGAGACGAACCGGGTGCGGGTGATTCTGCTCACCGACCCCAACCGCGCCTATCACGAGGCCCAGGTCATCGGCTTTGACCAGGAATTTGACATCGCCGTGCTCAAGTTTGACGCGGACGGCCTGGACCTCACCCCCGCCCAGCTGGGGGACTCCGTCCAACTGGCCGTGGGCGACCCGGTGTACGCCCTGGGCAACCCCATGGGCAATCTGCTGGGCACCATGACGGAGGGCATTGTCTCCGCCCTGAACCGGGAGAGCGAGGTGGAGAGCAGCGGCATGGGCATGATTCAGACCTCCGCCGCCCTCAACCCCGGCAACTCCGGCGGCGCGCTCCTCAACGAGCAGGGGCAGGTGGTGGGCATCACCAGCGCCAAAATCTCCGGCCTGGAGCGGGAGAACGGGGACGCGGTGGAAAACTCCGTCATCATTGAAAATCTGGGGCTGGCCCTGCCCATGTCGGACATTCTGCCCTTCGTCAACCGTATTTTGGCCACGGGAAAGAGCTGGCGGCCCTCCATCGGCATCACCTGCTCGGAGGCGGAGATGAACGGCCGAACGGGCATCCGGGTGGCCACGGTGGAGGAAAATGTCCCCGCCTGGCGGGCCGGGCTGCAGGAGGACGACCTGATTGTGTCCGCCAATGGCGCGGCGGTGGCCACCCTGGCCGAGCTGCGCCGGGAGATTTACCGCACAGGGGCGGACGAGGAGCTGCACTGCATTGTGGTGCGGGACGGGGTGGAGCTGCCCATCAGCTTCGGCCTCATTGACAAATTGGAGGAAACGGAATGACCGGCGCGAGGGCGGCCCCTAACTCAATGGGAGCCGCCCTCGCGGACAGGAAAGGGGCGAAGGAAGGATGGATCGGGAACAGGTTGCGGCGCTGCTGGCGGGGGCGGAGGGCCACGTCTCCGGGGAGGAGATGAGCCGAAAGCTGGGGGTGACCCGGGCGGCGGTGTGGAAGGAGATCGACGCGCTGCGCCGGGCGGGCTGGCCCATTGAGTCGTCCACCCGGAAGGGGTACCGGCTGTCCGGCCCGCCCCCCGCCCTGTCCGGCCCCTATATCTCCGCCCAGCTGGGCCGGGGCAGCCTGTTTGCCGGGAAGGTGCTGGTGGAGCCGTTGGTGGACTCTACCAACACCCGCCTAAAGGCCATGGCCGCCGCCGGCGCCCCCACGGGAACCGCCCTGCTGGCGGAGGAGCAGAGCGCCGGGCGGGGCACCCATGGCCGCTCCTTCCAGTCCCCGAAGGGGGACGGGCTGTATCTGTCGGTGCTGCTGCGGCCCGGCCCCACCAGGCTGCAGGACCTGCTCACCCTCACGGGCTGGGTGGGGGTGGCGGCCCGAGAGGCGGCGGAGCGGGCCAGCGGCGCGCCGGTGGAGATCAAATGGCTCAACGATTTGTATCTCAACGGGAAGAAGCTGTGCGGGATACTCACCGAAGTGTCCTTCCTGGGGGAGAGCGGCGAGCCGGACTACGTGGTGGCGGGCATGGGAATCAACATGAACCAAACCGCCGGGACCTTCCGGGAGCAGGGGCTGGAGGATATCGCCACCTCCCTGGCGCTGGAGGGCTATCCCGTGGAGCGCAACCACCTGGCGGTGTGTCTGCTGCGGGCGCTGGAGGAGATGAATGGGGCCTTCCCGGCGGGGCGGGAGGACTATCTGGAGCGCTACCGCGCCCACTGCCTTACGGTGGGGCGGCGGGTGTCCTTTGAGACGGGGGAAGGCGTGCGCTCCGGCATGGCCCAGGGAATCGACGATTATTTTGCGCTGCGGGTGACGGAGGACGGCGGCGGAGCGCACACCGTATCCTCCGGCACGGTGAAACTGCTTTGACAGACGGGAGGGACGGCATTTGCGCATCCTGGTGGTAGAGGACGAGCCCCGGCTGGCGGAGACGCTGACGCAGCTGCTGCGGGACGGGGGCTATGAGGCGGACACAGTGGAGGACGGCCTCCGGGGGCTGGAGCTGGCTCAGAAGGGGACGTACGGCCTTTTGGTGCTGGATGTGATGCTGCCTGGGCTGGACGGGTTCGGCGTGTGCCGGGCGCTGCGGGAGAAGGGGAAGTCCGTGCCCATCCTGATGCTCACAGCGCGGACGCAGGTGGCGGACAAGGTGGCCGGGCTGGACTGTGGCGCGGACGACTATATGACCAAGCCCTTTGCCCCGGAGGAGCTGCTGGCCCGCGTGCGGGCCCTCACCCGGCGGCAGGGGGAGAGCCCTGCCCAGGAGCTGGCGTTCGCCGACGTGCGCTTAGACGCCGCCGCCCATACCCTCAGCCGGGGGGAGCGTTCGGTGCAGCTCTCCCCCAAGGAATTTGAACTGCTGCGGCTGCTGATGGAGCGGGCGGGGTCGGTGTGCTCCAAGGGGATGATTTTGGAGCGGCTGTGGGGCGGAGAACCGGCGGAGGACAACAATGTGGAGGCCTATGTCTCCTTTTTGCGGAAGAAACTGTTCTATCTTGACGCTCGGACGACAGTTGTAAACCTACGCAAAGTGGGCTACCGGCTGGAGGACGGTGAGAAGGCATAAAAACGGCGGCGCTGTATGCGCCGCCGTTTTTTGCAGGTCGGAAGCACGGTTTGGGCTCAGCCCCGCTCCGCGATGGGGGTGAAGGAGCGCTTGGGAGCCACCGCCTTGTAGGCAGGTCGGATGATGCGGCCATAGGGGTTGTAGACCTCCTCCACCCGGTGGGCGCACCAGCCCACAATGCGGGCGATGGCGAACAGGGGGGTGTACAGCTCGGGGGGAATGCCCATCATCTGATAGACCAGGCCGGAGTACATATCCACGTTGGCGCACATGGCCTTCTCCTGGCCGGTGACGGCGTGGAACAGGTCGGGGGTGAGGCGCTCCACGGACTCAAACAGCTCAAATTCATCCAGCAGCCCCTTCTCCGCCGCCATTTTCTTGGCGAAGCGCTTTAAGATAACGGCCCGTGGGTCGGAGACGGTGTAAATGGCGTGGCCCATGCCGTAAATGAGGCCGGAACCGTCCCCCGCCTCCTTCTTCAAAATCCTGGTGAGGTAACGGGACAGCTCCTCGTCATCCTTCCAGTCCTTCACGTTGGCCATGATGTCGTCGAACATCTTCATCACCCGCATATTGGCGCCGCCGTGCTTGGGGCCCTTCAGCGAGCCCACCGCCGCGGCGATGGCGGAGTAGATGTCGGTTCCGGAGGAGGAGAGCACCCGGCAGGCAAAGGCGGAGTTGTTGCCGCCGCCGTGCTCCATGTGCAGCACCAGGCACAGGTCCAGCAGGCGGGCCTCCTCCTGGGTGAATTGGGTGTCGTGGCGCACGGAGTAGAGGAAATTTTCGGCCACGGACAGCTCAGGCTGGGGCCGGTGGAGGTAGAGGGACTCCCGGTCGAAATAGTGCCGCTTGGCGGCGAAGGCGTGGGCCACAATCACCGGGAAGCGGGCGATGAGGCGCAGAGCCTGGAGCATCTCTATGTGGAGGGCGTTGTTGTCCGGGTCCGGGTCATAGGAGTACAGGGCCAGCACCGAGCGGGCCAGCTCGTTCATCACGTCGTGACTGGGGGCCTTGAGGATCATGTCCTCGGTGAAGTTGGGGGGCAGCTCGCGGTAATAGGCCAGGATGTCCCGGAACTGCTCCAGCTCCTGGGTCGTGGGCAGGCCGCCGAACATGAGTAAGTAGGCGGTCTCCTCAAAGCCGAAGCGGCCCTCGGCAGTGAAGCCCTGGATGAGCTCCTCCACGTCGATGCCCCGGTAAAACAGCTGGCCGGGGGAGGGGACCTTTTCTCCGTCCTGCATGACATAGCCCCGGACGTTGCCGATGAGGGTGACGCCGGCCATGACGCCGGTGCCGTCGTGGTTGCGAAGGCCCCGCTTGACATCGTACTTCTCGTAATACTTGGGGGAGATCTGGGTATATCGCTCAAACTCTCCGCATATCCCTTGAATGAAGTCCACTGAGGAGTTGTATTGCTCAACGGCCTTGCGCTGGGCTTCGATTAAGGTCTCATAGATGGTGGGACTCATGGTGAAGCGCCTCCTTCCGCGTGTAGGTGTGCCAGCCTTCCGAATGGGTCAAATATAATTATAACGCAATTTTGATATGCAGTCAATGCAAATTTTTCCGAAGAACCCTTGATAAATCAGAGATTTTTTCGGCGCTCCTGCGAATTTTGAATAATCGAGGCGATAAACTTGCGAAATGTACGGACGTGGGGGGCGCTGGGCCGCCCCTTTGCCACGGGATTGGTCTTGAGTGTGGCGCTGCTGCTGCTGCCCCTGGCGGCCATTGGAGAGGGAAAGACGGCGGAGGAAGCGCCCCTGCTCCCGGCCAGTCCCACGCCGGTGGCGGAGCCCACACCCCAGCCGGGGGCGTGGGACGGCAGCCAGACGCTGCGGGTTTTGCAGCGGGATGGAACGGTGACGGAGATGACCATGGGGGACTATTTGTGGTGTGTGGTGGCGGCGGAGATGCCCGCCTCCTTCGAGGCGGAGGCCCTGCGGGCCCAGGCGGTGTGCGCTCGGACGTACAGCCTTTGGAAGCTGGGGGCGCGCAGCCATGAGGAGGACGGAGCGGACATCTGCGCCGACTCGGCCTGCTGTCAGGCGTACATCACCCCGGAGGACGCGGCCCAGCGCTGGGCGCAGGACGCCCAGGCGTTTACAGTGAAGGTTGCGGGGGCGGTGGCGGATACGGACGGACAGGTGCTCACCTACGGCGGTGCGCCCATCCAGGCGGTGTTTTTCTCCTCAGCGGCGGGGTCCACGGCGGACGCGGCGGAGGTGTGGGGCCGGTCCCTGCCCTACCTGGTGCCGGTGGACAGCCCCGAGGGGGAGGAGGTGCCCAACTACCGCTCCACCGTCACCCTCACGGCGGACGAGGTGCGCAAGCTGGCGGAGACGGAGGGGCTGGGCTGCGACTTGTCCGGCGAGCCGTCTGGGTGGTTTACAAATGTCGTCCGAAGCGCTTCGGGGCGAGTGGCCTCCCTGTCCCTGGGGGGCGCGTCTCTCAGCGGGGGAGCGGCCCGGTCGCTGTTTTCCCTGCGCTCAGCCTGCTTCGACGTGAGCGAGGCGGAGGGGGTGTTCACCTTTTCCGTCACGGGCTACGGCCACGGGGTGGGCATGAGCCAGTACGGGGCCAACGCCATGGCCAAGGCGGGCAGCGGCTGGCGGGAGATCGTGGCGCACTACTACACCGGGGCGGCCATTCAGACGGGGATATAAAAGGGGAGGAATCCCTTTATTATTCTTTAAATTTTGACGGATTCATTGCATTTCGGTCCCTCTTGTGGTATGCTAAAGGGCGCAAAGGCAGGCGGCGGACCGCTTGCCACACCAATCCATGGGAGTGACCACGATGTATCGTCCCTATGCCGGCTCTGCCGGATATACCGGGCGGCGAAACGTGGGAGGACCTGCACTGTCCGCCCTGTTTTTCCCGGCCGCCATACTCTATCACGAGCTGCTGCTGCGCGCCTTTGACCGCAGCGCGCCCTTTTTTGACCTGGCTCTGCTGCCCATCGCGCTGTTTTCCATCGCGGCGGGGCTGGTGATCTGGCTCCTTCTGGATTTGCTGCCCTGGAAGACCGCCGGACGGATTGCCGGCGGGGTGATCTTAGGGCTGGGCGCGGTGATTTTCTGCGTGGAGCGGGGGTGCCGGGCCACCTTTAACCTGTACTATGGTGTCACCTTTATGGGGGGCATGGCGGGCAATGTGGCCGGGGACTTCGGCTCTACGGTGGTCCAGGTGGTGCTGGGGATGATCCCCTTTATCCTGCTGTCCTTTGTGCCCCTGGCCGCCTTTGTGGCGCTGCGCTGCCGTGTGGTGCTGGAGGAGGGGAGCGAGAACCCCGTGCGCATCATCCTGGCGGCGGTGCTGGTGGCCTGCCAGCTCAGCGCTTACCTGGTGGCCACCCTGGGCCCGGTGGGCAGCTACTATACCTATGAGTTCACCACCAACACCGCCGTCCCCCACTTCGGCCTGCTCACCTCCATGCGACTGGAGCTTGAGTACGCCGTGGCGGGCGTGCCCGCGCCGCCCCTGGGGGAGTTTATCGACGATCCGGTGAGCACCCCCGCCATCGCGCCCGGCGAGAGCGAGCGGCCCTCCGCCCATCCGTCGGACAGGCCGGACCGGCCCAGGGAGGACGGCCCCAATGCCCTGAACATCGACTTTGAGGGAATGGCGGAGGCGGAGACGGACGAGACCCTGAAGAATATGCACCAGTATTTCGCCAACGTGATCCCCTCCCAGAAAAATGAGTACACAGGGATGTTTGCAGGGAAAAACCTAATTCTGATCACCGCCGAGGCGTTTTCGCCCTACGCCATTGACGAGGAGCTCACTCCCACTCTGTACAAGCTTACCCACGAGGGGTTCATATTCAATAATTTCTACCAGCCCGACTGGACGCTGTCCACCATCGGCGGGGAGTTCTCCGTCACCACCGGCGTGATTCCCAACTGGATCGGCAGCAGCTCCTCCCCCGTGGTGAGCGCGGAGCGGTTCATGCCCACTACGCTGCCCCATCTGCTGGCCCCTCTGGGATATGCCACCCCCGCTTGGCACGACCACACGTTTGACTACTATCCCCGCGACAAGTATCTGCCCAGCTTTGGGTACGACTACAAGGGCATCGGCAGCGGCCTGGAGATGGCCCAGAGCGTGGCGAACAGGTGGTGGCCCGAGTCCGACCAGGAGATGATGGAGGAGACGGCGGATAGCTATATCGACGCCTACGTGAAGGACGGCACCCCCTTCCACGCCTACTATATGACGGTGAGCGGCCACGGCCTGTACACCTGGAGCGGCAACGATATGTCCGCCAGGCACCGGGAGGCGGTGGAGGCCAAGTACCCCGACCTGTCCGAGAGCTCCCAGGCCTACCTGGCCTGCAGCATAGAGCTGGACCTGGCCCTGAAGTGCTTGGTGGACAAGCTGGAGGCGGCGGGAATTGCCGATGACACCCTCATCGTCATGGCCGCCGACCACTATCCCTACCTGATGGTGGACGAGAAAACGGGGGAGGACTATTACAACGAGCTGCGGGGCTTTGAGGACGCGGAGGGGGACACCTCCCGGTACAAGAGCACCCTGCTCATGTGGTCCGGGGCCATTGAGGAGCCCATTGAGGTGGACACCCCCTGCTCCTCGGTGGACATCGTGCCCACTCTTTGCAATCTGTTCGGGCTGGACTACGACTCCCGGCTCTATTCCGGGCGGGACGTGTTCGCCACCAACTATGAGCCGGACCAGTATTCCAACTGTATGCCCCTGGTGGTGTTCGCCAACAACATGAGCCGGGGCAACAGCTGGATCACCGCCGCGGGCACCTACGAGGCCAACACCAAGACCTTTACGCCCAACGAGGGCATTGAATTGGAGGACGAGGAAGCTTACGTCAAGCGGGTGCACCGCCTGGTGGCGGCCAAGGTGAACTACTCCAAGCTCATCATTCAAGAGGACTATTACGTCCACGTCCAATTCCCCGAATAATTAACAAGCCCGGCGGGAAATCCCGCCGGGCTGTTTTTGGCTCTACTGCGGCTCCACGCCTCCTGCTGTCACGCTTCGCAGGCGGCTGGACGCTCGATCGCTTTCGCTGCGACTCGGATAAAAACAGATTTGCTCCGCAAATCTTGGTTTTTCATCCTCGCTCCGTTCCAAGCTCCCTCGCAGCCGCCTGCTCCGCGCTTCCTGTTGTCACGCTGCGCCTGTTCGCGACGCGCGGCTTCGCTGCGACTCGGACAAAACCCGCCTGCCGCTTCGCGGCGGCTGGGCTTTTGCCCTCGCTCCGCTCCATCCGCGCTGCTCACGACGGCTCCGCGCTTCCTGCGCCGCAAGCAATGGTAAGGGCCTGCGGAATGTTTGTTACGTGGGTCACGGTCTGCTCGCCGCCAAATTCCCCGTCCACGGTCCAGGCTACGGCCTGGCCGCAGGTGAAGGTGACCTGGCTGGCGGCAAAACCCACCACCGCGCCGTCCGGCACCATCTCCAAAGTGGTCAGCGCGGTGAGAATGGACTGCCAGTCCTTGCCGTTCTGGGGCTGGCGGATGAGGATGACCTCAAATCGCCCGTCGTCCAGCAGGACCTTGTCCCGGGGCAGGTTCACCAGCCCGCCCACCGATACGGTGTTGCCCACCATGCCGTAGATGAAGTCGCCCTCCACCTCCCGGCCGTCGTCCGTGGACACGGTCATGTGGTAGCTGGGGATATTGGCCAGCTTGCCCATCCCCTCCAGCACGTAGGCAAAGTGGCCCAGCAGATTTTTGTTCTGCTGGGGGGTGGAATAGGACACGTCGGTGAACAGCCCGAAGGCCGCCACGTAGGTAAAGGGACGGCCCTCCGCCTGGCCCACGTCGATGAGCCGGGGCACGCCCTCTCCCGCCGTCTCCGCCAGCTCAGGCAGGGTGCGGGGCAGCTCCAGGGTGCGGGAAAAGTCGTTGGTGGTGCCCGCCGGGATATAGCCCAGCACGGGGCGGCGGTCCTTGGGCAAGGCCAGCAGGCCCTGGACTGTTTCGTTCAGGGTGCCGTCCCCGCCGCAGCACACCACCCGGTCGTGACTGCCGCCCAGCTGAATGACGGTGCTCACCGCGTCCCCCCGCCCCTGGGTGGGGTGGACGGTGATCTCATAGCCCTGGCGGGCGAATACCTCCATCACGTCGGACAGGTTGGCCTTAGCGGTCTTGCGCCCAGCGGCGGGGTTATAGATGTAGAGAAGCTTTTTCATGGCAGGTCACGCTCCATACTGCCCGGTTTGTGGGCTGGGCATATTTGTTATTAAGAATATTATAGCCAAATCCAAATGGGATTACAATGAACAATCTGTAAAACCCGGCCCTTGCCAGAGCGGAAGCTTGACGGTATAATAATTGTGTCAATTTAGCACAGTAATGCGGAGCTTCGGGGTCTCCGCAAAGCCGTTTTTCAGGCTTTGTGGGGAAAGGAGGAGCAGCGCAGTGAGTGAGCGCTTTGCCGCTTGCGGCGAAGCGAGCGATACGAAGCTTGCTCCGACGTTGTCACGCTGCGCAGCCGGCTGGATGCTCAATCGCTTTCACTGCGACTCGGATGAAAAACAGATTTGCGTTGCAAATCCTGGTTTTTCATCCTCGCTCCGCTCCAAGCTCCCTCGCAGCCGCCTGCTCCGCGCTTCTTGTAAGGAAGTGAACACCAATGAACCGAAAAAACCTGGCCGCCGCCTTTCCCCACACCGTCCCGGTGCTCATGGGCTACTTGTCCATTGGCACCGTGTTTGGTTGGATGCTGTCGGCGGCGGGCTTTGCCCCCACGTGGGCCGCCGTGATGTCGGTGAGCATCTACGCCGGCAGCGGGCAGTACCTGGGGGTGGACCTGCTGGACAAGCGCGCCCCATTGGGAGACGTGGCTTTTCTCACGCTGATGATCAACTTCCGGCATTTGGTATACGGGTTGTCCATGCTGGAAAAGTTCAAGGGAATGGGTTGGCGGAAGCTCTATATGATGTTCTCCCTCACCGACGAGACGTACGCGCTGCTGGCCGGAGTGGAGGCCCCGGAGGGTGTGAATGAGAAAGGCTTTTACTTTGCCATTGCCCTGCTGGACCATCTGTATTGGATTGCCGGGTCCCTGATTGGGGCGGCGGCGGGGGCGCTCATTACCATCAACACGGAGGGGATTGACTTTGCCATGACGGCGCTGTTTTTGGTCATCGCCGTGGAGCAGTGGCAGTCCAGCGCCCGCCATGTTCCGGCATATTTGGGGGCGGCGGGGACGCTGGTGTGCCTATTCCTTTTTGGGGCGGAAAACGGGCGGTTTCTCATCCCCGCCCTGGCCATTTTGGTGGGTGGGCTGCTGCTGCTCCGGCCCTGGCTGGAAGGGGGCGAGGGACAATGACGACGGCGCAGATTGCCGCCTCCGTGGCGGTGATGGCGGTGGTGACGTTTCTCACCCGCGCCCTGCCCTTTCTGCTCTTTGGCCGGGGAGGAGAGCCGCCGAAGGTGGTGCTGTACCTGGGACGCTTTCTGCCCCCGGCGGTAATCGCCATGCTGATCGTGTACTGCTACAGGGGGACCAGCTTCGCGCAGCTCAGCGCCTGGGCACCCGGCTTAATTGCGGGCCTGGCGGTGGTTTTTCTCCACCTGTGGAAGAAGAATAATATGGTGTCCATTGTGGGCGGCACGATTCTTTACATGGTGCTGGTTCAGGCGGTGTTTTAGAAGCCCCGATTCGGGGATGCGGAATCCCTCGCACCTGGGAGTGAGCAGAATAGAAAAGCCAGCCGTCTTATGACGGCTGGCTTTTAAGCAGCTCAAGCGTTGGAATTACTCGGCGACATCAATGACGACGCCGGAACCCACGGTGCGGCCGCCCTCGCGGATGGCGAAGCGCAGGCCCTTCTCGATGGCGATGGGGGTGATCAGCTCCACGTTCATGTCCACGTTATCGCCGGGCATGCACATCTCAGTGCCCTCGGGCAGATTGATGACGCCGGTCACGTCGGTGGTACGGAAGTAGAACTGAGGACGGTAGTTGTTGAAGAAGGGGGTGTGACGGCCGCCCTCGTCCTTGCTCAGCACGTACACCTGGCCCACGAACTTGGTGTGGGGATGGATGGAGTTGGGCTTGCACAGCACCTGGCCGCGCTCGATCTCGTCCTTGTTCACGCCGCGCAGTAGGCAGCCAACGTTGTCGCCGGCCTCGACGTAATCCAGGGTCTTGCGGAACATCTCCATGGAGGTGACGACGGTGGACTTCTTCTCCTCCTGCAGACCGACGATCTCGACGGTCTCGCCCGCCTTCAGCTGGCCGCGCTCCACACGGCCAGTGGCCACGGTGCCGCGGCCGGTGATGGTGAACACGTCCTCAACGGGCATCAGGAAGGGCAGGTCGGCCTTGCGGTCGGGAGTGGGGATGTAGCTGTCAACAGCGTTCATCAGCTCCTTGATGCAGGCGAAATCAGCGTCGTCCACGTTGCCGGACTCGCAGGTCAGGGCGTTCAGAGCGGAACCCTTGATGATGGGGATATCGTCGCCGGGGAACTCGTAGCCGGACAGGGTCTCACGGACCTCCATCTCCACCAGCTCCAGCAGCTCCTCGTCGTCCACCTGGTCGCACTTGTTCAGGAACACCACGATGGCGGGCACGCCCACCTGACGGGCCAGCAGGATGTGCTCCTTGGTCTGGGCCATGGGGCCGTCGGTGGCGGCGATGACCAGGATGGCGCCGTCCATCTGAGCCGCGCCGGTGATCATGTTCTTGATATAGTCGGCGTGGCCCGGGCAGTCAACGTGGGCGTAGTGACGGTTGTCGGTCTCGTATTCCACGTGGGCGGTGTTGATGGTGATGCCGCGCTCGCGCTCCTCGGGAGCCTTGTCGATGCTGGAGTAGTCCTCGTACTGGGCCTGGCCCTTCAGAGCCAGCCACTTGGTGATGGCGGCGGTCAGGGTGGTCTTGCCGTGGTCAACGTGGCCGATGGTGCCGATGTTGACGTGGGGTTTGTTACGCTCAAACTTTTGCTTAGCCATTTTGCGTTTTCCTCCTTATAGTGGTTCAATAAAATGTGTTGAGGGGAATAGGTTTATGGGCCTATTCTATCCTATCGCGGAAAAAATTGCAACTACAATTTTCTCTGCGGAAGGCGGGCGGCAGGGGGACGTTACGCATCGTCCTTCCGCCCGCGCTGGGCGATGATTTTCTCCGCGATGCTCTTGGGAATCTCCACGTAGCTGTGAGGCTCCATGGTGTACTGGCCGCGGCCCTGAGTGCGGGAACGCAGGTCGGTGGCGTAGCCAAACATCTCGGACAGGGGGACGAGAGCGTCTACCTGGGTGGCGCCGGGCCGGGCCTCCTGGCCCTGGATCTGGCCGCGGCGGCTGGTGATGTCGCCGATGACGTTGCCCAGATACTCGTCGGGGGCGATGACGGACACCTTCATGATGGGCTCCAGCAGGCAGGCCCCGGCCTTGCGGCAGGCCTCCTTGAAGGCCATGGAGCCGGCGATTTTGAACGCCATCTCAGAGGAGTCCACCTCGTGATAGGAGCCGAAGGTCAGATGGACCTTGACGTCGACCACGGGATAGCCGGCCATGACGCCGGCCTGCATGGCCCCCTGGATGCCCTGGTCCACGGCGGGAATGAATTCCTTGGGAATCACGCCGCCGGTGATCTCGTTGAGGAACTCGTAGCCCTTGCCGGGCTCGTTGGGCTCCACGGTGATGACCACGTGGCCGTACTGGCCCTTACCGCCGGACTGGCGGGCGTACTTGGTGTCCTGCTTGACGCTGCTCTTGATGGTCTCCTTATAGGCCACCTGGGGCGCGCCCACGTTGGCCTCCACCTTGTACTCGCGCAGCAGACGGTCCACGATGATCTCCAGGTGGAGCTCGCCCATGCCGGCGATGATGGTCTGACCGGTCTCCTCGTCGGTGTAGGTCTTAAAGGTGGGGTCCTCCTCGGCCAGCTTCATCAGGGCGATGCCCATCTTCTCCTGGCCGGCCTTGGTCTTGGGCTCGATGGCCACGCGGATGACCGGCTCGGGGAACTCCATGGATTCCAGAATCACGGGGTGCTTCTCGTCGCAGAGGGTGTCGCCGGTGGTGGAATTCTTCAGGCCGATGACGGCGGCGATATCGCCGGAGTAGACGGTCTCGATGTCCTCCCGGTGGTTGGCGTGCATCTGGAGGATGCGGCCGATGCGCTCCTTCTGCTTCTTGGTGGAGTTGAGCACCTGGGTGCCGGTGTTCAGCGTGCCGGAATAGACACGGATGAAGGACAGCCGGCCCACGAAGGGATCGGTGGCGATTTTAAACGCCAGGGCGGAGAAGGGCTCGTCGTCGGAGGACGGGCGTTCCTCCTCCTCCTCGGTATCCGGATTCACGCCCTTGATGGGGGGGATATCCAGAGGAGAGGGCATGAAGTCCACGATGGCGTCCAGCAGCTTCTGCACGCCCTTATTGCGGTAAGAGGTACCGCACACCACGGGCACAATCAGGTTGTCGATGGTGCCCTTGCGCAGAGCCTTCCGGAGAAGCTCGGTGGGGATGGGCTGCTCCTCCAGGGCCAGTTCCATGATCTCCTCGTCGATGTCGGCGCAGGCGTCCACCAGCTTGGTGCGGTACTCCTGAGCCAGCTCCATCATATCGGCGGGGATGTCCTCCACGCGCATATCCTTGCCCATCTCATCGTAGTAGATGTCAGCGTTCATCTCCACCAGGTCGATGATGCCCTTGAAGGTCTCCTCGGCGCCGATGGGAAGCTGAATGGACACGGCGTTGGCCTTGAGCCGGTCGTGGATCATGTGCAGCACGTTGTAGAAATCGGCGCCCATGATGTCCATCTTGTTGACGTAGATCATCCGGGGGACCTTGTAGTGGTCCGCCTGACGCCATACGGTCTCGGACTGGGGCTCCACGCCGCCCTTGGCGCACATAACGGTCACAGAACCGTCCAGCACGCGCAGAGAGCGCTCCACCTCCACGGTGAAGTCCACGTGGCCCGGGGTGTCGATGATGTTGATACGGGTCTGGGGGAACTGGCCGGCAGTTCCCTGCCAGTAGCAGGTGGTGGCGGCGGAGGTGATGGTGATGCCGCGCTCCTGCTCCTGAGCCATCCAGTCCATGGTGGCGGTGCCGTCATGGGTCTCACCGATCTTGTAGTTCACGCCGGTGTAGTAGAGGATGCGCTCGGTGGTAGTGGTTTTACCCGCGTCAATATGGGCCATGATGCCGATGTTGCGGGTATTTTCCAGAGTAACTTTTCTCGCCATTTTGGTTAGCTGCCTCCGTCCTTACCAGCGGTAGTGAGCGAACGCCTTGTTGGCCTCGGCCATCTTGTGGGTGTCCTCGCGCTTCTTCACGGCGGAACCGGTGTTGTTGGCCGCGTCCATGATCTCGCCGGCAAGGCGCTCCTTCATGGTCTTCTCGCCGCGGTTGCGGGAGTAGGCGGTCAGCCAGCGCAGACCCAGGGTCTGACGGCGCTCAGGGCGCACCTCCATGGGAACCTGATAGGTGGAGCCGCCTACACGGCGGGACTTGGTCTCCAGGGAAGGCATGATGTTCTCGATGGCGGTGGTGAAGACCTCCAGGGGTTCTTTGCCGGTCTTATCCTTGATGATGTCAAACGCACCGTAGACGACCTTCTGGGCTACGCCCTTCTTGCCGTCCAGCATGATGCTGTTGACGAGCTTAGTGACTAAGACGGAATTATACAGCGGGTCGGGCAGAATTTCCCGCTTGGGTACGTTACCTCGTCTGGGCACTTCGCTTCCCTCCTTCTATATTAAGATTAGAATTCACAGGTACTCGAAGCTTCGGCCGGCGTCTCATTGCGCCATGCTTCGTCGCGGGAACCCTCGCAGCGGGTCACATAGAGGTGATATGGCCTCACCTGACACAACGATACTTGGTCGAAAAAACCTCGCGTAATGTGCCTGTCCGAGATCTACCCATAAATATATGGAATAAACGCTCGGCAAGGCTTTCGGCCTTGCGCGTGTGCGCAAAACTCGTAATGGGGGAAGAAGCAATTACTTCTTCTTGGCCGCCTTGGGCCGCTTGGCGCCGTACTTGGAACGGGCCTGCATACGGCCGTTGACGCCCTGGGTGTCCAGCGTGCCGCGGATGATGTGGTAACGAACGCCGGGCAGGTCCTTCACACGGCCGCCGCGGATCATGACCACGGAGTGCTCCTGCAGGTTGTGGCCCACGCCGGGGATATAGGCGGTGACCTCGTAGCCGTTGGTCAGGCGCACACGGGCGATCTTACGCAGAGCCGAGTTGGGCTTCTTGGGAGTGGTGGTCTTCACCGCGGTGCACACGCCCCGCTTCTGGGGAGAGGGCAGGTCGGTCTCCGTGTTCTTCAGGGTGTTCAGGCCGAACTGCATGGCGGGAGAATTGGACTTGTAAGGCGCCATCTTGCGGCCCTTACGGACCAGCTGGTTAAAAGTAGGCATGATTTTCCTCCTTTCAATAAATATATATTTTAACGAACGCTCCGAGGATTATTCGTTAAAAACGGAAAAAGTTAGGCGGGGCTTTAAATTGCCGCGGCCACAGCCGCGTCTACGGCGATGCCGCAGGCCTTGCCCAGCGCCTTCATGGATGGGACCCAGACGGCGTCCACGCCGTGTTCCTGGGCCTGGCGCGCCAGGGGCTGGGTGAGCTGGGGGTCAGCATCCTGGGCCAGATAGAGCCGCTTGGCGCGGCCGTCCGCCAGCACCCGGCGGACCTGCTTGACGCCCACGACCTTGGCGGTGTGCTCCAATTCGTTCAGCATCCAAACGGCCCCCTTCCTATATCAACGCAATTTTGAATTATAGCATACAAAAACGGAACCGTCAAGTGAGAATCCCACGTAAAATCTATTTGGCGCGGTATATCATTAAGTGCGAAAGAGCTAATTAGCTCGGACGCACTATTTTTTTATCCAAAAACAGCGAGAGGAGGCGGAAAAATGGCGGGAATTTGTTTGACGCTCGGCAAGCGGCGGGAAATCGAGCGGCTTTATAACGACGATATGAGGCCGAGCGAAATCGCGGCGGCGGTCGGGGTAACGACCGCGACCATTTACCGGGAGCTCAAGCGGGGCGAGACGGGCGAGCTCGACAAGCATTTCCGCCCGGCGTACTCGGCGGAGGCGGCGGAGCGGGCGGTACGGCTCTCTATCAGGAACAGGGGCCGGAGAAAGGCAGAAAAATAAATCCGAGAGGGGATTACTTATACCATGAAAGAAAACGACATTTTGAAAAATCTCCGCGAGACGTACCTCCTCGCGGCGGCGGATTTAGAGCTATTCCCGGAGGGCTCCGAGGAATACCGCCGGGCAGAGGTCGAGGCTATGAACACGTCGAGGACGGTTTTCGAGCTTTACGGGGCGACAGCCGCCGAGGATTTGCGGGCGGCGGGATTGCAGGAGCGGAGCCGGGTAGCCGAGCGTATGCGCCGGGGACACGCGGCGACGAATTTCGAGAAAATCACAGCGAGCCCGGAGGCCCTCGCCGCTTTCCTCTCCTCCCTACCCGTGCTCTCGGGGCCGTGGGACGAGGCTTTTCACCATCGGTATTGCGACGCTTGCTCGGCGGAGGAGTGCGGCGAGTGCGAAAACAAGGCCCTAAACAATCCGCTATGGTGGTTAAGCCTCGCGGCGGAGGTGGACGAATGAGCGGCGCGGCGGTGCGGACGGCCTACCGTCTAAATGTGAGCAAGACGAAACTTTACAGGCTTGCAAAACAGTATTACCCGGAAATCGGGCCTATGAAAGCGGCGACGTTTATCAAATACCCGCGCTCTCGGGACTATGCCCTCGATTTCAAGGCCGGAGAACACTATCACCATTTATTTTTGTCGGTATGCGGTGGACAAGCCCGCCTCGGCGACGATTGCTCTACCTATGACAACGAGGGGGAGCGGGTGTCGCGCTGGGAGTGTCGCTCTCTCACATTGGACGAGCTCCGGGCGCTCGATATGGTCGAGGAGGTCGGAGCATGATAGCAATATGTAGAGAGGTAGACAAAAACGGCGGCGGTATCGCGGTCTATCCGATTGAAAGCGAGGTAACGGAAAGGCTTTTAACGTGTTTGACGTTGCGAGCGCGGTTAAATCCAGAATTGCGGTATTTTGTAACCGCCCGCGTTCGCTGGGAAAACGAGAGCGCCCGGAAGTTAATAGAGAACTCGCTCCGCCGGAAAAATGTAACCGCGAGCACAATCGCGGCGGTCGGGGGGCTTGTGGAGCTATGAGCGAGGAGCCGAAAATACTCGCCTCTATCTCCGGCGGGAAAGACTCGCTCGCGGCCCTCATAACGCATATCGAAAGCGGCGGGCGGTGCGACGGCGCGGTCTATTGCCGGATAATGTTCGACGACGAGACGAGCGCGGAATACCCGGAGCATGAGGATTTCTTGTTTAACAAGTGCTTTCCGACGCTCGAGCGGGAGTACGGGGTAAAAACGACCATCGTACAACAAAGCTATACATACGTCGAGCGTTTTCACAAGATTATCACGAGGAACACAAAAAACAAGGGGAGAATTTACGGCTTTCCTTTTATCCGGGGTTCGTGGTGTAATTCAGACCTCAAGCTCCACCCGTTACGGAAATTCAAAAAAGAGATAGGGGAGTTTATCGAAATTGTAGGCATAGCCGCCGACGAAACGGAGCGGGCAGAGAAAAAGACCGTTACGGGAAAGATACTCCCTCTCGTCGAGCATGGAATTACGGAGGCGGGGGCTTTTGAGGTTTGTCGGAGGCGGGGGTTATTGTCTCCGGGTTATTGCAAGGGACGGACTCGCCTCGGGTGCTGGTTTTGCCATTGCCAACGGATAGGAGAGTTAAAGCGGCTCTATTATGACTATCCGCAATTATGGGACAAGCTCGCGGCGCTGGACATAGAAAGCCCGACAATGTTCAAGCCGGACGGACGGCTCTCATACTACGCAGGAAGATTTTCCAGAGAGGGACAGCAAACGACGCTATTTAGCGAGGAGGGCGGGCCATGAGAGGCGAAATACTCGCGGATTTCTCCCGGACGTGCGCCGGGTGCGAGGAGCTCGTATTGGAGCCGTGGGCAAAGGGCAAGACGGGCTATCGTTGCGGAGCTACGGGCCCTCGGCGGGGCTATACCGTCGGTATCGAGAGGTTTTTCCCGTATATCCCGGCGTGGTGTCCGAAACTCATACAGGAAAGAGAGCAAAAATTAAAAGGAGGTCGTACAGATGGACGGAATTAGCGAAAGGGTTCGACTCATGGGAGACTTGCAAGCGGCGGTAACGGAGGCTTTGACCGGGACGCTCCGGGAGCGGGGCCGGGGGTTTGCCTCCGACCGGGAGGCGTGGGCGGAACTTAAAGAGTGCGTAGAGCGCACAAAGAAAATGCACTCGGATATTGAGAAAGTCCACAAGGAAATGTGGAGCGCGGTCACAGACCACAACGGCGACGCTTTCGCGGCGCTCTCTCAAGAGTTCGAGCGGAGCGCGACGCGGCTCGCGGAGGAATGGGCGCAAACGTCCGCCCTTGCAAAAATCGCCGTTCTCGGCGAGTCGGCAAACGAGGCCATAGAGGAAAGCGGCGACGAGGAGGTAGCAGAATGAAAAAGGTTTACTCACAAAAGGCGAGTACGGAGGTTTTCGCCCTCGCGCCGGAGCAACTCGCGATTTTCAAGAGCGCGGGCTATGAGACCCCGACGGCGGAGGAGGCTATCGCCGACGCGGGCGCGGTCAGACTCACGCCGCCGGAGGGCAAGCGGGCGTATGTGGCTTTCGACTTCAAAGCGGGCGAGTTTTTCGTCCGGGTCAAGACGTGTACGCTCCGGGGGAGCGAGTATAGCAACCTCATAAAAGAGCTTATCGAGGCGGCGCTCCTCCGGGGGCAAGTGGTACAGGCCGACCCGGACAGGCCGAAAGCGGCTCCGGCGGAGGGCGCGAACGTCTCCCCGTTCGTACCGCTTTTGACGGAGAGCCTCAAAAAGTCGCTCCTCGGGTCGCTCGTGGGCGCGGCCTTTATGCAGACTCCGCCGACCGCTCCATCGGCCTCCTCCCCGGCGGCGGGGGCCAGTAGCGGGGAGGTCGTCGAATGAGCAAGAGGAAAGCGGCGGGGGCCACGGTCGAGGCGAGCCGCGCTCGGCGGGCCGGGCCTATGAAATTATACCTCCTCCGTCACCCGGAGTATGGGGAGGCGACCGCGAACGGGCGGACAAAGTACGAGGCCGTTATCGCCGTCGCCCGGAAATGGGGAACGCGCTGGACAAAGCTCGCTCGGGAGGCCGAGTTTATCGAGCTTTTCGACGAGACCATGTTACCGAAAGAGGAGGAGCCGGAAAATGAGACATAGCCGGAAAAGCCGCCGGACGTTCAGCTTGCCGGACATTCTCCCGTTTATCGTCGGGGGCGCGGCTATCATCGTAGCCGTCCCGCTCGCTATTCTCCTATCGGCGGCAAGCTCCCGGTATGCAGAGGCGAAAAAATACGAGGTCACGCCGACGGCGGCGGTATCGCTTGAGGCGGAGCCGAGAGAGGCTCCCGCGCCGACCCCGGAGGACACGCCGGAGCGGGAGGAGCCCGTCTCACGGTATGCGGCGGTCGAGCTCACAGAGGAGGACGCTTATATCCTCGCTTGCCTCGTCTATCACGAGGCGCGGGGCGAGCCGTTCGAGGGACAAGCCGCCGTCGTCGAGGTCGTCTTTAACCGTTGCCTCTCCGACGAGTTCCCGGATACGGTCGAGGAGGTCGTCTTTCAGAAATACGGCGACGTTTGGCAGTTCTCCCCCGCTCCCTACTTATACACGGCGGAGCCGGGAGAGGCACAGTATAGCGCAGTCATGTACGCATACAACGCCGAGGAGCCTATCGTCCCGCCGGAGACCGTGTTTTTCTCCACAAGTCCATATAACGAGCACATTACCGCTATCATCGGAAATCATTATTTTTGTGAAATAGTCCAGTGGTATGAAGTCAAGGGTGATTGAAGGAAAAATTCAGAGGAAAACA
>OFGP01000903.1_pt1 | contig 25399 bp, 25 predicted proteins | sample 1521781 | NCBI WGS metagenome assembly OFGP01 (sample SAMEA3504113, study PRJEB24116) | mouse gut metagenome | biome: mouse gut; feature: mouse-associated habitat; material: faeces | place: Denmark | collected 2011
CGGGTCTTTGCCCTATTAGAATCAAGATTTTGAACTTGTTTCGCAATTACCTATGAAACAGAGAACAGCTCTCTCAGTTTTGGGAGGGCATCCATTGTAACAGGTACATCATCGGGCATTTCGCCCTCGTCAAAATGCAGAACACGGGAGCAGGTACGGCACACAAATTCAAAATCATGGGTGACAATAAAAATAACCTTTCCCATTTCGGACAGCCGCCGGATCAGCCCTGCCACCTGTGCCATGCTGTCAAAGTCAAGACCGCTGGTAGGCTCGTCAAACACCAGCAGATTTTTTCCGCAAACCATGCTGACAGCAACAGCTACCCGCTGCTTTTGTCCTCCTGATAGCGTGTTGGGATGGCGTTTCCGGTAGACCGCAAGCCCCAATTCTTCAAGAGTCGTTTCTACCATGTCATGATTCGGATTTCGGATGCCGAAAGAACACTCCGCCTCCACACTGTCCGCAAACAGCTCATAGTTTACATCCTGCATAACCATATAGGAGCGTTTCAGTCGGGCTTTGCGCTCCATCGGCTGCCCGTCCCATAGAAATTGTCCATCACAGTTTTTATGAAGCCCGCACAAAGCACGGGAAAATGTCGTCTTACCGGCTCCATTGTGACCGACCACTCCGATCACTTCACCTTTCGCAGCAGAGAGACCGATGCTATGCAGGATCGTCCGTTTTTTATAGTACAGTGTAACGTCACGCAGCTTCAGCACTTCCTTTCCAGCCGGAGGCTGATCTGTCGGTGGAAGTACCTCCTGTAGATCCACTGACCGAAGTCCCATACGCTCCCTCTCGCACTGCGGCAACCGCCGAAATTCTTCCGGGGTAAAAATATTTGTGATTTTTCCTTTTTCCAAATAGACAATACGGTCTGCCAAATTCATCAGGTAGTACAGCCGATGTTCCGCAATCAGAATCGTTTTGCCCTGACTCTTTATCAGCCGCAGATGTTCTGCCAATTCCTGAATGGAGGTCATATCCAGATTAGAGGATGGTTCATCCAGCAGATAGATTTCCGGGTTCATTGCATAAACTGACGCAAATGCGATTTTCTGTTTTTCCCCTCCAGACAGTTCAAAGATATTGCGGTTCCGCAGCTTTTGAATATTCAGGTCATCCGTTGCCTGTTCTACGCGCTCTGCCAGTTCTTTCGGGGGCCGGGCCTCATTTTCAATTCCAAAAGCAATCTCACTGTCAGTATCTACGTTGAAAAACTGCGTCCGGGGGTTCTGAAAAACGGAACCGACCTTTGCCGCAATCTGATACATAGGAAGATTACTGATTTCCTGTCCATCCACCAATACACGTCCTTGTAATTGTCCCTGATAAAACTGCGGGATCAGTCCATTTACTAGCCTTGTAATGGTCGTTTTTCCGCATCCACTACGTCCACAGAACAGAACACATTCACCGTCTGCAATTTTCAGATTGACCCCATGCAAACCATCATGTTCCTGTCCCTGATATGAAAATGACACGTTTTCAAATTCAATCAACCTATCACACCTCCCCGCACACACAATTCAAATACAAAAAAGGCAATGGCAACGCCCATCCCTATCCAGTCCGCAGCCCTGCACTTTATTTGAACAAGGCCGGTGCGGGGATTGGGATTTTCTATCCCACGGGTAACAGAGGCGATGGAGAGTTCGTCTGCCGCTTTGGAAGCCGCCATCATCAACGGCACATAAATACACTCAATTGTCATTCCCGGATTTTTAAGAAACCCGGCAGGCGTTGGGGAAACATCCCGCATCCTCATAGCGTCTTTGATAAAGTGCCAGTCCTCCTGAATGGTCGGAATGTAGCGCAGCATGACCGCCAATGGGATAACCAGCTTTTTCGGGGCATGAATCCGGTTCATAGCTGATAAAAATTCACTGACTTTCGTTGTGGACAGAACAATTCCGGCCAACATACCACACGCATAGACCTTGTGGAACAAACCGAGGAACGCCACAAACATTGTCCTTAACGTGCCGGTCATTTCTGCCATAATCCACACAGTCAAAACGCAAATGACTGCGTAAAAGCACATCGCTTTCACAGAGTATTTCCACTTTCCAAACATCACCCCTAATAATGCAATCAGCAGCACAAGCGCAAACTGATATGCAAGGGAAGGGGCAAACATAGACGACAAAACACACATCAGGATAAGGAAGAGTTTGGCCCGTGGATCGAGCCAGAACCCTTTCTTGCGATTTTCTCCCATCATGCCGTGATACCTGCTTTTTCAAACTGTTTTTTCAGCATACGGCTTCCTACCAAGGCACTGATTGCTGCCGTTACAAGCACAGCCACGAACATTGCGATCAGAATCCCTATATTCGCCGTTGCCTGCATGGTATCAATATAGCCCTGTTCCGTTCCATTTCCCAACATGGTCTGCGCCCATCCCTCCGGGTCTGCAAAAAATACAAGATACGAGCCAGTCCCTCCAAGGGAGAACAAGATATAGGAAAGGGTATTGATTTTTTTGCTCTTGTACTGTCCTGCACCAGCAACAAAGTCAGCCACAATGCCCATAATCATATAACCGAGTGCAAATGCCCAATGCATACCCGTTACAAACCAAACGATACCGATCAAGATGCCCATGATAGTAAGGCTCCACCGCTTCTGCACTTTAGCGACCATCAATAAGTAGATTGGCCCGCAGAGCAATGCGCTGCCGGCCGGCATATAGAATGTAAGTACCAGATTTGTTGCAAAGAAAATGCCGCCTACCATCGTAAAGACAAACAACAGTGCTGTGAAAATACCTGTTGTTACTAAGTCCTTGACGGACAGTCCTTTTCTTGTAGCATTTGTTTGAGTGTTCATAATAAGTTTTCCTCCTTGTGTTTCTGGGCGGATTGACTTCCCGCCCGAAATTTGTTATACTTTAATTAGTTTTGACTAACTGCAATTACTATCATACTCATTTCTGAAGCGATTTCAATGCTTTGGAGTGATGTTCGTCTTTTCATTTCAAATATTCGTCCAATCGTTTCAAGGAGGATTGAAGATTTATGAATAACATACTAAACGACTGTTACCAGCCTCTTTTAGAAAAAAACGGCTTCAGCCTGATAGAAATGCCTGAACAATTTAACCCTGCCGGAATGTGCTGGAGGCTGTCACCTGAAATAGGGAGCGGGTTTTATTGGGTTTATGCAAGAAAAGATTTATTTGACATCAAAATCCATGACTTTTATTTCCACGAAGATTCCTTTATGGAATTTGATATGCCGGAATGCTTAAGCATCACAAAATATGAATCCATATCCGGGGAAGAATTATCCCCTTACCGACGGCTTTCAGCAGAATGCATCAAAACCTTTGTCGGCGGCTATGAGCCATACAAGGTACTGATCCATAAAAAAATCCCCATCTGTTCCATCGGGGTGGAAATCATGCCTGCGTACTACAACGATTATCTGAAAAAACAGTATCCGGGTGAATATACAAATCCCCTGTCTGCTTTCCGTCAGATAGACCAGACCACGGATTTCCCTGAAATGGAAATGCTGCTCCATCAGATAAAAACTTACCGCGGCGATGGAATTTCTGCTGGTCTGTTCTATGAAGGTAAAGTAGCCGAAGCAGTTTCTCTAATTGTAGAATACCAAAAGAAAATCAAAAAGAACGAGCAGCATTTATCCAATCAGGACATTGCCGCTTTAGAAAATGTAACTGCGTATCTGAATGACCATTATGCTTTTGAAATCCCATTAGAACGGCTGGCACAAATCGCCTGTATGGGAACAACGAAATTAAAAACCACTTTTAAGCAGTTTCATAATTGCACTGTTACGGAATACATTCAGCAAAGAAGAATGAGCCAGGCCGAGCATTTGCTTGCTAAAACGGATCTGACCATTGGACAGGTCGCACAGACTGTTGGGTATTCGACTTCAAGCCGCTTTGCAGAATTATTCCGAAAAAGCACCGGAATCCTGCCAGGAGAATACCGTAAAATAACGCAACAAAAATAATCTTCTATCTGCTAATACACAAAGGCTTCCGCTTGCATCAAAATGTTACCGGAAGCCTTTTCTTCCCTCTAAACTCTATGCCTTAATCTCCATCCCGTTCTTAAAGGTGAACCGGACGTCATCCCTGCCGTAGACCGTCGCATGATCCACCAGCGCGTACCATGCGCCCTCGTCGAAGCTGTCCACGGCATCCGGCATTGCTCCCAGCGTATCCACCAGGTTCTGCATCATCTCCCGCTGCGCCTGCTTTGCCACGATCCCGTCCTCCACCTCGCTAAGCCGAGCCTTCGCCCTGTCGAACCGCTCCGCAAGGGCATGATAGCGTTTTTCGTATTCTGCCTGGTTCTGCGCGATGCGGGCGTTCTCGGCAATGCACTGCTGTATCAGCTCCGCCACCACGTTCATCTCCTCCTGCAGGTGCTTCTTCTCCCTGTCCAGCTCATCCGTCCCAAACGCCGCCTCCTTCATCCCCTCAAAGGCTGCCGTGATCTCCGCCCTTTCCCTGCAGAAGCTGTTCAGTGCCTTGATGAACAGCGTCTTTATGGCTTCCTCGTCAAGATGGGGCGTGGTGCATTTCTCCCCGCCGTCAAACTTGTGGTTGCACTGCCAGACCACCTTCCGGTATTTATCGTTGGAATGCCATACCTTGGAACCGTACCAGCTCCCGCAGTCCCCGCATTTTATCTTTCCGGAGAAAACGCCCACGCAGCTATTCCGGTTCCTCCCCGGCCGCCTCGCCTTCATCAGCGCCTGGACGCTGTCAAAGACGGAAGGCTCTATGATGGCAGGATGGTTCCCCTCCACATAATACTGCGGCACTTCGCCCTCGTTGACTTTTTTCTTTTTGGAGAGGAAATCCACCGTGTAAACCTTCTGGAGCAGGGCGTCGCCTTTGTATTTCTCGTTGGTGAGGATGGACTCCACCACCGCCTTGCCCCACACCTTCTTGCCGCCCGGAGTCGGTATGCCTTCTTCCGTCAGTATCTTTGCGATCTTATAAGGCGAATGCCCGTGCAGGAACAGCCCGTAGATTTTCCGCACCGTTTCCGCCTGCCCTTCGTTGATGACGAGGTTCCCGTCCTCTCCCCGGTCGTAGCCGAGGAACCTGCCGAACGGGACGCTCACCTTGCCGTCCGCGAACCGCTTCCTCATGCCCCAGGTGCAGTTCTCCGAAATGCTCCGGCTCTCCTCCTGCGCCAGCGAGGACATGATGGTGATGAGCAGCTCGCCCTTGGAATCGAAGGTCCAGATGTTCTCCTTCTCAAAATAACACTCGCAGCCGTTCTCCTTCAGCTTCCGGATGGTGGAAAGGCTGTCGACCGTGTTCCTTGCGAACCTTGACACGCTTTTGGTGATGATTAAGTCGATGCGGCCGGCGAGGGCATCCTCCACCATCTGGTTAAAGCCGCTGCGGTGCCGTGTGGAGGTTGCGCTGATCCCCTCATCCGAATACAGTCTGGCAAACTCCCAGTCCTCCCGGCTCTGTATATAATTCGTATAGTAATCGCACTGTGCGGCGTAGCTGGTCTGCTGGTCTTCCATGTCGGTGGAAACGCGGGCGTAGCCTGCCACCCTCCGCTTCTTCCGGCTGCTGATGGGGTCCGCCGTGAAGCGGTTTAGCGTGGCCGGTATCGTTGTCACGTTCTTTGCCATGTCCTCACCTCCCCTCCATAAAAACGGCACGCAAGGCTCCCGTCCTCCAGCGCCATAAGCTCTTTTACCTGTTTTTCAAATTCAGCCCCGTCAAATTCCTCCATGCCCATCAGGTAAGCCGAGATTTTGCGGATGTCCGAATCCTGGAAATCCCGCCCGCCGCATTCCGTCCGGACTCTTGACTTGCCGCTGCACCGCCAGTAGGTGTATTTCCCATAACAGCAGTATTTGTGGTAAAGATTGCCGCAGGAGGCGCACCGCACCTTCCCTGCAAATTCCTCCGTGGATGTGTTCTCGTGCCTGCTGCCGCGGAGCTTCAGGGCTTCATGCGTCCTGACCGTGCCGTCCTTCAGATGGAAATCTATGCTCCCTGTTTTCTGCACCACCATCCGCTCCAGCGTTTCCTCAAAAAAGCCCTCGTTAAACTCTTCCTGCCCCATGGCCTTGCAGAAGATTTCTTTTATCTCCGAATCCGGATAATTCACGCTGTCGCAGGTCACGCCGTGGCTGCTTTTGGCACGGCAGTACCAGTAAAGATGCCCGCCGTCCGCAGTCTGGCTCACCGCCCTGCCGAAACGCCGCCCGCAGGCTCCGCAGAAGATTTTCCCGTCAAAGATGTTTTTCGGGCGTTTCCCTGCCGGCTTGTCAGGCTTTGGGGGCTTCACTGACTCCGGCGGAGCCTCCCACACCTTTGTCTGCCCGTCCAGGAACGCCGCCTCAAGGCTGCCGTCCGCAAGGACGGTAAGCCCCCGGACGGATTCCCCGAAAGCCTCTGCATCAAATTCCTCCATCCCCATCAGGCCGGCGCATATCCTCTGGAGCTGTTCTTCGGAATAATTGCGGCTCCGGCAGGTGACTCCTTTTTCTTTCTTTGCCCTGCAGAACCAGCTCACATACTCCCGCCCTTTCACTGTGGCCGAACGCCTCGTATAATGGCATCCGCAGATGCCGCATTTTATCTTCCCCGTGAAAGGGTATGCAGGATTTACCAGCGCCGCCCTTCTGATGATCTCATCCTGTGCCTTGTCAAAAACCTCGCGGCTGATGATCGCCGTATGGTCGTTTTCCACATAATACTGCGGGAGCTGCCCCTGATTCTTAATTTTATTTTTCCGTATGGGGTCTTCAATAAAGCATTTCTGGTACCTGCGGTCGCCGATATAAATTTCGTTGCGCAGGATATAGTTCAGGTGGCTGTAGGAAAGGTTATATCCCCTCCATGATCTTATCCCCGCCTCTTCCAGTTCGCTTTTGATCTCCCCAAGCGGCACGCCCGATGTGAACCTCTCGAATATCAGCCTTACGGCTTCCGCCTCCTCCGGCACGATTTCATATTTCCCGCCGTCATAGCTGTATCCGAATACCCGTTTGTTCTTCACCCCGATCTCGCCGGACTGGTACCTTTTCCGGATTCCCCACTTCGAATTTTCCGAAATGCTCCGGCTCTCCTCCTGCGCAAACGAGGCGAGGATGGAGAGCATCAGCTCCCCGTCGCCGGAAAAGGAATGGATGCGCTCCTTTTCGAACCGCACCTCCACCCCGATATCCTTTAAATGCCTGACCGTGGACAGCAGGTCCACCGTGTTCCTGGCAAACCTTGATATACTCTTGGTCAGCACGATGTCCACCTTCCCCGCCTCGCAGTCCGCAATAAGGCGGAGGAACTCGCTGCGCGCCGCCGTCCCGGTCCCGCTGATCCCAAAATCCGCATACACCCCGGCATATTCCCACTCAGGGTTTGACTGTATCAGCCCGTTATAGTAACTCACCTGTGCGGAAAGGGAATGGGCGAGGCGGTCCGTTTCCATGGACACGCGGGCGTAGGCTGCGACTTTCTGCCGCTTCTTCAGAGCCGGGATTTTCGGCTCTATCCTGCTTATCTTCGCCATAAGATCACTCCTTCCGCTACTATACATCACTCTAAAACCGCATTAAGTCAACGGTTTTCCAGCCAGTAATGTACCCGAAACCGGGCGGTATTTTTCCAGCAGTTTTGTATCAATTATAGCTAATACCTCCCTATCGATGACGCCCTTTTCCATCATGGATTTAGCGATGGAGAGCGAGATATAATACAGCTTTTCTGCCTGGAACTGCTCCTCAGTCATCTGCCCCGCCACCTCCAAATCGATGGTTAATATAACAGGCGTGGGAGCAGTATTTCCTTCCGGAATTGCCGTAGGCCGTGAACTCCCTTCCGCACCCGGCGCAGGTATGGGTGTAGACCGCTTTTTTGTTCAGCATCTCCGGATGTTCCTTCCACCATTTCTTCCGGCACTGCGCAGAACAGAACACCCTCGTCTTCATCCCCTCGGTCTGCTCCAGTGCGGCTCCGCATTCTTTGCACCGGCTGCCGGTTCCCTCCGGCGCCTTCACCGCCATGTTCCCGGTCAGCCCGTTCCGCCTGCAGAACGCCACGACAGCATCCTTTGTCAGCCCGATTTCCTTTGCTATGGTTGCATATCCAAAGCCGCTGTTACGGCGCTTTATGACCACATTTTTCTGTTCTTCCGTCATGAGAACTACCTCCTGCGGAGGCTTATGTATTTTACCCCTGCTTTTAAGAAAGCCTCCCATTTCATTGCCACGGCAGAAGAGAAAACTTGAGGGTAAAATAAAAAAACCGCCTTACGGCATCTTATGAGCCGCAGGCTTGTCACTATTCGCTGTTATTTCATGTCGTTTTATTAAATATCAAGGGATGGCGTACAGCGCCACAGCATGGAAAAAGCGGCCTGGTTTCCCAAGCCGCTACAGGATTCATTCTGAATTGACCTCAAAGCAGTAGCCGACCTCCCGCACACAGCGGATGGTAAAAGGCGCATCCGGCTCTGCCTCATATAATTTCTCCCGCAGGTTGCGGATATGGCAGCCTATGGCATTGCTTTCATCACCATAGGCATCCTCTCCCCAGACCTTCTGATATATCTGGTCATAGGTAAGGACACGCCCTTTGTTCGCAACAAGAAAACTGAGAAGGTCATATTCCTTTGCTGTAAGGCGTATCTCACGGCGGTCGCGGTATATCTTCCTCCGGTCCGGATAGATTTCCAGTCCCGGAAGCGAAACCATCGGCTCATCCCGCAGCCGCAGATGTTCAAATCCTGGATGGCGTTTCAGAACCTTCATAACCTCGTCAAATGCGGAAGAATCCTGCTCCTGAAATTCTATTACCATTACACGTCCGATGCCGCCACCTTCTTTCCGCTGACTTTCTGATTATTGTATGTGCCAGCCTTCCGCCTGTTCCCTGATACGTACAAATTCACGGTAGGTTCCTTCCTGTTCCAACAGCTCTTTATGTGTCCCTTTCTGCGCTACCGTTCCTCCGTCAATCACAAGAATCTGATCCGCATTTTCAATCGTTGCCAGCCTGTGGGCAATCGTGATGATTGTCTTCCCACGGGTCAGTTCAGAGATGGCTTCCTGGATCAGATGCTCATTCTCCGGGTCGATGCTTGCCGTGGCTTCATCCAAAATAACAATAGGGGCATCCTTCAGCATCGCCCTGGCGATCGAAATCCTCTGCTTTTCGCCGCCGGACAGTGTGCCGCCGCCCTCGCCGACTACCGTATCGTATCCCTGCGGCAGCGATACGATGAAATCATGGCATCTTGCCGCCTTTGCAGCCTCTATGACTTCTTCCTCTGTGGCATCCGGCCTTCCGAAGCGGATATTGTTCCGGATCGTGTCATGGAACAGATACACATTCTGAAACACCATGGATATATTTTTTAGCAGGCTGTCGCAGGTAAATTCCCGCACATCGTGTCCGCCCACACGGATACTGCCCGCCTGCACGTCATAAAAACGGGCAATTAAATTACAGATAGTCGTCTTTCCGCTGCCGGAAGGCCCGACAATGGCAGTGGATGTTTTTTCAGGTATGGTAAAGCTGACATCCTTAAGCACTGTCCGCCCCGCATTATTTCCTTCCTCATACCCAAAATCCACATGGCAGAATTCTATCCCGAAATCTGAAAGGACGATATCCTTCCCGTCACGGTCAATATAGTTTCCCTCTTTCAGCGCGCCAATCTGGTCCATCGCCGTATTGATGATGCCCAGCACATGGGCGCTGTCGCTGACCGGCTCCAGCGAACCGAAAATGCCGAAAGAAAAGAACATAAACATCAGCATGACTGGCATCTCCATGCTCCCTGCAAAGCAGAGAAGGCAGGCAGCCGCAGCCAGGAATACCGAGGCGGTTTTCAGCGCCAGAAGGTGTCCGCAATTTGCCGGAGTAAACCCATATTCGATTTTCAGCCGGATATCACGGTTTTCCCTGGCTGCTTCTTTCATGCTCTGCATGGAGGCACCTCCCTGCCCAAAAGATTTCACGGTGGGAAGTCCGCGGGCATACTCTAACACTGCCCCGGACAGCTTCCGCCCTGCCTCTGCTTCCCTTGGAGCATTCCTTACGCTGTGTTTTGACACCAGCAGAAGGAACAGGAACGAAACCGCCGCGCCGGCCAGTGAGGTAAGCGCCGTAAGCGGTGAAAACACAAGCAGGCTTAAGAAAATAACGAGGAAGTTCAGGTAACCGCCTACAAAATTATCAATCATGCGGATTCCCATGTTTTCCAGTGTATTTAAGCCTGTGGTGATCGAATTTAAAATATCCCCTGTGCTGTTTTTCTGGAAATACCCAAGGGATACCCGCTTTAACGCGTCCCCGATGGCAAGTCGGTCTTTTGCCACAAGCTCATAGCTGATGGCTTCCTGAAAACGGGAACGCATATAGTCAAAGAAAAACCGCAGGATAACCAACAGGGCAATCACCACAAAGCTGATGCCTGCCCACTTTCTGTCAAAAGCCGTTTCTTTCTGTGCGGATGCAAGTAAAAGCCCTACGGTATACGCCGCCACCATCACCGGCATGGCGGCGAACAGATGGGAAAAGAAAGAGAATACAAACCCAGCGTATAATTTCCCCTTAAATTCACCGCACCAGCCTATGATCCGTTTTAATGTCTTAAACATTTCCTTCTGCCTCCTTTCCCTGCTTTCCTACCGACCAGTTCTTTGCACCGATATGGGACTCCCACATCTTTCGGTACAGCGGGCAGCCCATCAGCAGTTCTTCCTGCCGCCCCTGCGCCACGAGCTCTCCGTTCTCCAGCACCACGATATTGTCAGCGTTTTTAATCGTGGAAAGCCTGTGGGCAATAACCAGCAGCGTTTTCCCTTTCGTCAATTCCCGTATGCTTTTCTGTATCTTATCCTCATTCTCCGGATCAGTGAAAGCGGTCGCCTCGTCCAGTATAATGACTGGCGAACCCTTTAACATCATCCTTGCAATGGCAATACGCTGTTTTTCGCCACCTGACAGCCGTTTGCCAGCTTCGCCCGCAGGCGTGTCATAGCCATTTGGCAGCTTTCTGATAAATTCCTCGCACTGCGCCGCCCTTGCCGCTGCAAACACTTGCTTATCACTTGCGTCCGGATTTCCCATACGGATATTTTCCTTGATGGAGCAGCGGAACAGGAAATTGTCCTGCGCCACAAAACTGATAATGCCGGAAAGCTGTGCAAGGGGCATTTCCCGGATATCCACACCGCCGATGGAAATGCTCCCGGCAGACACATCATAAAACCGGGAGATTAGCCTTGCCACCGTGGACTTTCCCCCGCCAGAGGGCCCTACCAGTGCGGTAAAGCTGCCCTGGGGCAGTTTTAAGGAAACACCGTGCAGCACCTCATCCTCTTCATAGGAAAAACGGACATCTTTCAGTTCCATATCATAGCCTTTCAGTTCTACATCCTGCCCTTTTTCCGACAGTTCTGGCATTTCCAGATATTCCTGCAATTCCTCCACCGTCATCTGCACTTTCTTGATCTCGTTGGAAAATACCTCCAGCTTCGCAAGGGAGCCCACCATGGACATGGACAGCATGACCGCAAGCGCCGCCTGCGCCGCTGTGACCGTTCCGTCTGCCCCAAGCAGGAGCGCCACAGGCAGGACGCCTAACAGTGTAGACGGGAACAGGGCAAACGCCAGCTTCATGGTCACCCAGGTGGAGGAAAGCCATTTAATTACAAATGTCCTGTAATTTAAAATAGCAGATGAGAATTTCCCATAGGATTCCCCGGTTCGCCCGAATGCCTTGATGACCTCGATCCCCTCCACATACTCCACAATATTGCTGTTCATCTGTGCGAGGGATTCATTGTAGGTGTCATAGCTTTTCCCGCTGATCTTGAAGGTCAGCCCCATGCAGAGGAAGGAAAAGGGAAAAGTGACCATGGACGCAAGGAACAGCCGCCAGTCGATCGCCGCAAGCGCCGCCATGCTCACCAGCGGCAGTACGATATGCCCGCTGCCCTCCGGGACCAGATGGGCAAGGGGCGGCTCAATGTCCTCAATCTTATCCACCATGATCCCTTTGATTTCCCCGATGCTGTGCTTCGTCACTTCCCCCAGCGGGGCGTGCAGAAAGCGGTCCGCCACACGGTTCCTCAAGCCTTCCAGAATGTGATAGGCTGCGTAATGGCTCGCCGTGGTGGAAAACCCGAAGCAAAGCACCTTCCCCAAATAGGCTGCAAACGCCAGAAGGCTCCATGACCAGATCCCTGAAACCGAAACCGCCCCATCTAAAAACAGGCAGAGGACACGGTAAAAACAATAATAAGGCACAAGCCCCGCCGTAATGCTGATCACGGACAGAACCACCGATAAAATCAGTTTTCGTTTCCCTTCACGGGCATAGGACAGCAGACAGGATAAAAAATTCTGCTTTTTGTTTTGTCTGTCCGCAGACAAATTTTGTTCGCTCATATACTTACTCCTTCCATAAAACAAAATAAGAACGGGTAGTTTTCACTAACCATTCTTATCTTAACGCTTTTGGAAGCCGCTTTCCGCTCCACCCCGTCCGTTTTGCCCCGATTAGACAAATACTTTTTTCTACTGCTGCAGGCGGTTCCGGTAATCCATCGGCGTCATCCCCATCTTCCTGCGGAAAGCCGCCGCAAACTTGCTTGGGCTGTCGTACCCAACGCACCCGGCAATCTCCGCCACACTCATCTCCCGCTTTGTCCTTAAGAGAACTGCCGCCTGGTTCATCCGGTACTCCAGAAGGTAGCTGCCAATGCTCGCCCCAAAAACCGATTTAAAGCAGTTTTTAAGGGGCGTCAGCGGGATATCAAAACGGCGGGACATCTCCTCCTGCGTGAAATTCTCATCCATATGCCCCACAAGGAACTGCTGCACCGCCTTGGCCTTTTCCACCTGCGTCCGGTAAAAATACGGCTTCTCCACAGGATTTTCCGGCAGTTCCAGTGCTTCCAGATACAGCAGCAGCTCCAGAATCTTTATCTTAAAATAGGACCGCTTGATCTTTTCCGGCACTGCGTACAGCTCCCCAAAAATATGCTCGATAGAGCCTGCGCCATGCACGACGTAAGGGTAAATGCCGCCGCAGAACTTTTCCTGCAATGCCCGCAGGTTCACGGGAAAGTCCTTGATCTCCTGCGGCAGAGACCGGCAGGCCGCATCCATATCAAAAGACACCATTGCGCCGTGGTAATGGGAAAGCGGCATCTCAAAATGCCCGGTATGGGTAAGCCTGCGGTCAAGTTTCAGATCCCCCGCCTCCACATAGGAGTAGGCGTCGTCAGCCGCCGGATACTCCAGCCGCCCCTCCCGGCAGTGGTCGATGCAGAAGAGATTCCTGTCCGGCTTGAATTCGCTGTCATAATAACGGATATGGAAATCGTTATAGGAAAGGCTGACTCCCGGAAAAACCTCATAGATGGTGATCGTCCCTTCCCCTGTTTCATTCTGGAACTGGTACACGCTGCATCCGTCGTTTTCCGCCAGTTTCACGCCGGTACCGCCCGTAAGCAGGAAATCATCCATTCCCATCCCTCCTTCCGTCCATTTCAAAAATACGGTCGCAGGCCTTCTCCATGAACTCCCTGTCGTGGGAAACCACCAACACAATGCATTTCTGCCCCGCCAGCTCCCGGATCATACGGCCCACCCCCAGCATATGCCTATAATCCAGCCCGCTAGTGGGTTCGTCAAATACCATGAGGCGCTTTCCTGAAAGGATAGCAGCTGCCACAGCCAGACGCTGCTTCTGCCCTCCCGACAGTGCCATTGGGTGGCGCTCCTTAAATTCCAGCAGGTCAAAGGCTTTTAGGATTTTTTCTATCTCCTCCGCCCTGCCCTCCGGCATGGACATCTCGCATTCATCCCATACACTGTCCGAGAAAAGCTGGTGGTTCACATCCTGCATGACAAGACTGCACGCCCTGTTCCGCTGTTTCCGGTTCAGGGCTTTCCCGTCAAGCCGGATTGTCCCGCCCTCTTCCTTTAACAGTCCGCACAGACACCGCGTCAGCGTAGTCTTGCCCGCCCCGTTATATCCCACGATTCCAAGCACCTCTCCGGGATTTGCGGAAAAGCTGATTCCCTCAAATACCGTCTGCCTGTCAAATGCGCAGGAAAGATTTTCTACTGACAGACCGTCCTTCGTTCCGGGCGGCCTGGCACATGGCAGCTCCATCACAGGGTCAGTGAAACTCCGCAGCCCCATACGGATACGCTGCTGTTCCGGGATTCCTCTAAATTCATCTCCCGAAAAAATACGAATAATCTTTCCGTCCTGCAGGAATACGGCACGGTCTATCAGATCCATCAGGAAATACAGACGATGCTCCGCAACAATGACCGTCCGCCCCTCTTTTTTAATCTGCATGATCTGCCTCCGCAGAATATCAATTGCCTCCGCATCCAGGTTGGCCGTCGGCTCATCCAGCACAAACACAGACGGGTTCATGGCATAAACGCTTGCAAAAGCAAGGCTCTGTTTTTCCCCGCCGGACATGGAGAAAATATTCCTCCCAAGAAGCGGCCCGATTTCCAGCGCCGAAACCGTGGCTTCGAGACGTTCTTTGATCTTCTCCGGGGCAACGCCCGCATTTTCCAGCCCGAACGTGATCTCGCTGTCAGAATCAATATTGAAAAACTGTGACTTGGGGTTCTGGAACACGGAGCCGACCTGCTCCGCCAGGCGGTACATTTCCGTATCCGCAACCTCCATCCCGTTTACCGACGCCCTGCCTGTTAAAGCGCCGCCCACCACAAAATGGGGGATCAGGCCGTTGACCAGCTTTGTCACCGTTGTCTTGCCGCACCCGCTTTCCCCACAGAGAAGCACGCACTCACCCTGACCAATCTTTAAATCAATATGGGAGAGCGTCCCCTGCTCTTTCTCATATGCAAAAGAAACATCCTGTATCTCTACCACAGACCGCACCTCCTATCCTGCTGTAACTGAGATAAAACAAAATACAACACCGAATGCCAGGCATAAAAAATCCTGCACGCCAAATTTCATTTCGACCATGCTTGTTTTATGTGCCGGGTTTTCAACTCCCCTTGTAACGGCAGCGGCAGACAGTTCCTCCGCAGTTGTTGTTGCCGAAATCATGACCGGAACAAGCAGATACTCTATTTTCTGTATCCCATGGATGTCCCGCAGCTTCATGGCATCCCTTATGTACCCAGCTTCTTCCTTCAAAGCCGGAAAATATCGGATGGTTACTGACAGCGGGATGATCAGCCCCTGCGGGATATGGCATTCACGGAGCGCCACCATCAGTTCCTTTACCGAAGTCTTCTGTATGATCAGCGTTCCCACGATCAGGCAGGGAAACGCCCTTCTCGCATAGGAAACCAGAATGGTGAAGCTGCTGGCTAAGATTTTCGGTCCGATTGGGAAAATACCGTACTGCAGGAACAGGCAGATCCCAAAGGCAAGTGCCAGCCTGCCTGCGGCTTTTGTGCAGCCGCAGGCAATGATCAGCAGGAGCAGCAGAACAACCCATGTAATCTCAACCCACAGGGAGTGCTGGGTAAAGGCCACCACATTTGCCAGTACCAGAAACAGCAGCTCTGTCCGCGGATCAAATTTCAGCATATATTTTTTGCCCGGAGCGCCCATTACACAATTCCTGCCTTTACAAAATGTTTCTTAAACAGACCTTTTGCAATAAACGCACCAATAATTCCGCCGATTATGGGAGCCACAAACAGAACAACCAGCATGGCGTTGGAAGAAAGCGCCTCTACTGCGGACACATAATCCGCAGGCATTCCCTGCTCTGTAATCTGTGCGAGGAAATCAGCTTTAAACAGCCAGATGGGCAACGGGGAGCCGGTCATTCCGAGTGAAAAAATTACATAGGCGGTAGAATTTCCCTTAAAGCTATCGTACTTCGCCATGCTACGTATCACTTCGGCCAGAACGCAGGCTGATGCCATGGAAATCAGAATCACCAGAGTAAACTGCCCGGTAACAAAATAAATCAGCGCCGTGATCAGTCCCATCAGGAACACCGCTCCAGGCTTTTGCACCTTTGCCGCCATCAGCATAAAGGGAATCCCCGCAAAGACGGCAATAAAACCCGGCATCAGCATCCACAGCACGGGATGGATACCTCCCAGCAGCATGAAGGCGAAGTTAATGACAAAATAGATTGCGGAAAAAATGCCGATCGTGATCAGATCCTTCCCTTTCAGCCCTTTTCCATTTTTTGAGTTTGACATGGTTTTTTCCTCCTTATTGGTTAGATTCAGCTAACCATAGTTGTTTAAAAAAAGCGGATTTCCGCTTTCTTTTTTAGGATAACAAAAACCAAATCCTTTGTCTGTCCCGTTTCGCCCAAATTGCACCGATTGGACAATTTTATTCATGACAATAGAAAGTTCGCAAAGCGTACTTTCTATTGTATTCCGGGCGCTGCTTCCCACTCCACTCGGAACTTCTTTACTGCTGCATTTCAGCAGAACTCCACATGGAGCATAAAGCCCATATGGAACATCCTCATCACCCGTGCAAAAATTCTGGTAATTACGCTTTTTCGCCAGCCGCCCTTCAGGTAGCCTTCCATATAATCCCGTTCCACTACATTCACAATATGCTCCGACCAGCCTTCCAGTTCTTCCTTTGGTCTTTCCAATGAGAAGAAGGACTTCGTCTTATTGCCCGCCATTTTCACTTCCGCATTCACGCCCTTGAGCCCCAGAGCATTTACCGCATCAAAAGTAATCATGCCGCCGGGAAAACGCTCCGCCATAGCGCACAAAAGGCGGCGCACCTGCTCTTTCTCAAAATAGTAAAACAGGCCGCCTGCCGTAAACACAATCCCGTCCGACCGACGGAAATCAATCTGGTCAAACCATGAAAAATCATTCAGGTCGCAGGCCACATTCTGCTCCAGATTTCCAAGGGGGATATGTTTTTCACGCAGCGGTATCACATTTTCCATGTCCAGACAGTACCATGGGTTTGTTTCATTTTTCATCTGCCGTCTGAGGCAGCTAAGCCCTGCGCCAAGCTCCACCACAGCGGCATGGGCATGTTTTTTCAGATAATGCCTGATTTCCCATGCCATGTTATACTGGCGTATGACACAGTTCATCCACATATACTGGAGCCGGTACATCTTCTTGTCTGACCAGTCCACTCCCATTTCCCTTACAATCCTGCCTGCGTCATAGTCAGGAAACAGCTCCGGATAATGCTCCGCTGCTATCGCACGCCCCCATAAGGGCATACACAGCGTCTGCTGCACCGTATTTTCCTTTAATTCTTCCATAGTTTCCATTCCCCCTTGCTGCCATGCAAACTATATGAAACAAATTCAATTCCCATCACATTCCGCCTCCGGCTTCACGAAAACTTCGCCTGCCTTTATGGTCTTAACCCCCAGCATGAAATAAAAGATATGGAATACCCACACGCAGGCAAGGACAATCCTGCCCACTGGAACCTGGTCCATCATGATAAATCCCACTGACATTAAAAGCGTTACCGTCACCATAATCTTAATCTTAGTCTTCCGCGTCATGCCCTTTCCTTTTACATAGCTTTCCAGATTATTCTTATATAATTTCGTCCCGGTAAACCAGCGGTTCAGCTTTTCCGAACTCCTGGCAAAGCAAAACGCCGCAAGCAGGAGGAACGGGAAAGCGGGCAGAAGCGGGAGGACTGCCCCCAATGCCCCCAAAGCAACGCCAATACAGCCTAAAACCACATACAGTATTTTTTTAAGTTTCATCACAAGCCTCCAACCGCTTTTTCTCTTTTTTCACTTCCAATACATGGCGCACAGCCGTTACCGGGTGGCGGAATATCATCCTCGGCCCCGAAAAACGCATGACTGCACGGATTTTCTTCCTCATTTCAGGTTTATAACAGTGTACCTTACAATTAGAGCAAAATGTCTTTGTCTCCATAAACGGGCATTTGTCGCTCCTCTGCCTTGCGTATGTATTGAGTTCTGCGCATTCCGGGCAGAGGCCGTCTTTCCTGCCATGCTGTTTCCTGCAGTAAAGCGCAATCATCTCCGACACCAACTCTTTCTCCCTTTCCCGTTTTGTACGAATATCCTTATGCATCAGCTCACTCTCCCTCCTGTCCGCGAAAGATCCTCTACCGAATAGACGGCGTCCGCAACCCGCATGGTGGACTGCCTGTGGGACACCAGCAGCACCGTTTTCCCATCCTGCCCTTCCCGCAGGGATTTCAGTATGACCGCCTCATTTAAGCTGTCCAGGTTGCTGGTCGGCTCGTCGAGGAGCAGGAAGGGCGCATCATGCAGGAAGGCCCTTGCCAGCCCCAGCCGCTGCCTCTCACCGCCCGAAAGCGTATCCCCAAGCTCTCCCACAGGCGTATCATACCCCTGCGGCAGCCCCATGATAAAATCATGGATGGAGGCTTTCCGGCAGGCAGCTTCTATTTCAGCGTCCGTTGCAGAAAGCTTCGCAATCCGCAGGTTGCTCCTTATGCTGTCATGGAACAGATGCGTTTCCTGTGTCATGAAACTTTCCATATCCCTTAAATCCGCCGTGTTGATTCCGGAAATATCCCTGCCGGAAATCTCCACACTGCCGTTCCCCACATCCCAGAACCGCATAAACAGCTTCAACAGCGTAGATTTCCCGCTTCCGCTTTTTCCGACAATCCCGATGACCTGCCCCTTGGGGATTTCCAAAGACACACCCTCAAGGATGCTTTCAGCCCCATAGGAAAAGCTGACGTTTTTTGCAGCAGCGTTTTCAAAAGCCGTTTTTCCCTGGTCTTCCACTTCCTGCACTGCGGGCGTTTCCTCTAAAATGTCCAGCACACGGTTACCCGCTGCGAAAGTGTTCTGCAGCGTACTTCCCAGATTTGCAAGCGCCACAGCAGGGCCAAAAGAGGAAAACAGGGCAATGACCGGAACGAGTACCCCGGCAAAATCCACTTTTCCGCTTTGATACAGCATTGCAGATACAAGCAGCATACATAAATCAAATAGAAGGATTGCTGTATTCGTGACCGCCATATTCCTCCCTGCGGTACGCTTCATCCGTTTCTCAGTTTCCGAAAGGGCATCTGTCCTGTCATTCATCTGTATCAGGCGCTCCCTGCCCCGGCTGTACTGTATTGTTTCGGAAAGCCCCCGCAGGCTGTCAAGCACGAACCTGCTTAAATCCCCGGAACCAGTACGGAACTCCATCCCGTCCCTGCCGCTCAATCTTGATGTAATGAGGGGTATGATAATCCCCACTGCCAGATATGCCAGAAGCGCCAAGATTCCCATCGCAGGGTGGAAGGAACCGATAAACAGGCACATAACGGCAGTATAGAAAAATGCGATTGCCGCAGGGGAAATGGTGTGCGCATAGAAAACCTCCAGCAACTCGATATCCGAGGTAATGACCGAGATCAGGTCCCCTTTGTCCCTGCCCTCCAGCTTTGCCGGGCAGAGTTTCCGCAGTGCGAGGAACACCTGATCCCGGATCAGCGCAAGCAGCTTAAACGCAATAAAATGGTTGCAGGACTGCTCCGCATAACGCAGGACTGCCCTGAGTACCGCAAACAGGACTACACTGGCAATCATGGCCTTCAGCCCCAGAGGCGTATCAAAACCGAGCAGCCCAAGCACGGCGTAACCGCCAAAGATCGTGATGAACGATGCGCACAAATGGCCTGCCAGCCCCATGGCCACCGCCAGAACCATAAATCCCGCAAGGGGCTTCACAAGACCGATCAGCCTTGCCATAACCGTAAATCCGCTCCGTCTTTTCATCCGGCCGCACCATCCTTTCCTCTATCTTGGCCTTCTGCTCCGGCAGAATGGCCATCCAGGTATACCCCTTGGGTATTCCCGTAATTTTCAAGGCTCTGCTGTGTATTCCACAGCTTTGCATAAACGCCGCCTCCTGCCAGCAGTTCTTCATGGCTGCCGCTTTCCGCCACATTCCCTTGATCCATCACATAGATGTTGTCTGAAACCGTCACATTGGCAAGACGGTGGGAAATGAGGACCACCGTTTTTTGCCCGGCCAATGCATGGATTTCCCGCATAATGTCGTTCTCGCTCTCCACATCAATATTGGAGGTGGCTTCATCAAAAATATACACCGGGCTGTCATGTAAGAGCGCCCTTGCCAGCGCAAGCCTCTGGCGCTGCCCGCCTGACAGGTTCGAGGCTTTTTCCGTAAGGAGCGTCCCAAGCCCGCCCCCAGATTTCAGAAAACCCGCCAGGTTCACCCGATTAAGGATCTCCCAAAGTTCCCGGTCAGAGGCATCCGGCTTTCCCATCAGAAGGTTCTCCTTCACGGTGCCCTTGAACAGATAGCTTTGGTGGCTGACATAGGTGATGTTTTTCATAAGCTCCGTTTCCCTTATATCCGAAAGTTCTTTGTCCCCGATTTTCACCGAACCGCCATAACCGCGGTTCCTCCCCATGAGGACTGCCGCCACCGTGGACTTCCCGCAGCCGCTTTCCCCGACAATGGAAACAAATCCCCCTTTTTGGAACTCCATGTTGATTCCATGCAGGATTTCCCTTCCTTCCTTGGAAGAATTTCCCATGGATAAATTTCCTTTGCGGGAAGTTCCAGCAGAAAAAGTTTCATCAATAGAATTTTCACCGTAAGAAAAGCGCAGCCCGGTACAGACGATCCTGCAGTCCATCGGAAAACATCCTGTTTTCTCTTCCGGTTCGGGAAGGTCCAGCAGACGGAAAATCTTATCGCTTGCCGCCATGCCGTTCATGGCCACATGAAAGAAGCTGCCAAGCTGCCGCATGGGGATAAAGAAGTCCGCCGAAAGAAGGATAATCAAAAGGCATCCGGAAAGCGTGACATTTCCTGCCCGGAACTGCGCTGCCGCCATAATCACCCCTAACGCAGCGCCTCCGTAGGCAATAAAATCCATGATTGTGATGGAATTGAGCTGCATGGTCAGGACTTTCATGGTAATTTTACGGAACTTTTCCGACTCACGGTTCATTTCTTCATGCTTGAAACCATCCGCCCGGTAAATTTTCAGCGTGGTCAGCCCCTGCAGATTTTCGAGAAAGGTATCCCCCAGAGCCGTGTACTGCCCCCAATATTTTGACAGCAGTTTTTTCGCCCACGTCTGCACTGCCGCTATCGCAATGGGGATCAGCGGCACACAGATTAACAGAACGACAGCGGACGGTACGTTTACAAAGCACAGATACACAAACAGCGTCAGGGGAGCAAGCATGGCATAGAAAAACTGTGGAAGGTACGCCCCGAAATAGGTTTCGAGCTGCTCCACTCCCTCCACCGCCACCTGCACCACTTCCGAAGTTTTCACCTGTTCCCTGTAGGAAGCACCAAGACGCAGGAGCTTCCCATAAATCTTTTCACGAAGCATTTTCTTGACGGATTTTGATGAGAGATACCCCATACGGCTTGAAATGACCGTACAGAGAAAACGGAGTGCAGCTGCGGACGCCGCGGCAGACACCGTTATGAAAACGCTGCTTTTATCTGCCGTTTTATCATAAAGAGAAGCGAGCAGCCCCGTCACCGCCGTCATCATGGCAATATTCGCCGCAAGGGAACACCACTGTGCCGCCACATTCCCCACTATGTACTTTTTGCTTTCACCGACTGTTCCAATCAGCCTTTTATTGATCATCATAATGCCTTACCCCGCACTTTCTCCTTTTTCTTTTCCAGCCAATGCTTTCAATGCCTCATAGCTTTTGGAACTTACAGCGTGTTCCATCTCGCAGGCATCCGCCGCCGCAGTTTTCTCATCCACCCCAAGCCCTGTCAGGAGCCGGCAGAATGTGCTGTGCCGCTCGTAAGTATCCTCGGCAATCCGCTTCCCCTTTTCCGTCAGATGGACTTCGTGTGCATCATCCACAAAAATATATCCTTCCTCCGCCAAATCTTTCAATGCCACGGAAACCGTGGGGCGGGACACGCCAAGCTCCCCCGCAATATCCGAGCCATGCACTGCTTTCCTTTTGGAAAGTGTATATATTGTTTTAAGGTAATCCTCTACCGATTTTTTCTGTTTCAAATCCGCACTCCTTCCGTCTTATCTGCTTCCTTCCATTTCATTATCCCAACGCCACATCCAACGCCATCATAACCGTAAACCCTGCCGCAAACAGGACGGTTCCCACATTGGAATGCTTTCCCTCCGACATCTCCGGGATCAGTTCCTCCACTACCACATAGACCATGGCCCCGGCCGCAAAGCTCAGAAGATACGGCAGAAGCGGAACCACAAATCCCGCCGCAAGTATGGTCAGCGCCGCCCCCACCGGCTCCACCGCGCCGGAAAGCGTACCGTAAAGGAACGCCTTTCCCTTGCTGACGCCCTCCGCCCGCAGGGGCATGGAGATGATCGCCCCTTCCGGGAAATTCTGTATCGCAATTCCAAGGGAAAGCGACAGCGCACCCATGGCAGTAATCCCGGCATCCCCGGAAAGCCATCCGGCATAGACCACACCCACCGCCATGCCCTCCGGCAGGTTGTGGAGCGTCACCGCCAGCACTAATAAGACCTGCTTCTGCAGGCTGCTTTCCGGCCCCTCAGCTTTGCTGCTGTTCATGTGGAGATGGGGGACTGCCCGGTCAAGCAGCATAAGGAACAATATGCCGAGCCAGAAGCCGACCGCGGCAGGGAGGAACGACAGCTTCCCCATAGGCTCCGACTGCTCCATTGCGGGGATGAGCAGGCTCCAGATGGAAGCCGCCACCATGACGCCCGCCGCAAATCCCGTCAGCGCCCTCTGCACCATTTGGTTCAGCCTGTTTTTCATGAACAGCACACAGGCAGAGCCGAGCGTTGTCCCAAGGAACGGGATCAGGATGCCCTGAAACACTTCCGTCTTCATGGCATCACCTCCCAAATGCTCTGAACAGCCCTTTCTTCTCATACGGCTCACTGCTTACGGATACGGCATCGTATCCCGCCTTTGCCACCACGCTTTTCAGTTCCTGCTCCGGGATGTCCTTCTCCGCAAGGATGACCGTCTGCTTCTTTGAATGTGAACTTGTCACTTTTTTTACCTGAAAGGCATTCCTTACTGCCTCATTGATATGTGTCTCGCACATACCACAGGCCATTCCTTCTATTCCCACTGTTATCTTCACCATAAGATGTCCTCATCGCTCCTCTAATCACAGTTAGCAAAGGCTAACTTTCGTCTCTAAAAAATGCGGCTGTTTTGTGTTAGTAGCCGCTAACTCGATTTTAAGTATAACTCTTATGCCTTGCTTTTGTCAATAGGATAGGAAATGATCCGCAGAATTTTCAGACTCTGACCACAGCCTTATCACAGTCCTGTCACAATACGCCGCTTATAGAAAAACAGCCACCTCAATGCGAAAATTAAGTTGATAACCTGCGGATTCAGAGTTAATATGCACCACTGAGGAAAGGAGGGATTCTGCCATGGATAAGGATTCCGTACTGTACCTGCTGATGGATATGCGGGTAAACGGCGTACTGGACCGCATTCTGGAAAGGGATGCGGAATACCAGGAGATCATTCAGAAATCCGGTGAATATTCGGAAAAGCTGGATGCCATGCACCTGCCGCCGGAAGTCATGGATTTGGTTGACCACTATGTCAGCGAACAGAACGCCCTTGGCGCACGGTACGGCGCTCTTGCCTATCTGCTCGGCTTTTCGGACTGCGTGGAACTGATGGCAAAGCCGCTGCATCTTACCGGCACACAAAAGAAAACAGATTGAAAAGCCATAACGCAAAAACAGCCCGCAGCATCGTTGAAAATGCCGCGGGCCGTTTTTGCTTTCCTTTAATATTCAGTTACACTCTTTTGCCATAATCCAGCGAAATCCATCCGTTTCTCTTTTCCTGGTAGGACTTCAGCAATCCCCACTTGGATGCGCCCTTGCCGTCTGCCTCCTCCACAATCGTGAAGGTGCCGATTCCAGTATATTTCCCGGTCTTGCCGTAGTCAGTGCCAGGACCTTTTCGGATGTTCAAATCGGGGATGGATACCCGCACCAGATACGGCTTGAACGCTGCCGCCTTGGTGTACACTGCTTTTCCGGCTTCATCAAACACGGAATACCCCGGATTCTCATCCGCGCATTTCTTTGCGTTCTCCAGTGCCTTGAACGCCCCTTTCTGCGAGGATGCGTCCGCCCAGGTCTTCCGGACGCGGTACCAGATTTCCGTTTCTGCAGGGGCGGAAGGTAATGCCCCTCCCGCCGTGCCGGGGATGCTTTTCAGTATCGTGAGGATTTTCTCCCCATAGCCGGTGCCTGTTGCCCATCCCTTTCCGGCAGGGTTTTCCTTCTGCCCAAGCCACTCCACATATTCCGCACAGCCCCTTGTGACATATTTGAACCGCGGGTCAATGCAGGTGTTCTTGAGTGCGTCCGTGGAAGCATAGGCTTTCAAGTGCTGCACCTGCGCCCGGATGCCGAGCTGCGGCGTGTCAAAGGAATTCCCCTTTACACCGTTAGAAGTCACGCCCATGCCGCAGAAGTTGTTCTGTGAAAGCGTGACCGCAGAGCCGGAAAAGCCGAAGTTGCCGGTCTCAAGGCAGGACTGCGCAAAGGCAATGTCGCCCCGCACCCCTTCCGCTTTTCCTTCCGAAAGGTACAGCGGGACCATGTCAAGGACGGACTGCGCCACGGACGGGTTCTTCGCCTTGAGGTACGCCTTCATCTGCTCCGCCGCTACCACGGAATTCCCCATGATCTTCGTGTATCTGCCTGTGCCGGAGGATGCGCCGCCCATTGCCGCCTTGACCGCCCTGCGGAATCCGTCCATCGTGTACCCCATGCCAAGCTGCGTCCACAGATGTTCCGGGTCGCCGTGGTTGCTGGCAATCCCCCGGCTGTGGCCTTCTTTGTGGGAAATCACCACACCGTCCGCCAGTGGGTCCAGGCTGTATTTTTTACAGAGCATGGCGAACAGCTCCACCGCCGCTTCATAGGTGCGTTTTGCCACCGCTTTTGCCGTGGCGGTATCGGAACAGGTAAAGTGTGAGCCTGCCGTGTACTTGATACACGCAGGCTCACACATCTCTACTCCGATATGGGTATTGTTCCCGCTCCCTTTGCTTCCGCTTCCGCAGTGCCATCCCCTGTGGTTCCAGGGAAGCGTCTGGTACACCGTGCCATCGTTGCCGTCAATAAATCCGTGGACGCAGGATGTGTCATGTGCCGGGCTGTTCCACGAATTGATGAACACGGACGCTTTCGGCTGCGGGCAGCCTACGGAATGGAGCATCAGCCCCTTTACCGTGATCTTCCGCCCTGCCGTGTAGCAGGGGTTCCTTGTCAGGATGCTTTCTGCCAGCTTCATTTACTCGTCCCCCTTCCCGTCCTCTGCCCTGTCATGGAGCTGCTCTAAAATCTCCTTCAGCTTTTCCGGGATGGGAAGCCCAAGGTGTCCGGCATTCTCCAAAAGGCTCACGCCCTCGTTGGAGATATAGAAAAAGA